>Ga0265296_1001080_pt1 | contig 33697 bp, 51 predicted proteins | sample MunlanPumphouse1_FD_189073 | JGI IMG/M metagenome (GOLD analysis project Ga0265296, IMG submission 189073) | Groundwater microbial communities from a municipal landfill in Southern Ontario, Canada - Pumphouse #1 | ecosystem: Environmental > Aquatic > Deep subsurface > Groundwater | place...
TGTGACCATGACAAATAACTGCTGCCCGACTAAAGGGTGATAAAATGCTTGAGCCGTATGAAGCGAAAGTTTCACGTACGGTTCTTAGAAGAGGGGGAACGAGTAATCGTTCCTCTTTATTCGGCTGATACAAGTTCTCACAACAGATATCACTATAAACATAAATCTCAATGCCAGGCAGTGTGAAAATGTTCTTTATTTTACAGTAAACTTGTGAGCATCATTTTTTCTGAATTATGTGGACTTTCGGGTAAAAAATCCAACGGTTTATTGACGCCATAGCGTAATTATTACTTTTTAAACCAAATGTTTATCACTATCAATTGACATGTTTTCATATGATCCTGCCAGCCCGGAACTGAATTCCCCATGTGGTAAAACCCTTACCAGCCGGTTATGTCCTGTGAATGTGGTTTGTATCCTGTCGGGATGGGGTCTTGCTCAGCCAATTTTCAATTTTTAATCCCTCTATTCGATCAAAATGTTTTTCATTATTTGTTACAAGTGTAACATTTTCTGAAATTGCACATGCTGCTATGAAAATATCTGCATCATCTATGATATTGCCATTATCCCTAAGTGATACTTTAATTTTTCCGAACAGTTCACAAATCGTCTCATTCGATTCGATAATAAGTAGCTTTTTTTTGAGTATTTCAATACTGTTAATATTTTTATTTATTTTTTTAGATTTATATGCACCATAATACAATTCACTGAGTGTCATAAATGAGATGGAAAGAGAATCTAATCCCATTTCGATTGCTTTTAATTCATTGTTTTCATAGCCTTTTAACCAGTATACGCAAATATTTGTATCAAGAAGATAACTCATAACTTGATATCTCTTCCACCAAATCCAGTTCTAAAGGAATGGATATCATTGATGATTTCATCTGCGCTTCTATTATCGTCCCATATCCCACAAAGACCGCTTGATTGTATCTCTTTTGCTTTTTTTGATTTCACAGTTATAAGAGTTTCCTTAAGCATATGCAAAATTTTTATCACCATTGGAAGCGCCTCTTCAGGTATTTCTTTTATTTCATTTAATATTAATGTTTCATATTTATTTTTTGTTTGCATATTGTTTTACTCACGTTTCAAAGAAACGTGAGTAAAACAATCTTTCGATAACGAAGAGTGCTTCGTTGTTGCAGCAGGAGATAGCAAACCCTCGCAAGAGATACTGGAACTTGCCAGGGAGCTATCCAAAAGATCACCCCCTCAATAACTCAAAGGAAACGTATGTTAAGTGAGCTGACTAAAAAATTTACACGAGTAAAAAAGCTTCATATAATATCTATACTTCTAATAGTGGTTTTAGCTTCCTTTTTGATTTATAGTTTTTTCATAACCGACGAAGAATCACCTCAGAATACAACCAAACCTCCTACTTTGGAACCTTCAGTCTCTATCGGGTGCGATCAAGTGATCTGGAAGAACAATACTGAACTGGCGCTTCAAGCTTCAACCCGTAATATCAATGCGCCAGTATTCCAATGGAGAGTGGACGGAAAAATTGCAGGCAATACTCAGAAGCTGCTCCAAAAATTCACTATCGGAGAGCATAAAGTAGCATTGAATATAAGTTTTGGCAATAAGACGCTACAGGCGAACCAATCCATAATTGTAATTGATTCGATTGACGGCGTATTGATGCGCAATGCTTCGGCATCAAAAAACCAGTGGGGATTCCAGACAACCTATAAAGGTAAAAATACCGGTGTAAAAGGAGTTCGGATTTCTATAGATTCTTCACTTCCTCAAGAGGTAAATTCATGCGGTCAGCTATCCACACAAGGGCTTTTTTCAGGAGAACATAAATGGAACGCACAATATCAGGGGAAAAACATAGCATCCGGGACTTTCAATCTGAAAGAAATAAGTGAGATAAAATTCACTAAAATTAATGTCGCTCCAGGCTATATGGCAGGAGACACTGTTAATGGAAGCATGATTTTGAAGAATACAGGAACATCAGCAATTAAAGCATTTGAAATTAAGACAATAATTATCAATCACAATTTCGAATGGATGGGGGATAAAGCAAAAAAAGAATATTCCGCTCAGTATAATTCAGAGGTCAAACCGGGTGAGGTATATGAGATTCCAATAAAGGTAACAATACCTGAAAAAGTGAGTGGGATAAGACCTGCTGGAAGTTATACTATAACTGTAAATCTCATATTAAATGGCAAAATAATGGATACGAAGGCTGTAAATACTGAAGTCAAATAGAACAAATAGGTTTAACACATAGATTATTGGATAATGCTATTTCTGCCACGGCGACACATCTATTGGTATTTGAGGGAAACAAAATGGATAGATGGAAAATCAAAAGTAATCTGGTGATAAAATATTTTTAAATCGCAATCCCTATATTCTTTCCAGTTATTAGCTTAAGTTATGCTCATCAATGCAGACCTTCATATTCATTCAAAATACAGCATGGCAACATCCCCTAAGATGGACCTTCCAACCCTGGCAACCGAATCAAGGAAGAAAGGTATCCAGCTTGTGGCCACAGGTGATTGCCTTCATCCCGGATGGCTTGCTGAAATAAAAAAGTTAAAAGAAGAGAACGGGATTTTCAAGCTGGACAATACAAATTTTATCCTTACCACTGAAGTTGAGGACATTAACCAGGTACATCATCTCCTGATCGTCCCCACGGTATCCAAGGCTGAAGAACTGTATGAATTCATGAAACCTCATTCTAAAGATATCGATTCTGATGGAAGACCAATTGTGAGACTAGGGGCGGAAGATATCGCCGAAGCTGCAATATCAGCGGGCGCCCTCATTGGCCCGGCGCATGCTTTCACGCCCTGGACTGCCATGTATGCATATCATAATTCAATTAAAGAATGCTATGGGGACATGGCTGATCAGATTTACTTCATAGAACTGGGACTTAGCGCTGATACATCATATGCAGACAGGATAGCTGAGCTTCAATGCCTCACGTTCCTTACAAACTCTGACGCTCATTCACCTTATGTGAACAAACTTGCCAGGGAGTTCAACCGGTTCAAGATGGAAGATGTTAGTTTTGATGAGCTTAAAATGGCTATAATCCGGGAAAAGGGAAGAGAGCCTGTCCTGAATGTCGGAATGCCGCCGGAAGAAGGAAAATACAATGAGAGCGCTTGCATCCGCTGTTTCAAGCATTATACAATACGAGAGAGTGTCATGAAAAGCTGGAAATGTTCATGCAAAGGAACAATAAAAAAAGGGGTAAAAGACAGGGTCAATGAGCTTGCAACATATGATGAACCAAAATATCCGGCTCACAGGCCAAAGTATGTTCACATCATACCACTATCGGAAATAATCGCAAAAGCCATTGGCATCGGCCCAAATACAAAGGGTGTCCAGACGATATGGAAGGCGCTTATTGAGAAATACGGGACTGAGATTTCAATACTCGTAGATGCTGATATCAATAATTCCGGGATCGATGAGCGGGTTATAGGCGCTATTAATGCTTTCAAGGAAGGGAAAGTAAAGGTGTGCCCGGGTGGAGGGGGGCAGTATGGTACGGTTGAGCTGCCGGGTTCAAATGCATATGATGTGGGTAAGAATTGTGCAAAAAATGGCGAACCACAGAGGTCGTTGTTGGATTTTGAATGATTTCAAGGGCAATTTCTGGCTATAGGATAATATTTAATACCCATAAGTGGGATATATGGGAATATGCAAATAACAAAGATTGACGATAGGGGAAGAATTTTACTTCCAAAAGAGATACGGGAAGAATTGAATCTCAAACCGAGTGAAGAAATGTTTGTTATGAGTGCCGGGAAAGAAATAATCGTGCTTAAGAAAGTGGATGTCAAAAAAATATTGGAAGATATCATTGACAAAGTAAAGGGTGTCGATCTTGGAGCTCTTGAAATAAAAATAGAAGAGGAAGGAAATAAGATTGCAAAGAAGAAATATCCAAAGATTTTTAGTTGATACAAAGCGTGGTAATAATTGACAATCCATCTGAAGAATACGTTTCGGATTGTAAACAATACTTTCCAAAAAATCAAATGGCAGATACTGTTCATGCACCCACATGTTTACAGTCAAATGCAGTTTTGATCAGCAACGACAAGCATTTCGATAAGATAAGCGAGATGAAGATAATTGGAGTTTGGAAGATCACAGAAGCAATTGAAAAATTGCTTAAAGTTTGAGTTATTTGATCATTGAGCGGCCGCGCCGTCCCATCAGGGATGCGGCTGGAAGCTGAAGGAGGGGCGCTGGAGGGAATGGGCACGATGTTGTATTTGCACGAGAAAAAAGGACTATCAAGAAATATTTCACTCACAACCTCTTTATATTGAAACCTCAATAACTTACACGAATGAAAAAATTTGATGTAATAATTGTTCCGTCATTTCAAAAAGAAATTGAAAGCATAAATGACAGGAAACAATTGGAACTGATTTGCAAATCAATTGAAAAGATTGAAAGAATGGGCAAAAATGCAATCAAGTTACTTCATGTTAGAGACAAATACATTTTAGGCGAAATAAAATTCATGAAACCTCCTTACAGGCTTTATGTTATTTTCAATCAAGAAAACGAAGCATTTTATATTGTCAGATGGGAACACAAGGAAAAGCAGCAAAAAGTAATAAATCAGCTTATGGGAAAACTTGAATATGCGTTTGAAGGTGGAATAAAGAATATAATGGAATTATTCAGCCATTGATTTTATTCTCTGCGATATTTGTTTTTTAAAGGCTTCTGTTTTTATCGGTATAACACTGCCATTTTCTATTGCCAGGATTTCTGGAATATATCTTGCAAGCAGAAATTCATAATATATTCTGTTTGCTACTTCGCTGGCTATGCTTTTTGAGATGTCTTTTACTTTTTTCTCATCAACCCTGAAGCAATATTCCTGTTGCATAGTCATATAACCTATTTTGAAACTTAAATAACTTCCCTCCGGCCTGCGCTGTCCTCCGCTGCGTTCATCTCACCACCCGAAAACAGTGCCGCATGTCAGCCGATAGGTCGCAAGGGAATAGAGCAACAAATAGCCGCGCAGTATCTCGATTTCTCACCGCAAAGTGCGCAAAGGGCGCAAAGTGTTCAGAAGATGTGTAAAATAAATTAGGTTCTTAACTATAATCATCGCTGCTATCCCAAAATGCCGTCATATCCCCTGAGTCGCGATGCCGGCCGCGCCGTCCCATGAGGGATGCGGCTGGAAGATGAAGGGGGCGCGCGGGGTCTGAATGAGCGCAATGTCGTATTTGCGATATGAAACCACACATAGAAAGCAGCACCGCATATCCGTCGGGATGGACAGGAAAAACAAGATAACCTCCGGCAGAGGACTATCCGGAATCCTTACCGCAGGAAATTATGTGAATGCCATTACCTGTTCTGTGGAAACTATGTCTACCATCCTGTGTCTTCCTTCTTTAACAAGTTCTACTAATCCAAAACCTTCCAGGTATTTTAAGTCCCTTAATACTGATTTCCAGTCCCTATGCAAAATTTCTGCAATTTCACTTACATTGATATGAGGATTTTTTGCGATATGATGAAGCAGTTCAAGCCTTCTGGGTGTGAATAATCCTGCTGCTTGATGTGGTGTCAGCAAGAGTGAGTCATCGCCCTTTACAATACCTTTTTCAGCATTGCCTAGTATTTCATTAATCTCTGTATCGATTTCTTTTTCACAGATTATTCTTATTTTCATAACTTTTCACAACCATTACTCGTAATTCACGTCCAAGCTCTTCGACAAACTTCCTTGCCTCTGTCAATGTCATATCTATGGTATCGGGAGATTCCCAATCCCTGTCAATCCTATGCAGATGTTTTCCAGCCTTTTTCTTATGGAGATGATTGTCATATCGCACGATAGGTAACCACTCATCGTCAACAAAGACACGATAATTAATCCCAAATTTCAGATTGTCATACAATGCATTATCGACCTTTTCAAGATGAATGTCCATCATATCTTTATATGGCTCGATTACTACACTTACTTTCAAGTTTGATCTAATTTATATGGCGTCCCATGCCATATAAATTTTTTCATCCGTGTGAACAATATGAGAACTATGAGAGGAAGAAAAAGTATCTTGAAAATGCCTCCGGCCAGTTGTGTCGCTGCTATCCCAAAATGCCGCCATATCTCCTGAGTTCGCGATGCCGGTCGCGCCGTTCTATGAGGGATGCGGCTGGAAGCAGAAGGAGGGGCGCGGGTTGTGAATGGGCGCGGTGTCTTCTAGTTGCAGATATATTAATTGATCGCAGGTTTTATTTCAAGAAGATTTCCATCAAAAGTATTGGGACAGGATTAACAGGATCGACAGGATACGATTTTTAAAGACAAATCCTGTTAATCCTGTCGATCCTGTCTGAAATCGTAGATCACGGATAATTTGATCCTCAAAATCAGCGTTCCAATTCTTTTGCACCTTTTTATATGCTAAGATAGGGCATTGTGAAAGTAATAAAATTTGAATTAATCATCGCTGCTATCCCAAAATGCCGTCATATCCCCTGAGTCGCGATGCCGGCCGCGCCGGCCAATCAGGGATGCGGCTGGAAGCTACATCGAAGGGGGCGCGCAGGGCGAAAATGCGCGCTGTCGTCCTCGCACAGATACAATAATTGACCGTCGATTTCGTGTAGTTATCAGTGCAATGGATAATATTAAACACGATGCTTATAAAAATATTTATCTAATAAAACAAATATGGTTAAAAAAATGTATGATTGGCTAAAAAAAGCTTATATACAAATAGACATATCAAATCTTTTTGAAAATTTACCGTTTAAAATGGCTATTGATACTATTAGGAAAATTGGTAATGGTCAAACATTCTAAAAATTCTAAGATTAAAAATCTGACAAAGAAGGAGGAAACATTAAGTGTATGGAGAAAATATTATAATATAATATTAAAAAATAAAACTAAAATTATTGAAGTGATGGGAGTTATCAGCTTTATTTTTGGAATATTTGGAATAATTACTTACTTTGAGAGTTCAAACCAAATTACTACATTAGAGAATCGACTAAATGAAACATATAGAGAATTAAACGCGACACATGAAGAATTGATTAAAGCAAAAAATGAAATTAATAATTTAAGTATAGCAAATAAAGATGAAATCCTGCTTGCACTATATGAAGTTAAAAGTATTGGTTTTGATAATCAATCAAGAGAAAATTTCTTCCAAAAAAAGTTTGGTTTTTCATATGAGATAGCACAAAATATACTTAATTATTTGAGTAAAACTGATGATTCCGACTTGGGATTTCAGAGTTTAATGCGTAATGATTATAATTCCAGCCTTTACCATTTTGAGATGGCTTTGATTAAAGACCCAACAAGTAATGAATCCAAAATAGGTAAATCAATAGCACTTATTGGTTTAAAAAGAAGTAATGAATCTAGAAAGATATTGTTTGAACTTGAACCTACATATCCAAATAAAATATTTATATACTATCTGATTGGATACTCTTATTATAATGAAGGAAATTATTCAAAATCAGTTGATTATTATATGCTCTCTTTAGGTTATATTTCCACGAAATCAGGCCCAAATTCAGGTCTAAATGATATTAATAACTTAGAACTTATATCTTTTACATGTGAGATAAAAGCTACAGGGTTATTTGACAGTCCTTGGATTTCTATTAATAATGAAAGTGATGGGTCGAAACACTGTAAAGTCATACTAAAAGATTTCGGGGTAGTTGTTGAACAAAAATACAAACTCTCTCAAGATATTTATTCTACAGATTATACTTTTGTAAGAAAGTATGCTTATCCTGAGCCGACAGGACAACTGGGGGCGGTACAAACACCACAACCAGTAGAAAACAGATAATAGGCACAATATGGTGCCATTTTCTTGGCATAGGTAGACTTTTTTTCAGATTAACGTCACCTTTGGAGCATGAGAACGAGCGTGGATGCATGCACAAGCCCGTATTAAAGCAATATATTGTATCTGGCATTACCACCAACACAAATTGAAACACCCCCAAAAATTTCCAAATCATTAAATATCCCGCTTCCCATTATTAACCTATTTTATGACACTCACAACCCCCCCAAACCTCACCAATAATGAAAAGCGCATCCTGCAAGCCCTCCTCACAAAAGATAAATTCACACCTGAAGACCTGACTAAAACAGCAGAATTGAGCATCGAAGCCTCAATGCAATCTGCTTTTCTTCTCGCTGAAAAGGGCTTATGCGATATACAGGAAACCATTACCGCGATATACAAACTCACAAAAGAAGGGGAAATGTATGCAGAGGTTTCTCTTCCTGAGCGCCAGATCATAAACTCGATCACCTCACCTGTAACACTATCTGAATTAAAGAAGAAATTCCCGCCCCAGATGGTGGGGATCGCACTTGGATGGCTGCGTAAAAAGAAATGGGCAAGAATCGAAGGGGATATGATAATCCCTGAAGGAAAAGCTGAGATCGAAGAGGATGAATCCATACTTTCAAAACTTAAAACAGGTCCATTATCAGACCTTCGCGATGCGGTCAAGGACCTCATAAAGCGAAATCTTGTTGAAAAAACAGAGAAAAAATCACGTATCATTTCAATAACTGCATCGGGAAAAGCGCTCGCATCAGCAGGTCTTGTGATCGAGGAAGAGATCGCCCAGCTTACGCCGACAATAATCACAAGCGGTTCATGGAAAAATGCGCGCATGCGTCCATACGACATCCATACGCCAATAAAACCGGTTTACGGCGCAAAACTGCATCCATACCAGCGCCTCATAAACGAGATGCGCCAGATCTTCCTTGAGATGGGTTTTACAGAGATAAAAGGCGACATAGTCCAGAGCTCTTTCTGGAATTTCGATGCCCTTTTCCAGCCGCAGGACCATCCGGCGCGGGAAATGCAGGATACTTTCCATCTCTCTACGGAATGTGACCTTCCCGAAGGATATATCAAACCCGTAAAAGAAATGCACGAAAGCGGCAGCGGCATATCAAGAGGATGGGGAGGCAAATGGAGCGAGGATATTGCCAGGAAACAGGTGCTTCGAACCCACACAACCGCTGTTACGATAAAATACCTTGCAGATCATCCAGATGAACCGGTCAAAGCATTCTGCATCGACAGGGCATACAGACGCGAAGCCATAGACCCGACGCATACTCCCGAATTCGAGCAGCTTGAAGGGGTTGTCATGGATAAAGGCGTGAGTTTCAACCATCTGCTTGGCTGCCTCACAGAATTTTATCACAGGATGGGATTTGACGAAGTGCGTTTCAGGCCGGGATATTTCCCATACACAGAACCAAGCGTTGAGCCGGAAGTGTATATCGAAAGCCGTGGAAAATGGGTTGAACTTGGCGGCGCTGGCGTTTTCAGGAAAGAGGTTACGCTGCCCCTTGGTATCAAGTATCCTGTGCTTGCATGGGGGCTTGGTGTGAGCCGCGTTGCGATGCTTCGGCTTGGGCTTAAGGATCTGAGGGAATTATACCAGAGCGATATCGACTGGCTGAGGAAGAGCACGGTTGTTTAGGGTGTAAAGAAGTAATTATAAATATAATCATTACATTCATAATTATTGCCGTCAATAAATTAAAGGAGGATTAACTAATGGACATGGAACTGAAAGAAAAGTTCATTGAACTCTGGAAGAAATATTTCAATAATGCAGAACTTCCCATAACTTTTTATTATACAGATGAAGAAGGGCAAGCCGAAATTCCAGAATCCGGTTCAATCCCAAGGTGTGTAATCGGGGCATTCTCCAATGTGAGAAAAGGAAGATCATATTGTTTCGATGCCGGATCCATTGGCTGCTTCGGCGGAAAGAGGTATCTTGGTTTTGTCGAAAAGATAAGACCTAATTTTGAATATTTCCTGTCATGCGGCATTCCCGGAGAATTTGAGGGAGAACGATACAAGAAATCCCCCGAAATTGTAAAGGAATTAATGAAAAAGCAGCCTGTTTTCAAGGCGCCTGCCAGGTATATTGTTTTTAAGAGGTGGGATATGCTTGAAGCATCGGATAAACCCGAAGTAGTAATATTTTTCGCCAGGCCCGATGTGCTTTCTGGTCTTTTCACACTTGCAGGTTTTGATGTGTCGCAGCCTTATGGCGTAATTGCTCCTTTTTCTTCCGGATGCGCGGCTATTGTCCAGAATCCTTATCTTGAAAAAGATTCCAGTGAACCCAGAGGCATCATCGGGATGTTCGATGTTTCGGCGCGTCCGTATGTTCGCGCGGATGAACTTTCATTTGCTGCGCCCATGAATAAGTTTGAAACGATGGTTGAAAATATGGAGGAGAGTTTTCTTATCACAGAGTCATGGAAAATGGTGCAGAAGAGGATGGGTTAATAATAAAAATAAAAAAGTGCCAGAACTATGCGGAAGACTATAAAATACCATTGTCAGTCTTTCCTTTCATTTTAGCCTTCACGAGCTTTATTTCCCCATACGAAAAATTATCACCCAATCTGTCCTTTATCGGCTTCAGCGCCCCTCCCCCGATTTCGAGTATAGCACTTGATATCGTTTTTATCTTTTCCTTCGAAATGAACTTTTCGATATCGATATTTTCACCATCAAGGATCAGGTTTTCAATGTGACAATAGATAGTATTCAAAGATAAATTCCTGGCCAGTGTTATCTTATCAAGATCCATTCCCTGCTCCAACATTTCCAGTGTTATGGAATCACTCGACCGCTTTTTCGCGGGCTGGCTGAATGTGCCCTGTTTTTCACAAAACCTCTTGATCTCATTTATGAAAATTGAGCCATAACTCTCAAGCTTCTTATCCCCCACACCTGTTATCTTCCGGAAATCCTCGGGAGTGCAAGGACGCTTTGCAGCCATCTGTTTCAGGCTGGAGTCATTGAAGATCATATAAGGAGGATAATTTTCAGCATCAGCCAGCGTTTTCCTTAAACTGCGAAGCGCCTCGAACAATCCCCTGTCATCGGCATCCTGCTCTATCATATCTGGCATATCCGGTCTTATTGCCGGTTTTTCGACAACCTGGGGTTTTACAAGGTATATCTTCTCAGTCGCAACATTGCCTTTTAAACCTGATAATAGATCCCTGCCCTTCTGGCACAATTTTAGGACTGGATATTCACCCTCCAGGTTGAGATAATCACGCTGCAGGAGTTCTCTAATGAATCCATGCCACATTTTCTTTGGCAGGCTCTTACCTGATCCGTAAGATCTCAATGCCGTGTGACCATTTTGTACGACACGGAGACCCTTACTTGCGGTAAGCACATCAATGCAATAGTTTATCCCGAACTTCTCATCCAGTTCCCGGACGCAGGAAAGGATGGTCAATATCTCACCCGTTGCTTCGATCTCTTCCTTTGGAATTAGGCAGTTATCGCAACCGCTGCACTTATTCTCTTTATAATCCTCACCAAAATAACCAAGGAGAAGCTTTCGCCGGCACACAGTTGTTTCACAAAAATTGATGATCTCCATCAACTTATTGTGCGCTATTAGCCTTTCTTTTTCATTTGTCATCTGGTTAATGAAATACTCGATCTTCTGCCTGTCGCCGTAACTGTAAAAAAGCACGCAATCGCTCCGAAGGCCATCCCTGCCTGCGCGTCCTGTTTCCTGGTAATAGGCCTCAAGATTTTTAGGCAGGTCATGATGTATCACAAAACGTATGTTGGGTTTATCGATGCCCATCCCGAAAGCGATAGTGGCGACAAGTATCTCCACATCATCTTTTATGAACTTATCCTGGTTCTTGGACCTTACTTCAGGTGAAAGACCAGCATGATAGGGAAGCGCCCGAAAGCCTGCATACTTCAGGTTTTCCGTAAGGGCGTCAACGTTTTTCCTGCTGTAGCAGTAAATTATGCCTGATTCGTGGGGCTTTGTTCTGAGGAACTCTACTATCTGCCCGAATGCATCCTGCTTTGGTTTGACATAATAAACAAGGTTCTCCCTGTTGAAACTTGCAATATATTTCCTGGCATCTTTAAGTTCAAGCTGGTTGACGATATCTTCCCTGACTTTCATAGTCGCCGTGGCGGTAAGTGCAATTATTGGAACATCGGGAAAGGACGCGCCGATCAATTTCAACTGCCTGTATTCTGGCCTGAAATCATGCCCCCATTCTGAAATACAGTGAGCTTCATCAATGGCAAAAAGGCTGATTTTCAATCCTTTTAAAAATGATAGAAACGTTGGGATAGCGAGTCTTTCCGGCGCAATATAGAGCAACCGGACCCTGTTTTGCATCAGCGCTGATTTTATTTTCCTGCTCTCTTCTTGATTCAATGAACTGTTGAGATATTCCGCAGGAATGCCATTTGACCTGAGGCTGTCCACCTGGTTCTTCATCAGGGAAATAAGAGGTGAGACAACGATCGTCAATCCCTTAAAAACCAGGGATGGGTACTGGTAGCACAGGGACTTTCCACCGCCGGTGGGCATCAGGACAAGTACATCATTTCCTTTCAGCACGTCAAGTATAATATCCTGTTGAAGCTGCCTGAATTCGCTATATCCGAAATACCGCCTGAGTAGTTCCTTATCGATAACTATGGTCGTATTTTCTGGATAATCTGGCAGTTTTATCGTTTTTTCAACGGTTTTCATTTTAGGGCACAGGTCAAATAGGCCATCATTCTTTAACCCGCATCGACTGGATGACTCACATGTGCTGCAAACCTGCATGAAAGCTATTGACAATTCCTATCACAATAACGGTTTCTATTTACGATACTCTTATGATATTAAGCACTAATGAATATTTAATAAAAACTATCAATAATAAAACACGAATCGAATAAGGGTTTATTATGATATGGAGAATACTGGAGTGAAATATGCCAAAAGTAGCAATAATATATGACTCTGCAACGCATCACACTGAGATCATGGCAAATGCGATAGCAGAGGGATTGAAATCAGAAGGAATAGAGGTCATGACCTCACATGTCCACGAGGCACAATTAAAGGAAATAGAAGGAATAGATGGGCTGGTCCTGGGTTCGGGAACCTACCATCATGAAATAATGCCTGCTCTTGAGGTTTTCATGGAACAGGCAAAAAATGCTAAACTTAAAGGAAAGGTCGGAGCAGCTTTCTGTTCTTATGGCTGGTCACCGGAAGTGGTGGACCTGATAACGAACAGGCTCAAAGGATATGGTATGGAGACAGTGGATGGGTTACTAATTCATGAAAAGCCAGATGAAGCCGGACTTGAAAAGTGCAGGCAGTTTGGAATAAAAATAGCAAAGAAAGTAAAAGGTGAATGATATAGACGATATAGAGAGTAAGATATACGAATGGGCAAAGGATTATGCACAAAATAACGGCTTAAAACTAAATCCTGATTACGACATAGTGGTTCTTGCTATCAAAGGTCTTACCCAGAACAAAAGAGAATACGGCATCCAATATTGCGGCTGCCGTGAGGTAACCGGAAATAAAGAAAAGGACAAAGATATAATCTGCCCCTGCGTCCACCGAAACCTGGATATACGGAACAAAGGTTCATGCCGATGCGGCCTTTTTGTTAAATGAAGCAAAAGATAAAAAAAAAATGGATGAATTAGAATTAAGCGTCAACGCATTGAGGGTACTTGAGCGGCGCTACCTCTTAAAAGATGAGAACGGGAATTTTTTAGAGACGCCTTTTGAGCTTTTTAGAAGAATTGCAAAAGCTATTGCTCTTGATCCCGAATATGAAGAAGAATTCCTGGATATTCTCGCAAACCTTGAATTCCTGCCCAACACTCCCACGCTGATGAACGCAGGCACAGATATGGGGCAGCTGTCTGCATGTTTTGTCATCCCGGTTGAGGATTCACTTGTCAGCATTTTTGATGCAGTAAAAAGCATGGCGCTCATACAACAATCAGGCGGTGGCACTGGTTTTTCATTCACGCGCCTTCGCCCAAAGGGAGATATCGTAAAATCCACAAAAGGCGTGGCTTCCGGTCCTGTTTCATTCATGCGGGTATTTGATACCACCACAGAAATTATAAAACAGGGAGGAAAACGGCGCGGCGCTAATATGGGAATATTAAGAGTTGATCATCCCGATATTATCGATTTCATAACCGCAAAGACAAAAGAAGGCCTGCTCACAAATTTCAATATATCAGTGGCTGTCGATGACAAATTCATGGACGCAGTCATTGCAGACGGCGATCATGAATTGAAAAATCCGCGAAACGGGGAAGTTGTAAATAAATTGAAGGCGCGGGATATCTGGAATCTTATAATAAAAATGGCATGGAGAACAGGCGATCCGGGCGTCATATTCATAGATGAGATCAACAGGCACAACCCCACACCGCAAGTGGGGAATATGGAAAGTACGAATCCATGCGGAGAGCTGCCTTTATTGCCTTTCGAATCCTGCAACCTTGGTTCGATAAACCTTGCCAGGATGATAAATAATGGGTCGATCGACTGGGAAAAGCTTGAAAGAACAATAGTTATTGGCGTGAGGTTCCTTGACAATGTAATAGATATCAATAAATATCCACTTCCACAGATCGAGGAAATTACAAGAGCGAACAGGAAAATTGGGCTTGGGGTGATGGGTTTTGCCGATATGCTGGTTGTGCTTGGCATTCCATATGATTCTGATGAAGCCATAAAGACAGCAGAAGAAATAATGAGTTTCATCAAGAAAAAATCACATGCTGCATCAGAAAAGCTGGCAGAAGAACGCGGGGCATTTCCTAATTTCAAAGGAAGCATCTATAAAAAACCCATACGCAATGCCACAACAACAACAGTCGCACCCACCGGGACTATAAGCATTATCGCGGAATGCTCAAGCGGGATCGAGCCGCTGTTTGCGGTATCATATGTGCGAAACGTGCTTGAAGGCACAAAACTCATTGAGGTGAACCCGTATTTTGAAGCTGTTGCAAAAGAACGCGGCTTTTACAGTGAGGAATTGATGATGAAAATCGCAAAAACAGGAACATTGGCAGGCATCGATGGGATACCGGATGATGTTAAACGGGTATTTGTGACAGCTTTTGATATAGCCCCGCAATGGCATGTACGGATGCAGGCAGCTTTCCAGAAATATTGCGATAATGCGGTTTCAAAGACGATCAATTTCCGCAATGGTGTGGATGTCAGGGAAGTTGAAAAAGCGTTCATGCTTGCATATGAACTCAAATGCAAGGGCATCACGATATATCGCTACGGAAGCAAAATACAGCAGGTTTTGTACATTGGCCTTGGGGATTCGAAAGATAAATTCGTGTCTGCCGACCCTGAATATTCAGGAGGATGCCCGGGGCAGGTTTGTCCGGAGTGATATGGATGAGCTTGTTTTCAAGGTTATGGCTATTGCATACATTGAGCAAAAGCTTTTAACCAGATAACATATAACATTAATGTATGAATGGTGATAAAATCACTCATTTAAAAGATGGAGGAGTAAAATATGCCAAAATTGGTAGTTGTATATCTCAGTACATCAGGTAATACAAAAGCGATGGCAGATGCCATTGTAGAAGGAGCCCAATCAAGAAATGTTGAAGCAAAAGCCATGAATTTCCATGAAGCAAGAATAGAAGAATTGAAAGAAGCAGATGCAATTGCAATCGGATCTTCCACATTCTACTATAAAATGTTGCCTCCTATGGAGAAATTTATTGAAAGCCTGGAAAAAGCAAAAATAAAAGCCAAAATAGGAGCAGCTTTCGGCTCCTATGGTTGGAGCGGTGAGGCTCCAGTAATGATCGCAGAAAAAATGCGTAAGCTTGGTATGCAGGTAATAGATCCGGTGTTACGTATTCAATATCTGCCTATTGAAAAAGATATTGAGGAATGTAAAAGGCTTGGAAAAGATATTGCTGTTCAAGTAAAAAAGTTATATACCAAGGCAGGAAGCGAACCGGAGCATGGAGATACACCTATTATGCATGAAGTCAAAATGGGTGAGGGAGGTCACTAAAGAGAAGCATCCGTAAGGATATTCTCTCTCTCTCTCTTAACCCATACGCTTACCCGCTCACGCCAATAATTCACCGTAATGATTTTTTCTGCATTTGATATCGCCATCACTGCATCATTATCACTAATACAGCCCTGGATTCTCAATCTGTATCTTTGCCATCTCCACTGCATGCTTCGTATAATCTTTCCTGCTTATTCTTCCTCGCGTCAGCCATCCGATTATCCCTTCTTCGTACCCGATATCAGGTTTATCAGTGAGAGGAATAAATGCCTCCGAGATCGTTATCTCTTCATCCACGACCCGTCTTGTGCATTTAAGAGGATATTCAAAGGCCGGTCCCAGTCCCAGAAAGATCCGTTCTCCGTCATATATTGCACAGGCGCAGAAGTTCATGTAGCCACTTTTTGCTCCGGGAACCTGTGATATCCCATCTTCTATCCCCACCGAATATTCACAATCCCCGAAAACCGATCTTGCCCGGATTATCGCGCCCATTATTATCTCATCAAGATCCATGGGCTGTTCCCTGACGCCTGATTTGCAGGCAATACCTGTTACTTCATAACCAGTAAAAACCTCACGTACAGCATCAATTTTATTCGTATTCAATGACGCCAAGCGAATCCTTTTTACAGCCATGGTCTAAATTATTTCCTTTTGATCCCTTAAGAATTTCTTAAAAAACTTCCATCCGGTCTTGCAAAGATGTATCCTTCCCAATGTATCTTCCCTGACCCAGTCCATCAGATAAAAGAACTGCGCTTTGTATTCATCCACTGTTTCCTCGATTATGGAAGGAGGATTCGGGACTCCAAGCCCGCGAAGGTATTCGATGAAGAGTTCTTCTCCTTTATTTTGTGCTATCCCGTCGATCTTCATCACCGTGAATTTGTAGCCATCGTTTTTCAGCCATTGCACAGTCTTATCATGGATGCAGCCTGAGCATATTTCGATCTCCTCATCTTTTGTAACATCCAATTCCAGGAATCCCCGCTCAACAATGTTCCTTGCGCTCTGGAGATATGTCTTCTTCCTGAATGTATCGTTGCCGAAATCTTCTATCGGGACCATATCATAATGCAATTCAAGAGTTTCTTTCCTGACCACGATTATGCCCACGCCTCCCACGGGTGTTCCCCAGCCCTGGTCATCTATCTGGATAGTCATGATATAGAATAAAATTATGACGCCGAGGGGGAGACTTGAACTCCCGATGTGCGTAGCACAACCGGTTTTCAAGACCGGCGCCTTAACCGCTGGGCTACCTCGGCATGATATTTCTGCGAAATGGTTGGCATAGCTTATTAATATTGCCTACATCGAAACATTTAACCATAAATAATAATTATTGGCTCCTGCTGTAAAGCCCAGAGGTAAAAATATGACAAATCTATTACTAGTACTGTCAAAAGACCCGTATACTACGGAAACACCCGATCTCGTACTTGATATCGGGTTAAATGCCAGAGAAAAAGGAAACGATGTATCATTGTATCTTATTGAAGATGGAGTGACCGCCGCGCGAAAATCTGAGTTTGGAAATAAACTCGCAGCGGCCCAAAAAAAGGGCATAAAAATATATGCGGATGATAAAGCAGTGCTTTCAAGGTCGCTGACTGACAAACTTATTGGAGGCGTTGAAATCAAAGAAATAGGAACTCTTCTTGATTTCATAATGCAAAAAGACAGAGCTGTGTGGTTTTAGGTGATACAAATGACTGATAAACAACTCACGATAGTTTCAATAAACGGACCCTACAGGGACGAAGGCGTATTCACAATGATGAGACTTGCCCATGCGGCAAAAGAAAAAGGCATAACTGTTAATTTCTTTAATTACTTAGATGCCACAGTGATCGCACACAGGGACCAGGCGCCAAAAGAGTTCCCTCCCGTTGAGACCATTTTCAAGGCAATAGTCTTTAAAGGGATAAAGAAGCCAAAAGCGCATGCTATCGCCTGCATAAAATGCACGGACGCAAGAGGCGTCACAAAACAGCAAACCGACGGTGTCCTAATAGGCGGGCTTTATGATCTGGCTGAATGGACCGCAGAATCTGATAAGACTATACTGATAGGGTGATTAAAATGAGCAAGAAAGTAAACATAATCGTAACCCAGCCCCCATACGGGAAAGAGGATGCATTTTCAGCAATACCGATGGCTGCTTCGCAGGTTGCAGCAGGGAATGTTGCTTCTTTAATTTTCGTAAGCGGCGGAGTCCATTCCATAGTGAAAGGACAAAAGTCAGGATATGGAGACCAGGCTGTATGGTTCAAGGATGTGCCATCTGTTGAAGCTGAGATCACAAAGAACATAGAACTTGTGAGTTTCTATGCGCTTGACAGTGACATCACGAAACGCGGTATAAATGATAACGAGATCATCGCAGGTATAAAAAAGATATCACTCTCGCAATTGACAGACATGATACTTGCGTCTGATGTAAACATGGTATTCTAATGTCAGAAATAATCTCTGATGACACCCTGGATGTGTGCGGCGAGTGCTGCCCATATCCTCTTCTCCTCACAAAAAAAAGAGTTGAGCAGCTAAAATCCGGTGAGATATTGCATATAATAGCAGATGACCCTGTCGCGCCCCAGAATATCGATGCATGGGCTAAAAAGTTAGGACACAAACTGCTTGCTGTCAGGCAGGATGGGAAGATCTTCAACGTCTATGTCCAGAGGGCATAGTATTTATCCCAGAGGACACAGAGAAAAACAACAAAGCTCTGTCTCTGAGTGCTTGTATGAAAAAAAATAGCAACGAACTCGATACGAACTCACGCAACCGGAGTTCGTTTTAGTTCGTACCAGTTCGTTGTTTTTTTCATGTTCATTTACGAACCGAAGGTTCATAGCCCACTCTGTGGTTGATGTTGCTAATTGACAGTCGACTGACCATTACGCTTTTCCCGTCGATTCGCCAAGCACAACGCCTGTTGCGATAAGATGGGCGACCCGGAGGGGCTCAGGGATATTGCTGTTCGTTGAAGTCATCCGAATAATTTTTACTGCACTTTCTTTATCAAGCCCGCATAATTGCATGAAAACGGGGTTATCCTGTTTAATTTTGTATATTTTGCCTGCGCGCTGGATTATATCCCATCTTTTTTCAGCGTCCGGAAGATTCGTGAGAGCCAGCTTTATTTTATCAAGATCCGGGCATGAGCGCATAAAACTGATGACAGGCACACCTGTTTCCTTAAAAAGATTTGTAATGTCAACAGGATTAAAACCCGCGTAAGTGACTCCGTCAAGCAAAATTACCCTTATCTGGGTATGATATTTTGAGCCGTTTATCATCCTGATAAAAACTTCTGTGGCATCCATCCCGTCCTTTGTGATCTCGTTTCGCAGTATCCCGTCAAGCTGATCGCCTCCCCTGAAAAAAACCCCGATTATCGTGACTTTTTCGTGTATTAAAGGCGAGTCATCAATGGCAAGAATTCGTATCTGGGGTTTTATGTGCATTGTATTTTGTTGGTTCTGGAATTTCATATAGATTTCTATTCGATAATTTTAATAATGCCTCTAACTATAATGATGCCCATGAAGTTCGCTGAAAAATGTCCGAAATGCGGTGGTTTTGTCCAGACAAAAAGTGTAAGAAAATCCATCGGACTCGGATTTGTTGAAATTCCAATTGCACAATTCTGCCTGAATCCGGTTTGTGACTGGTACCAGGATTTTGCAGAGGCAAGAAAGCCGCAGGATATAAAGGAAGGTTATCATTTAAAAGCGCCTACGCTTGAAAGAAAACTGCCTCAAATTAAAATGCCAGAGCTGTCAAGAAATCATATGATAGTCCTGGGTGGCGTTGTTGCGATAATCATCCTTTATTTTATTATCTCTTTTTTAACGCCTTTATCGAATCCTGTGGATAAGAAAATTTCACAGGATAAACTATCCGAATTATCAATAAATACTACTACCAATACTACTAATACTTTTGCTGTTGCAAGACTGCAGGAAACGCAAAAAGTCATTACAGCGCTTCCAACTCCTGGCAGAATTGAGGTTAAGATAGACCCCAGGAGTTTTCCTGTTAAAATAGATGTCAGTCATGGGTTTATCCCTGACCCCATAACGATAAACATATCTGATACCATCATATGGACTAATGTGGAGAATCTGCGTCTCAGAGTCGTATTGGTAAGCAGTAACGGATTATTTGAAAAGCAGCTCCTGCAAGAATCTGACCGATATCAATACCAGTTCAACAAGTCGGGAAAATATACTTTTGCTCTTGCTGAATATAATAGCACCAATAAAGAATATCCGAATGCTACTGGCAGTGTAATTGTGAGATGACGATGAAAGCAAATTTACTCCGGATCTATATCGGGGTTTTGAAGGGTATGGAGTCCACAGCATCCTCCATACCGCAAGCATCCTTCGCCTGAGTGAAGATCTTCCGGTGATAATAGAAGTGGTGGATACCCAGGAGCGCCTGGAACCTGTAATTCCACAAATCAAAAAAATGGCAAAGGACAAGCTAATGACAATACAGGATGTCGATATTGTGGCGGGTCATGAATATGAAGCCTAATTAAGGGTGTGTGGGATTGTGATAGAACACGGATTGTGCGGATGACGCGGATGCGCACGGATATTGGTTATTCATTTAAATTCAGAAAAGGTTAATACCCACTATCGTATAATTATATTTAACCATGCTAACAATAACTGAGGGAGAAACGGCAGTACGCCTGGCAAGAACAGCTATAAAAGAGTGCCTTGGGAATGGACGACAGATCAAACCAGAAAACTTACCGGATGTTTTTAAAGAAAAGCGCGGCGTTTTTGTAACATTGAATAAGAAAAAAGAAAGAAAAGAGCTTCGGGGCTGCATCGGAAGACCGTATCCAGTTCTACCCCTTGGGGAAGCGATCATACTTTCCGCGATCAATGCGGCGCGTGAAGACCCGCGATTCTACCCGGTAAAACTTGATGAAGTTGGTGATCTTTTTATTGAGGTCACGATACTTACCGTCCCGAAACGCATTAAAGCAAAACCCATGGAAATCCCTGATAAGATCGTGATCGGGAGGGATGGTCTGATTGTTTCAACGAAATTGAGTTCAGGGCTGCTGCTTCCGCAGGTCGCAGTTGAACATGGTTTCAACAGCACTGAATTCCTGTGCCAGACCTGTATTAAGGCGGGACTGATGCCAGATGCCTGGCTTGAGGGCGCAGAGGTATATTCCTTTGAAGGCCAGATATTCGAGGAAATAGAACCTGGCGGCAAGATAAAGGAAAAGGATATTAGGAGCCAGGACGATTAATAATTGGGAGAATTAGAAATGAGTGAATTAAGAATATCTGAAAATTCATCAAGTGAAGAGATACTTCCTTTCGCCAAAATGGTACATGAACTGTTTTCCTTGCCCGTCACAATGCGCAGCAAGAACAAAAAGGGAGTCAGGCTTGAAAAGGGAACCTTAGTTGACAATAATTATACAGGACCCGTGCTTGAAGAGGTTCTACAGAAAAATTGCGTCATACATATGATACCCACAAAAGGTGCTTATAAAGGAATACCCGTGGTCGTTTGTCCTGTTCAGGACAATGATGGAAATCCTATTGCAGCTATCGGTATTGTGGATGTTGTCTGTACGATCGACCTTGCCTCTGTGTTCGGGAATTACCCGCAGATAGTACGGCAGGTGGAAGAAAGTAAAAATGCTAAATTTTGATACCAAAAGGTTAAATCTTATAACAATCAAGTTAGCAGTCCTCCAGAGGTGAATTATGGCAAGATTTCCAGAAGCGGAACAAGTACTTCTTCATATGAAAATTTGCATGAAATGCAATGCAAGAAATTCAGTGCGTGCAACAAGATGCAGAAAATGCGGATATAAGAATCTTAGAATGAAATCAAAGGAACTTAAGGGAACGTAGATCGATGACAGTTGAGGAAAAACTCAACCGGATAATCGAAAAAGAAGGTGCTGTTCACCTTACCCTTTTAGACCCTGACTCACAGGCACCTGACCAAGCCGGGAAAATGGCCCACGAGGCGTTTCTCGGCGGTACGGATGCGATAATGGTCGGCGGTTCTATGGGCGCAACGGGCGCTACAGTTGAACAGACAGTGCAGGCTATCAAGTCTGCCTGTAATCTTCCCGTTATTCTTTTTCCGGCAAATGCCGCAGGGCTTACAGAAAGTGCTGACGCCGTATTTTTCATGAGTCTCTTAAATTCAAGGGATGTCAATTACATTACTACGAACCAGGCAATAGGAGCGCCTATCGTTTACAAGCATGGGATAGAGCCAATATCTATGGCATACATCGTGATCGAACCGGGAGGCGCTGCGGGATGGGTAGGAGATGCGCGCCTGATACCCAGAAGTAAACCAAAGCTTGCGGTAGCATATGCCCTCGCAGCAAAATATCTGGGCATGCATTACATATATCTTGAAGCAGGTTCAGGCGCAGATAAACCCGTGCCTGTTGAAATGGTTGCAGCGGTCAAGAAGGCTGTGGGAGAACAAAATAAAGTGATCGTTGGCGGCGGGATCCGCGATGGAAACACGGCCAAAGAACGGGTAAAAGCAGGCGCTGACATGATCGTCACAGGGACTATCGTCGAACAGGTTGATGATATCAGGGGAAAAATCGAAGAACTTGTGAAAGCGATAAAATCGTAGTAACTTTTAATCTTATTTATCTGATGCAAGTTTCCTGATACTTTCTTTGAAACCGATCGGTTCAAAACCAAATATCTTATTCAGGTCATTGGGTTCACATATCATGTTATTATGAAGCGATTCGATGAGCCAGTAAACCACATTGGGATTTACAGGAGAAAGCTTTCCAAGAACCATTGCTGATAACCAGTGCCAGGAGCCGGGTATATGAATGAATATTCTCTTCAAACCAAGTTCATCCGCATATTGCTGTATCAATTCCTTATAAGTTAAGACCTGTGAACAGCCGATGTCATAACATTTGTTAATCGTCTCTTTCCGGTCAAGACATTCCACAAGATATCTTATCACATCGTCAATATAGATTGGCTGCACCCTCGTATTTTCCCATTCGAAGATAGGGATTATAGCAAATTTGCGAACCACAGTCTCCAGGATATCAAAAGCTGCGCCGCCCCTGCCGATAATAATAGATGCCCTGAAAATCGTATGATCAATGCCACTGTTTCGGATTATTTCTTCCACTTCCTTCCTGCTTTCAAGATGGTGCGAGAGTTTCTCCTTAGGATCCCTCATTCCTGTCAGGTGAATTATCCTTTTGACACCATTTTTCCGGCACGCTCTGACCATGTTGTTTATAGCAAGCCGGTCAAGTTCATCGAACTTTTTTTGCTCACCAGTTGGCTGGTTCCCCATCATGTGAATAAAATAATATACCGTGTCCACGCCATCCGTTGCACGAACAAGAGATTCATAATCAAGGACATCCCCTGTAACATAGGTGATATTTGGGTTCTGGGATGATGCGGGTTTCCTCACGAGGCATCTAACCGGCAGGTTGTTTTTAGATAACGCCTGAAGAACACGATTTCCTATAAAACCAGTGGCTCCGGTCAAAAGAATCATAGTTTATAAGGGGTTTTGAAACTTATTTAATGTATCTATTTTTCATGGAAGAAGAACGAATCCAATTCTTTCAAAATCCCCATCAAACGAAAAAACCTTCTCTATGCCTCTTTTTTTCATCAATGCAAAACTTGTGCAATCAGTGAAGCTCAGCTTTTTATCATTATAACTGCAAAACTGTTCCCATGCAGACCTGAATATTTCATTTCCGATCTCTATTTTCTCTATCACTCTTGATGCAAGAATATCCGTTCCCCAGTCAACTGCTTCTTTATGTCCAACCGAGTAGCGTATTCTGGTTAAAGTCTCATCGATTATATAATCAGACGTGACTATTTTCTTTATCCGAATGTTGCCATTCTTTATTTGTTCAATAAACTGTATTGCAGCAGTATGATTATTATCTTTTTCATTCACAAGAGCAAGAAAAGCAGATGTATCCACAAAAATCATTTTCAATCCTCATATATTTCGTCATGGTTCTCTGATAAATCCTTCGATGCACGGAAAGTATGCATATTAAAAAAGGGATCTTCTTTATCAAAGCCAGATTTTTCCCTAACCCATTCCAACACAGCTTCTCTTATAGCTTCCTTGATCGAAATACCCTCCTTTTCTGCAGTCTTCTTAAGGTCATAGTATACATTCGTGTTCAGTTCGCTCTGGATATATTTTAGTTCAGACATCTAGTATCAACATTTAAAGATGCCATTTAAACATTAAATAAATTGTGTTTCATTTCAACTTACAAAGAGCATTGTGTTATTTATGAAAATATTTGGAAGTACTCAAGCAAAAAAATGAATTGTGTGTAAACGTTAAACAAAAACAAGAAGCCCCGGGAGGGAGTTAAAGTACAAGTTCACTTCTCTTTTTTAGAGGGCAAATCGCCCGCTATCACTTTTGCCTCAGAGGGCATAATTATGTATTTTGGATTAAAAAGAGATAAACTTTTCGCTATGCACTAAGCGAACATTATCTTATTATCCCGCTCATACACGCCAAAATCGACTTTGATCTCTTCGATGAGGTCATACGCAAGTGACTCATTGAGTTTGCACCTGTGAGTGAGACATTCCATCAGGTTTTGTCTATCGACAGGTCGGGATGAGAGCTTCTGATACAGATACTCTTTGATCATATCGAACTTATCTCTCTTTGTCCATACGTTTTTAATTCCACAGTGAATTTTGGGACAATCTACCTTTATTCCGCTTTGGAATTCGAAAGTTTTTACTTTATATCTTGCCTCGGTTTCCATTAACAAGTCTGTATGGCAAGCAGGGCAGGTAGTACTTTCTATCAACGTTGTACTTTCACTCATCTATTCAGCCTCCATCTTTGTTTCTGTTACTTTAACACCGCCAAGTTCGTACTCCATTGCCATGCGGTGGACTGCTACTTTCAGCAGATATGATACAGAGTCAAAATCCCCTGTATCCATCAAGCTATTAATCTTTTTCCTTGTATAGTTATCTAGCCAGAGCTGTGCTCTGGTTCCTTTGACATATCTTTCCAGGTCATCATTTTGGTCCATTTTATTCACCATCGCAGATAGTTTGTTACATAGTTTACTATGTAGATAAACTATATAGCCTTTTGGGTACGTAGTTTGAAACGTCGTACACAACGATAAATAAAGAGGTTAAACTCCATGCAGCAAATGAGCATCATAAAAAATCCAAAGGCTAGATCAACATACATACACATCCCAAAATGGATTGATAATGAATTGGGACTTAAAAAAGGCGAAGAAGTCTGGATCAAACTTGAAGGCAAAAAAATAATCATTCAGAGGGAAAAACCAGCACCTAATTCAGAGAAATAGGGACGGAGAAACATGAAATCATCTAAACTCAAGCCAGGTACCATAGAACAGATGCAGAAACTCTACATAAAGCACAAAGAAGTTGTCGAGTACAATGCAGTATTTGGAAATAAACTGGACAAAGCGATCGCCTCAACAATTAAGCATTTCGCAGGAGAAGACTTTATAAAATCCTGTACAGATATTGATAATGGAATGCCGCACCTAAAACCGGAGAAAAGAGGGATATAAAATAATATGGCGATAACATTCACGGATGAAGACATGGTGTATCTTGATAAAGATCAGGATAAGCAATTACGTTCGATCAGACAGGCGATCGATGCTTTGAAACTGAAAAGTGACATAGCATTTTGTAAAAAATGCAGTCACATGATGCTGTATTTCACGGTTGGAAATGCGAAGCTTCTCCAGTGTGTTTTCTGCGGGAATAGAGTTGCAGAGATGATCAAGTTATGAGACTTAATCACAAACCAGTTCCTTCAGCCGCTTGATTGATGCCATTCCATCATCGATTGTTTTGTTCTGTTCTTTTTCAATGTGCGCGATTATATCTTTAAATCCGACTTTTAGGGAATAGACCTTATTCGGTCTGCCTTTACCTGGCTTCTTTTCTTCACTCTCGTCGATCCAATCAAACGGATTTAACTGCCTCATTGCTATGCTGACTTCAGGCTGGCGCAATCCTGTTCCCCTCTCAAGGTCAACAGATGTAGCAGTATCCACTTTTTTAAGATATGCCAGGGTTCTGGCAACTGGTTTGCTCAGTCCTGAGGATATAAGTATTTCTGCAAGTTCTTCGTCGCTATCGTCAAGCTGGTTGATATCAAGTTTCTTCATAATGATTCCTATATTATATTATGTTGTAGGATATATTTAAATTATATTAATCATTCGATAAGAGAATATTTAAATAAAATATTACTTTCACACCGCTTACCACAGGTTTATATTTGCCAATGACGTTTGATACAATATGGGGAAGCTTAATCATGCTTTCTCTTCCCCATCCCCTCAAATTATAATCACTAAACATTTATTCAAAAACCTTTGTATCATTGAACAATTTAACCTTGTCCTTCGTCTTCATGCGGTATAATTTCACACCCCATTTCGGTAATATTTTGTCATTCCATGCATCCATGCTCATACGCAAAACAACATTTTCTTCTTTAAGATCATCGAAATCTTCCTTACCCTTACTGATTAAATATTCCTTATGCTTAATATCTGTGAATGCATAATAATCATCAAACATGGGGACTGAAGGCATTCCATACTCGTTTGAATAATCTTTGAGGTTCTCCTTTGCATATCTTTGTCCGGGATTAAATTTCAAGCAAGTTTTCCATGCTTCAATTGCATCTTGTCTTCTTTTGACTTCCCACAGGGAACAACCGAGGTTCTGATAAGTATCTGCAATTTCATCTTTGTCATCCTTAGAAAAAAGGTCAAGGGCTTTTTCATACATTTCAATTGACTTCTCGAATTCGCCTAATTCGTGGTATACAACACCCATATGATATGATGCCCAGGGATAATCAGGGTTTATTCGCAATGCCTTGTCAAGCCATTCCTGTGCTTTTTTGAAGTTTTCTTCGAGGATAAAAACATTGGCAAGCAAACACAGTACGTGAGCATCGTTCGGACTTATTTCAAGAACCTGGGCAAAAAGCAGTTTCGCATCTTCATATTCCTCTTCAAAAACCTTTTTTGCCGCCAGTTCAATTCCCTGGGCTCTCATATCTTTAAGGTTAATCATATTTTTTATCGAATCGGGGGCTTTGCGGGGCATAATGTCAGAGTATATTTTCAACAATAATAAGGTTTCTGATATTACTTTTTCGCTTTTCCTTTTAACAGAAACTTCAGTAAATCACTGCTCAGTTCTGTCTCTCGTCCAAGTTTTTTTAACAGGTCTGCCTCAGATAAACCCACTTTCTTTAGTTCCTTCATGCGGTCAAGGATTTCAGGTTTAATCTCGTAATATTCGTTAACATCCTTTTTATTCCTCCACACATTCCCTTCAAGCAAAGCTATTCCCTTCATATCAATTAACATCATGTTGGAAATGGATACTTTCCTGATATATGAAGGAGGGACTTGTATTGCTTTTACATCAGGACAAGTCTGAATTAAAAAGAGAATATCTGTTTTTGATGGTCGAAAAGCGAGATGAATATATTTGTCACTTGGGTCAAGTGAAGTGAGTTCTTCTTTTGAACTGACTACCCTTATTTTCATTTTTTTCTCCAATTAGTTTTAGACTGTTATATTATTTCATTTTTCCACATACTATAAAAAATCATTCAAAAACCTTTGTATCTTTGAACAATTTAACCTTGTCCTTCGTTTTCATGCGGTATAATTTTGCACCCCATTTCGGCAATATTTTATCATCCCAAGCCCCTGTAATTTTTTTCAAAACCACATTTGTTTCATCGATACCTGTGAAATAATCTCTCCCTTTAATCGACAGGTATTCTTTTCGCTTAAAATCCACAAACGCCCAAAAGTCATCCATTCCGACAGGCGACCTGGTCATCCCATATTCGTTTGTGCAGGTCTCGATGTGCTCCTTCGCAAAGTTCTGTTCAGGGTTGTATTTCAAACATGTTCTCCACGCTTCAAGTGCTTGCTCCCGTTTCTTAAGTTCATATAAGGAACAGCCAAGATTCTGATAGACGTCGGCTATTTCATATTTTTTATCTTCTGGAAAATACTTTAAGGCAAGTTCATACATTTGAACAGCCCTTTCATATTCCTGTTTATCATGATAGACCACCCCAAGGAAAAATAATGCCCATGGATAGTCAGGATCAAGTGTTAACACCTGGTTAAGCCGGTTCTCTGCTTCGAGTAGCTTTCCTTCATTAATAAAAACATTAGCGTAAAGTGACATTACTTCGACATCATTAGGGCATAATTCTAAAACTTTGGCCAAAACATCTTTTGCAGCGCCGTACCTATTTTCAAGAACCATTTTTGAAGCGCAAAATATTCCCTTCATTCTTGTATCTTCAATGATTTCTCTTATCGCTTCAGGGTTTTCTTGAGGCATGTCCCAAAATACAATCTGTTTTAATATAATATCTTCTGAGATTTGATAGAGAATTCGACAAAAGTTTATGGGCACGGTAATGTCTATGGTAACTGACCGCATCATATAAACTAAAGATAATGAACTCCACTAATCATGAAAAATAGAAATAAAAATAAAGAAGTCAATCCAAAACATCAGAAGCAAGTTCATGAAAAGAAAAGACAGAATATCTGCTGGAAACAAAGAAATATTGGCAATAAATACGACTTGCGCAAGAAAACAGCCTTCAAATATTACGCAACCAGAGTTATGTCGGATCATAATGCAGAGATTGACAAAAAAGTTGGCTTAGGACTGCTCGATGAAGGAAGGGCAAACAAAATGAAAGAAGAACTCGCAAGCAAGGTTGATACTTTAATTCAAATGTGGTCTGAGGCTGGAGAAAAAAGGTTAAAAGAAAAACTTGCAGAGTTATGCTCTACAGAGGCTGAACTTGAGGATTTGATTGATAAACCAGAGGTAGATCCGATGGACAGCCCCACAAACGATTTAAAAGCCTGAAGGAAAAATGGCAGGATATACAGAACACGATAAAATAGCAGAAATGGCAGGAATACCATCTACCATATCCGAAGAGATCAATCGATTCATGGATGATACGAATCCTCCAAAGGATTTTGAAGATCACAATAATGAAAACAAGATATTCGTATGCGGGCACTTGAATGTATCAATCAGGACTTTGATGGGAAGTGAAAAGTTAAAGGACAGGGGAAAAAAGGAGTGGGTGCAAAAAGAGGACTTGAAATGGCTTCTGGAAACGAGAAAAGAAGAAAAGAATATATCAGGTGCTACTATCTGCATCTCGCTGTCGATAATATTTGCGAGAATAAGGATCGGATAAAGGGTGGTAGAGAGACTATTGACAATTGCGTGAATAGCTGGGGCAAAAACCGCGCTGTTGTTGTTCCTGGAACAGAACACTATCTGAGGGATGTATTGGGGTTTTTGAGAAATAATGTCGAGAAAATCAGACCGATTATTTTTTCATAATTCGGATAGCGGATAATTACTTCAAACCAGTTCACATAGAAAAAACGATTACTTTCACCCCGCACATGGCTTTTCCATAAATACTCATAGAGTTATTTCTGATTGAGGTGACTAATATGGATTTATTTTGGAGCGGTCTCGCGCGGCGAGCATCTGAACATACACGCATCGAAAGAAGAAGTCAGTTCAGCGGAGTACATGAAACAGCTTTTCAAAAAATTGAAAAGGAGAAGAGTTTAAAAAATCAACTTTATATAATTTAAATTAGCGGTCAGTGACCATTATCCAGTGTATGAGAGTTTCTGGAGCAACAGGGATTCGGATTGATCGATAAAGTGAGGCATTAATTATCCAAAGTTTAAAATTCATAAGGCTTAACCAGATATTCTCTCAGTTTAATGTCAAAAAATCTATTTGAGGAATTTGCTTTAATGACGGCAGCGGTATCTGCTCCTCTACCTGTTCCAGCCACTGCAATAACATCTGAGAATGGAATCAATCCAGCATCTGCACTCATAGCCACGATCTCAACCATAACTTTTGTTCCCTGGCCAAAGATTCTCAGGGTATCAGCTACTGTCTGTTCATAAGATATAGAGCCTTTTTCCTTAAGTGCAGTACCAAGACCCCTTAAAACCATAGTCCCGGTGTGAACCTTTCCGCCCATATTCTCGATCTTCTTTTTTATTTCCGGGTCAAATGTTTGGAGATTCGGCTCTCTAATACCTGTATTATGCGTAACCACTACCAGTTTTATTCCTGTATCTTTCAACATCTCAGCGGCAGCAACTGCTGTCTCTCCGAATGTCGATGCGACAACAATATGACTGATTCCACGCTTCAATGCCTCTTCTTTAGCAATTTGCAAAGTTTTTTGGGTATTCTCTTTACCTGCTTTTTCAAAATACATCTTGTTCACCTTTTTCCATAATCACGGCGCCCTTGGCTTTATCTTTTCCGAGCCGCAGATCGGGCATTTGGTTGCACTTTTCTTCAAGACAAATATAAAATAGATATAAACCAGAACTATCATAAAGGAGCATTATGAAAAAGTCATTAGGCGCAAAAACCATTATTTATCCTATCCCGGTATGGGTTATAGGAACGTATGACAAAGAAGGAAAGCCAAACGTTGCCACCATAGCCTGGGGTGGAATATGCTGCTCCCAGCCGCCATGTGTTGCGATCTCTCTTCGCAAAGCCACATATTCGTATGGAAATATTGTGGAAAAGAAAGCTTTCACTGTAAATGTTCCTTCTGAAAAGTATGTTAAGGAAGCACATTATTTTGGTACTGTGTCTGGCAGAAATGTGGACAAATTCAGCGAATCCGGGCTTACCAGCGTCAAGAGCGAACTTGTGGATGCCCCATATGTAAAGGAATTTCCTCTCGTTTTGGAGTGCAAACTGATACACACCATTGAATTAGGGCTGCACACGCAGTTTATCGGAGAGATCATGGATGTGAAGGCAGATGAACTTGTACTTGGGGAAAATCAGCTCACAGATATTGAAAAAATAAAACCTATATTATTCGCTCCGGATGGTGCTGGTTATTATGGGATCGGCAAAAATCTTATAGGGGTAGGCTGAAAAACTTGGAGCCGGTCGCTCTACAAGATACCGCCTGAAATGACTGGTCTAATCGTCAAGTAATCGTCAAGTTAAACCCACTAATCGTAAAGTTCAAGGACATAGACACGAAACCAAAGAAAAGCAATATTATCAGCCCATGGTTAAAAAAACATATTACGAAATATTAGAAGTCAATAAGAAAGCCTCCCAGGAAGCTATAAAGTCCGCTTACCGCAGACTGGTTATGCTATATCATCCCGACAAAAACAAGTTACTAGAAGCCGAAGAAATGTTTAAAGGAATCGCAGAGGCTTATTCAGTATTATCAGACCCAGGCAAACGGAAACAATATGACCTGGACAATGAACCAAGAAATGTTCTGCGAAGAAATAAACAAGAAAAGATGTGGCAAATAATAAGAGAGCATAAACAAAGAGAAGCCAGAACAATCCAGATGCTATGGGAATTCCAGGAACAAGAACGTATCAAATATAAAGAAAGAGAACAAGAAGCGATGAATATGTCAAGACACAGCACAAAGCTGGCGTACAACCGATAGATACTGAGTTTATTCAGGGACTAAAGAAACTCTTAGGCAAATATCGTGATGAACTTAATTTAAAGGGAGTTGATTCGGATTATCTTGCATACGCTTTGTTAAACACATTCATGCAAAATCCCCCCTCCACCCTAAAACCTCGCCAGCTTGAAGCCATAAAGCACACACAAGCCCCCCAACTGATCCTTGCAGGCACAGGCAAGACCACAACCATCACAGCAAAGATTATACATGGTCGAAAAAGAAAATATCGATCCCTCCCATATCCTCGCCCTCACCTTCTCCAAAGAAGCAGCAAGGAACATGCGCGAAAAAGTCAGAGTACTTTGTTAATGCAAATTAAGTTTCCTCTCCAAATCGTTCATAACACCATCGAAATCTGGTAATTCCGGAATAAGCTGCTCCAGGTCAACTTTCCATAGAGATTTTACAATATCCAGATCAGTAAAAACTTTACCAATATCCATTGTATCGTTCATGGCAGCCAGCTTTTTCTCTGCAAGCTTTTCAAAATCCTTAAATTCAAGTTCTTTTAGCAAAAGCCACATGTCAAAATAATCCCTGGGCCTTTTTCTCTGAATAAGCGCCCTCATTTTTTCCGAAGCGATCTCCACGATCTGGAATGTTAATACCATGGAGTCCGCAAAGTAAGGAGAATGCACTGGAACCTCTTTAAGTTCAAGCAATGGCTTTTCCCTGAAGCTAATGTCTATCTTTATGGAGTCGGGATAATTCAACAGGCTTATGTATTTCAAATCTATCGAAACAGAATTTTCAAATGCACTGATTCTTCGGATTTGCGAATTTATCTCTTTTATCAATAAAATATTCTTGAAAATATCAATATCGAATTCATCCAATGCCGTAAAATCAAGGTCAACAGATAGCCTTTTGTGCAAGTAGAGTTTGTGCAATGCCGTTCCGCCCTTGAATACAAGAGTATACTTGAACTGGGATTTGTAGATCTCTCTGAGAACCAGCGTCAGGACAAAATCTTTTTCTATCATTCCTAAAGGAAGCTTTTGCTTCCTTGCTATGCTGACAAGCTCTGCTTTAGTTACCATTTAAACAACTCGTTCTCTTCTATGTTCAAAATAAGCCTCCATTTCTTGCTTATTCCATATTTCTTTTTTGGCAGGGTGTTTGACAAATAAACATACCTGAATTTTCCGATACTTTCTTCAAGCTTTTTTGTATCCTGTTTTACAAGATCAAGCAGGACGCCAAGCCTTCTTGCCAGCGACTGATTTTCCATTATCAGGGCATAGTTTATCATCTTGTCGAAATCAAACTGCTCTTTGTTGTTGTGGAGTGCTTTGAATATTTCTATGATCGAACCCGCATATTCTTCCCTGTCAAGACAGTCGATTATTGCTTTTTCCTTGTCTGCAATGTTAATCTCGGCATCCGATATCTTTATTTTCTCAAACCCAAAAAATTTTTTTGTACTAACCCTGATAAACTTGTATAAGTATCCTTGAAATTCCAATGGGCTTTTTCTTTCTGTTGTTGCAGCAAGAACATGAAAAGGCATTTGTTCCGTGAAACCATAAAATGAAAGCGCTGTCCTGTACGATACATAATAATTAGTTACCAATTTTGATATGGGGATAAAAGGATGTTCCGCCCAGCCTTCTCTTCCTCCAATGGGCACGATAAGATATTTTCCCTTTTCGATCCTTTCCAGCCAGCCTTTTTTCTCAAGTCTGTGGAGCATAACCCTTATCTTGCCGTCGGTAAAATTGAACGATCCCTTCACATCTTCCATGTTTATGACTTTCCTGTTTTTTATTGCGAAAGTCGAAAGCAGGTCATACTCCTGTTTTGAGAGGGATTTAATCATTTTAATGCACCATAATTACATATTATGTAACTATTATGTATTATAGTGATTATAAAACTATCTTAGAGCGCTTTTCTGTGATGTCGAAGAGGGGTATGGATATTTCCTGAATTAATAATGAATTCGGACAATATTACGCTTCCCCTCTCTACGCCTATGGCGTCAATAAGTCTTCTGTTAAAATTTTTTTAATCTCAACCAACTATATCCGTCTAAATAGTCCTTCCAATTCATATTTTTAGAAAATGATCATCAAATATTACATAAACCAATAGTGTAAA
>Ga0265296_1001081_pt1 | contig 33653 bp, 34 predicted proteins | sample MunlanPumphouse1_FD_189073 | JGI IMG/M metagenome (GOLD analysis project Ga0265296, IMG submission 189073) | Groundwater microbial communities from a municipal landfill in Southern Ontario, Canada - Pumphouse #1 | ecosystem: Environmental > Aquatic > Deep subsurface > Groundwater | place...
CGTAATCCAGCATTATAGGGCCAATCGGAGTCTTAATTCTTAAACCTAAACCTACATCAGATTTATATCCTCCGCTATTGATGACTCCGTTGGCATTTTTAGAAGAACCGATATCGCCTAGTTTTTCCCAAACGTTACCCACATCAAAGAATGCTGCTACTTTTAAAAATTCAAATAGCGGATAAGTATATTCAATATTCCCCACCAACATAGAAGCGCCGCCTAAGGGATCATTAGAGCCGGGGTCAACCGGGCCAACCTTTCTTTCTTCGTAACCTCTTAAAGTATATGCGCCACCGGCAAAAAACCTCTCATAAATGGGTATCTTTTTCGTGCTGCTGTAGGGATCAGCCAGGCCGATCCTTCCTCTTACTTCAAGCACGGCTCCACGGGGCATAGGGAAATAATGTGAAGCACGCCCTACGAATTTCCAGTAATCCTTATCCCCTCCCAGTGGCCCGCCGGCAAAATCAAAAGAGGCGGTCAGCAGGTTTCCTTTTCTGGTGTCAAAAACATTGTCCCTTGAATCATAAGTTAAGCTCGGAGAAACAACGCTAACCATATTCTTCCCTACCTCATCCGTTAAATCTGTAGTGGCATCGCTTGAAGGATTGCTGATATCTATCTGGTCCAGGCGGTAGCTGATATCCGTCCTTAGGTATTCTGACAGCTCTTTACCAAGGCGCAGATCCCCTCCGGTAATCTTTTCATCATAACCGTATCCTACGTCAGAATCACGTTTATGCGTGCGGTGATACAGGTCAAAGCCGAAAGAAACCGGATAATCAAACATCCATGGCTCGGTAAAACTTAACTCAAAACCGTTGCTTAAATTTCCGAGGGAGGCGCGCACTTTTAAATCCTGCCCGGCGCCGGTAAAATACGGCCAATTCCTCCAATCGAAATTCTTCTGCTCGACCTCCACAAAACCCACAAACTGATCCACTGTGCTGTAACCGCCGCCGAAACTGAATGCCCCGGTTTTGGTCTCTTTTACATCCACAACTAAATTCTTCTTATCCGGCTCTTTAGTCTCCTCAGTATCATAACTCACATCTTCGAAATACCCTAAATTCTGCAGCCTCTCCTTGCTGCGGCGCAATTTCTCGCCGTCAAACTTCTCGCCGGGATGGATCCTTAACTCCCTGCGAATAACCACATCCTTGGTCTTAATATTCCCGCGGATCTTAATCTTATCCACGTAAGCGACCTGGTTTTCGGTAATCCCGTAAGTTATATCCACCCGGCCCGAACCCGTATTTACTACGGTTGTCTCCTGGACCTGCGCAGAGATATAGCCGCGGTCAAAATATAAGCCCTGGATACCGAGAATATCCCTCTTCATTGCCTCCCGGCTAAAAACCTTTCCGGGGATACAATCAGTCAAACGGCTTAGGATTTCTTTTTCGGAAATATCCTTATTTCCCTGTATAATAACCGAGCCTACAAGATATTTCTTGCCTTCCGTAACCTTAATCGTGATATACAACAGATATGCCTTCTTGGCGTCAGGATTAACTTCATACTCCACCGCGACATCGGTGAAGCCTTCGCGCTGATAGAATGATTTTACGCGCTCGATATCCTCCTTGAGCACCTCGTCTTTTAAAACCCCCGCATTAAAAAACCAAGCGCTCTTGGTCTTCAGCAGCCTCAGGATACGGCCGCTTGAAAAAGCTTTGTTTCCCCGGATAAGAATATCCTTGATACGCACCTTCCGGCCTTCTATGACACTAAAATCCACCTTAGCCTTGTTCGTCTGGGCATCAACATTAACCTTATAGGTAATATCGGCCTGGCTATAACCCATTTTTTCATACATCTTCTTTAATACGCGCACATCTTCGGCTAAAGAAGGATAATCTAAATACTGTGTTTCACGGGATTTTAACTGCTGTTTCAACTTCTCATCCTTCATGATAATACGGTTGATCCCCGTAAAACTAATCTTCTCGATAATCGGCCTTTCGCTAACCGTGACGATGACTTTTAACCCGTCTTTATAATCCTGTGTGTCAATTTTTATATCGCTGAAGAACCCCAGGAGATAAAGCCTTTTTAAGTCGTCGCTGATAATATTCTCCTGGTAGGCGCTGCCAATACGCGTCTTCATCTTGGATATGATAACATTGGTGCTTATGGATTTATTGCCTTTGACTTCTATGGCGGTAACATTCTTTAAGGCCGCGGGAGCGGGTCCTTCTTCGGCAAAAACCGGCATAAGTATGCCGTAACTAATGCCAAAGAGGAAAAAAACGGTTAAAAGTATCGGGATTGATCTGCGCATTTATGGTTATTATATAGGAAGAAGCCCTTTAAATCAAATAATTTAACGAATAAGTTATTCAACCCGGGCCAGATTATCAAACCTGGTAAATTCCTTGATAAAAGCTAACCTCAAAGAACCCACCGGGCCATTACGCTGCTTGGCAATAATTACCTCGGCTACTCCCTGATTATCAGGGGAAGGATTATAATACTCTTCCCTTAAAATAAGCACGACTACGTCGGCATCCTGCTCAATGGCCCCGGATTCCCTTAAATCCGAAAGCTGCGGACGGTGGTCTGTGCGCGATTCCACTGCGCGGGATAGCTGGCTGATGGCAATGACCGGAACACTTAACTCCCTGGCTAAGGCTTTAAGCGAGCGCGATATTTCAGATATCTCCTGCTGCCTGCTCTCCATGTTCATAGCCGAGCCGCGCATCAGTTGCATGTAATCCAGGATAATTAATTTTATGCCATGGTGCGATTTCAGGCGGCGCGCCTTGGCGCGCAACTCCATTACGGAGATTGCCGGAGAATCATCAATAAAAATCGGCGCCTCGGAAAGTTTTCCAGCGGCGGCAGTCAGGCGCGGCCAGTCGCTGGTGGCCAGATACCCCGTTCTTACTTTATGGGCATCCACCCGCGCGTGAGAACAAAGCATCCTCTGCACTAATTGCTCCTTGGACATCTCTAAGCTAAAAATCGCGGTAGGCACCTTTTCGATTACTCCGGCATATTCGGCAATGCCCAGGGCAAAAGCGCTTTTACCCATTGACGGCCTGCCGGCAATAATAATCAAATCTGAAGACTGGAGCCCCGCGGTCTTAATATCAAAATCCACGTATCCGGTAGGAATACCGGTAACATGCGCCTTGTTCTGATAAAGCCTGTCAATTGTCTCGATAGAGTCTTTGACGAGTTCTTTCAGGTGCACGTAAGTGCCCTGGTTTCTTCTGTCGCTGACCTCAAAGATGAGCCGCTCCGCGGTATCCACGACCTCGGCAATATTACCCTGGCTCTCATGGCAAACAGAGATAATCTTGGTGGAGTTGTTGATTAATGTCCTTAAGATATACTTCTCGCGGACAATATTGGCATAATGGTTAATATTGGCGGAGGTGGGCACGGCATTGGCCAGGGAAGTAAGATAGCTTGCCCCGCCGACCTGGTCCAGTGAACCGTCCTTCTTTAAGGCGTCGATAAGGGTGATCAAATCTACGGCTTTATTGGCATTGAAAAGATCGCTTATCGCCTGGAATATCTTCCTGTGGGTATCTTTATAAAAACATCCGCTGTCCAATTTCTCAACGGCTACAGATACCGCCTCTTCATCCAGAAGCATAGAGCCCAACACTGCCATCTCAGCCTCAAGATTCTGCGGGGGCAGCTTATCCAGGATTACGTCCTGAGGCGATATTATTTTTTGACTACCCATAGTTTAAGTTTAGCGGTTACTTCCGGATGCAGCTTTATCGGAATTTCATATATCCCTAAAGATTTTATCGGTTCAGCCAGGTCAATAAGACTTTTATTAATCTCGAAACCTTCTTCTTTTAAGGCGGCGGAGATATCGCTGGCGTGAATGCTGCCGTATAATTTTTCCTCCCCCTGGGTCAACGCGGAGATAGTCAGGGAGAGGCTGCTTAAACGCTCCTTTTGTTTCTCTGATTCTTCTTTGGCTTGGGCAGATTGCGCGGACTTAACTATCGCATCCTGCTCCAACTTCTTTAAAGCTGAACCTGTAACCGACTGGGCCAGGTCATGGGGAAAAAGGAAATTCCTGGCAAAGCCTTCTTTAACCTTAACCACTGTGCCTGCCTTGCCTATTTTTTCTACATCCTTTTTTAAGATCACTTCCATAGCTTTTATCAGCGGGTATAAGGAAGTAGGGAAAGGAACCTGGCTTTGTTAATTAACTCCCTGATCCTTCTCTGATGCCTGGCGCAATTACCGGAAAAACGGCTGGCGTTGATTTTACCTTTCTCGGTCATAAAGACCTCCAACCTTTTTATATCCTTATAGTCGATGCTGCCTAATTTATCCGCGCAGAACCGGCAGAATCTCTTCCTTACCGGGCCGTGCAAATCCTTCTTTTTCTTGATAATCTTCTTATCTTTTCCAAAACCCCTGGTCTTAACTTTCATTTGCTTCTTCCTCGCTTTCTGCTAACCATGTTAATTCACTGCTGGGCCCTGCGGCCGCCGGCTCTGCTTGCGTTTCGCTGGATTGAGTTTGCGCTTTAGCAGGCGGCGCGCCCATAAACTGCACGCGTTCTGCCCTGACTTCAATTACCGAGCGCTTGGCCCCGGCATTATCCTCCCAGGAGCGCGACTGCAGCCTGCCCTCGACAAAAACGCTGCTTCCTTTATGCAAATACTGATTGCAGGTCTCTGCCTGCTTGTTCCAGGCCACTGCCGTTATAAAACAAACCTCTTCTTTTAATTCCTGCTCCTTACTGCGGTACTTGCGGTTTACTGCCAGGCGCAGATTAACTACGGCTGTGCCTTGCGGGGTATAACGTAACTCCGGATCCTTGGTAAGATTGCCCATTAATAATACCTTATTATAGCTAGCCATATAAATTCTCCTTGTCTACGAAGACAACACCCGCGCAATTCCGCTAAGCGCGGGGTGTTAAGCGTCCATCCTGGTAAAAAGCACGCGTAATATATTTTCATTAAGCTTGTAGGTATGGCGGATCTCTTTGACCGCCAAAGACGGCGCGGTAAAGGCCGCCAGGTAATAGATTGCTTCGCCAAACTTATTGATAGGGAAACACAATTTACGCCTCTCAGCCCAGACCCCGGATTGCGAAATCTGGCCATTATGCTTGATTATAGCGTCATCGATCTGCTTAAATAACGCCTTCTTATCTTCGTCGGATAAATCCGGTTTGACAACTACCATCGCTTCATACTTATTCATTTCTCGCTCCTTGCGTTAAACGTATTCATGGTTTCCGCTATTCCCTTTTCCGCCCAGGCAAGACAGCATTTAACGGAGTTTTCTTTTGCCTGTTCAATCAAAGCTTTTTCTTTCCTAAGAAAACCCGTAAGCACATATTTTGCCGCATCCGTTGATCTTTGCGGCCGGCCGATGCCGATACGCAGCCGAGTAAACTCCCGGCTGCCTATATGCTCAATGATCGACTCCAGGCCCCTCTGGCCGCCGCTTGAGCCATGCGGCCGGAGCTTTATCCTGCCCGGGTCCAAATCCAGGTCATCGCAGATTACCAGAAGGTCTTCCGGCCCGGCTTTGAATTTCTTAAGCAGAGCCTTGACTGCTATGCCGCTTAAGTTCATGAAAGTCTGCGGCATGGCTAATATTATATTGTGCTGGCCGCACCTATCCGTGCCTGTCACGGAAAAAACCGAACGATCTCTTTCAAGGGAAACTTTTAAAGAACGGGCTAAAGATTTTACAACGAGAAATCCGATATTATGCCGGCAGCCCCTATAAATTAAACCGGGATTCCCCAGCCCTACAATCAGCCTCACTTCTTTTCTTTCTCTTTTTCTTTACCCTCTTCAGCTGCCGCGCCTTCGGCAGGGACCTCTTTCTTTTCCTTGATTACCTCAGGCTCCTGTTTGGCTTCTCCTTCGACAGGCTCAACCGGCGCCTCTTCCTTCATCGGAGCAGCAACATGGAGAACAATCGCCGCAGGATCATTTAAAGGTTTGACCCCGGGCGGAAAAACTATATCCCTGACATGAATAGCCTCGCCCATCTTTAAGGCGCTGATATCTACTTCTATATTCTTAGGGATATTCGTAGGTAAGCATTCTACTTCGATCTCCCAAAGTATATGCTCTAACGAACCACCTTCCTGTTTAACGCCGGCTGCCTCGCCTTTAGTCTCAACAGGGAGATTAACCTTGATTGCCTCGGTAAGAGATATCTCGTTTAGATCCACATGGATAATATCTTCATGCACCGGATCATACTGGATCTCTTTGATCAGGCAGGGGCGGACTTTAGCCTTTTTGTCATCCTTGATCATTAAGTTAATAATGCTGCTCTCCAAACGGTGCTGATGCACTAATTTTATAAGCGCGCTTTTGGAAATTTTTATCGCTAAGGTATCTTTACCGTGGAAATAAACCACCGCAGGCAAATAACCGGCAGCCCTTAAATCCTTGACCTTGCTTCTCCCCTTCTCCTCTCTTAATTCTGCTTCTAAAAATATCTCTTCCATCCTAACCTTTCTCTCCTAATCAAATAGGCAGCTAACTGATTCTTCGTTGTGTATTCTTTTTATTGCTTCGGCCAGAAGATTGGCCACTGAAAGTACCTGGATCTTCGGATGTTTCTTTTCCTCGGATAAAGGGATACTATCACTAATCAACAACTTCTCTAAGCCTTCGCACTGATCAATACGCTGGATTGCCGGGCCCGATAAAACGCCGTGGGTAATCGCGGCATAAATAGTCTTGGCCCCGGCTTTCTTTAAGGCCTCTACTGCCTCAATAAGCGAACTGCCGGTGGCGATCATATCGTCGACGATAATCACATTTTTATTTTCAACCTCGCCCATGATATGGATGGCCTCTGCCTTCTCCGGCGAGACGCGGCGCTTATCAATTATGGCAAGCCCCGCGGAAACCCTTTTGGCATATGCCCTGGCCATCTTAATGCTGCCCACGTCGGGTGAGACAGCGACCAGGTCTTTAATGTTCATCTTCGAGAAATAATCCACGAATACCCCCACGGAAAAAAGATGGTCCACGGGAATATCAAAAAATCCCTGGATCTGCCCGGCATGCAGATCCATGGTCAAAACCCTGCTTGAGCCGGCGACAGTCAAGAGATTAGCCACTAACTTCGCGGTAATGGGCACGCGCGGCTGATCCTTCCTGTCCTGGCGGGCATAGCCAAAATACGGAATAACCGCGGTAATCCTTTGGGCGGAGGCGCGCCGTAACGCGTCGATCATGATCAATAATTCCATAAGATTGTCATTGGAGGGCGGGCAGGTCGGCTGGATGATAAAAACATCTTTGCCGCGCACATTTTCGTTAATCTTTACGCGGATCTCCCCTTCGCTGAATCTGCCGACTAAGGCATCCTGAAGCTTGATCCTTAAATCCTTGCAGATATCTCGGGCCAAATCAAGATTGGCATTGCCGCTAAAAACCGCTAGTTTGTCCATGTCTACCTCTTTTTCCTTAAGATTCTCGCCGGTATCCCCGCTACCACCGCATTATCCGGAATATTTTTAGTAATCACCGATCCGGCTCCGGTAACCGCGGACTTTCCGATTCTTACCGGAGCGACGATCACGGTATCTGAGCCGATATTAACCTTGTCTTTAATGATCGTGTAGTTCTTCTTCAGGCCATCGAAGTTAGCAGTAACTGTCCCGGCTCCGATATTGACACTTGCGCCGACAGAGCTATCCCCAATGTAAGAGAAGTGCTTAACGAATGTTTTGGCGCCGATCTTGGCGCGCACCATTTCAATGAAGTTGCCGGCTGTGACATCATTTCCCAGCCTGACAGCTTCGCGCAGGTGCGCGAAAGGACCCACTAAACAACGCTTTCCAATTTTAACATCCCTTTCAATTACTGTAAAGGGATAAATCACCGTGTCCATCCCTATCTTAGTGCCGAAATTAATAAAGGTGGAATCCGGGTCCACTATGGTCACGCCATCCTGCATGAATTTATCATTGATCCTTCTCTGCATGATATAGTTGGCCTTGGCTAATTCAACGCGCGTATTAATCCCCAGGGCCTCTCCGGCATCTTCCGCCTTTACCGCGTCAACCAGGTAATCTTTCCCGGCTAAGATACCGATGATATCAGTCAGATAATATTCTTTTTTGCGGTTATCGGCGCGGATATATTTTAAATTAGCGGCAAGGCTTTCCTTTTTAAAAACCATGATCCCGGTATTGATCTCTTTAATATCTTTTTGCACTTCATCGGCGTCTTTTTCCTCCACTATACCGCAGATACTAAAGTATTTATCGCGTATGATCCTGCCGTAACCGGAAGGCTTATTCAATTGCGCGCTTAGAAGCGTAGCATCAACATTATTCTTGATATGATAATCCAAGAGTTTCTTAAGTGTATCCTTTTTTAAGAGAGGATTGTCTCCGTAAAGGACCAGTATAGTGCCTCGGAAACCTTTTAAAGCTGATAAGCCAACCTTTACCGCGTCCGCGGTCCCGATAAGCTTTCTTTGGATGGCGATTTTAATCCCTTTAGGTATGACTTTACGCACCAGCTCCTGTTTATATCCCAAAACCGCCACTACCTGCTTAGGCTTAAGGCTTGAGACCAGGTCCAGGAGATACCCCAGCATAGGCCTGCCGCAAAGATTATGCAGCACCTTAGGCATTTTAGATTTCATGCGCGTGCTTTTTCCCGCCGCTAAGATTATGACCGCGATATCGTTTTTCATATTTATTTTTCTATCTGTTTGGTTGGGACGTATGGACTCGAACCATAATAGCGAGACCCAAATTCTCGTGTCCTACCATTGGACGACGTCCCAGAATTTAATTAAGCCGGCTTATTTTTCTCCTGTTCGTAAGCCTCAAGCACTTTTTTCTGCAAATGTTCCCTAAACGCCTGCGTTATAGGGTGAGCAATATCCTTGTGCTCGGACTGACTGTTGCCTGCCTCCTGCACGGTTGAGGCCAGTGCCTCAACCGGTAAAGCCTGGCCGCACTGATTGCAATATTTGCTGCGCAATTCATTCTTAAAGCCGCATTTCGGGCAAGGATACTTTACTTTACGGGAAGGCATGGCGATAAATAACCCGGTAGATCCCTCAATCACCTTGATATTCCGCACCACAAAGGCATTATCAAAGGTAACCGTGGCATATGCCTTTAATTTCTTATCAGGTGAATCTTTTAAGATCACCCTGACTTCGGTTATCTCCATTGCTTGCCTCCTTGCCTTAAGCCGGCTAGACCGTGGAACTTACAAAAACCTGCCAAGATTTATATTTTTTGCGCAATCTTCCGCTTAAATCCTGAGCCTGCTTTTGCGAACCACAGATCGCAAATACCGCCGGCCCGCTTCCGGACATCATTACTTTTTCTAAGCCCGTGCCGTAAAGCGCTTTTTTAACCTGATTAACTACAGGATAAAGCCCGGCAGTAACAACCTCCAGGCTATTAAAAAGGAACTCCGAAGATGCCCTATGGCCCCTTTTTAATAACTCAGAAATTAATATTTTAACATCATGCCTGGGTATTGTCAATTGAGAAAATTTACTGCCTGCCTGCCGGAAGTGGTCAAATCTACGATAGACCAAAGGCGTAGAAACCTTGATGCCGGGGTAAACCAGGATAAACCACAGTTTAAGCCGCTCTAAAGAAGCCAAAGGTTTGATTTTCTCCCCCCGCCGGCTTCCTAAGGCGAATTTTGTATCGTAAACAAAAAACGCGACATCGCTGCCTAATTTAGCCGCTAATTTCACCAGCTTTGTTTTAGATAAATTCAAGCCCCAATACTTGTTTAACCCTAAAAGCACGCTGGCAGCGTTACTTGAGCCTCCGCCCAAACCCGCGCCTACGGGTATGCGCTTTTTGATCTCTATCTCTAAGCCAAAGCTTAACTTATGGCTTTGCTTATGGCTTTGGCCACAGGAGGCCAAACCATGGCCTTGCGGCCTAAAGGAAGGCAAACCATTGTTCTGTAACTTATATTCCTGCTTTAATAACGCTGCCGCGCGATAACAAAGATTAGCTTTATCTTTGGGCACCTGCCGGCTGTTACATTTTATCTTAATCGTGTTATCTTTACGCTCTTTAAGGATAATAGTATCTGCCAGGTCAATGCGGGCAAATAAAGTGTTTAAATTATGGAAATTATCCCTGCGCTTGTTTAAAACCCGTAAATAGAGATTTAGCTTGGCAAAGGAGTGAAGAAGTAAAGGCGGGTGGCTGCGCTTCATGAACTTATTCCAGGCTTTAGGAGATGCCGGATAAGACCGCTTTTTCTATATCCAGGCCGGTCAGGTTATATTCTTTCAAAAGTTCCGCCGGCTCGCCGGATTGGCCGAAACGGTTGCGGATACCCAGGCGGATGACCTTTTTGGGAAAATTCTCGGCAACCACTTCATCTACGCTGGAGGCCAGGCCGCCGATAACATTATGCTCTTCACAGACAACAATAAGCTTGGTTTCTCTGGCAGCCTTCAGGATAATTTCGTTATCCAGAGGCCGAATGGTATGCATATTTATTAATCGCGCCTTAATGCCTTTTTGCGCTAAACTCTTTACTGCTAAAAGCGCCTCGGAAACCATCACCCCGCAGGCAACGATAGCCACATCATTGCCATCGGTTATCATTTGCGCTTTACCTAATTTAAACTCGCCTTTATTTTCAATGGTGGGAATTTTAGGCCTGCCTAAACGGATATAAAATGGACCGGGATTATTTGCCGCCGCGTAGACAGCATCAGCGGTCTGCGGGCCGTCGCAGGGAACAACTATGCTCATGTTCGACAGCACGCGCATCAGCGCGATATCCTCCAGAGCCTGGTGACTGGCGCCATCCGGTCCGACGGTGATCCCTGCATGCGTAGCCACGATCTTGACATTAAAATTATTATAGCTTATGGAGTTTCTCACCTGGTCCCAGGCCCGGCCCGAAGCAAAAACCGCGAAAGTAGAAAGGAAAACCGTTTTGCCGCAACTGGCTAACCCTGCTGCCGCAGCCATCATATTCTGCTCGGCTACCCCAAAATTAAAGAACCTGTCGGGAAACTCTTTGGCAAAAAAGCAGGTCTTGGTTGAGCAGGACAAATCCGCATCCAGGACAACAATATTTTTATCCAGTTTACCTAACTTTAATAAAGTCTCGCCGTAAACGTCCCTTTGATAAAGCTGCTCTGCCATTACGCTAATTCCTTTAAGGCCTTCTCTGCTTCTTCCTTAGTGGGGGCGCGGCCGTGAAAACCCACGACATTCTCCATAAAAGATACCCCCTTACCCTTGATCGTACGGGCAATAATTATGGTGGGCTTGCCCTTTACGGTTTTTGCTTTTTCGTACGCCGAGAGAATCTCCTGCATATTGTGCCCGTCGATCTCAATAGTATTCCAGCCAAAGGCCTGCCATTTTGCCGCCAGCGGCTCCAGATTCATGATCTCCTTAACTCTTCCGTCTATCTGACAACCGTTATAATCCAGCATAGCGCAGAGATTATCGCAGGCAAAATGAGCTGCCGCCATGGCTGCCTCCCAGATATTCCCCTCCTGCGTCTCTCCGTCTCCCAGTAAGACATAAACCCGGTAATCTTTTTTATCCACCCTCGCCGCCAGGCTCATCCCTAAAGCCACCGAGAGACCCTGGCCCAATGAGCCGGATGCGGATTCAATCCCGGGTGTGCCGCGGTCAGGATGACCCTGAAGAATGGAGCCTAATTGACGCAAGGTTAATAATTTTTCTTTGGGGAAATAACCGGTTTCAGCTAATACCGCATACCAGAGAGGACAGCAATGGCCTTTGGACATATGGAAACGGTCTCTCTCGGGCCATTGAGGGTCTTTGGGGTCAAAATGTAAAACGTTGAAATATAAAGCAGTGATCAGGTCCGCGGCAGAGAGACTTCCTCCGGGATGCCCCGAGCCGGCGCGGGCAAGCATCTGAATAATTAAACGCCGGATCTGCTTTGCCTTATCTTCTAATTCCTTAACTGATAATTGCTTATTTGCCATTGGAAAGCTTAAGCAGCTTTTCTTTTACCTTATCCTGCCTTGCGTCTAATTTCAGGGATTTATTCCAGTTTAATCTCGCGTTATCGCGGTTGCCTAACTTTAAAGAAACATCCCCCAGATGGTCATATATCGCCGGGTCGCTTAAAAGAGACGCTGCCTTCTCCAGTTCGATTGAGGCATCTTTGAATTTACCTTTTTTGAAATAAAACCATCCTAAACTATCAATATAAGCGCCGTTTTCCGGCTCGAAACTTAGGGCCTTCCTGATCATCACCCCCGCCTTATCGACATCTCTATCCTGCTCCAGATAAAAATAACCCAGGAAATTCAGGGCTTCGTGGTAATCAGGTTTTAATTTCAGCGCGGCTTTCAATTCTTTTTCCGCCGGGCCGTAATCTTTGGAACTGTAATAAATGCTGCCTAAGTAAAAATGCGCCTCGGCGTCAAGCGGCGCCATGACGGTAATCAGCTTAAAAATGCTTTCTGCTTCTTTTAATTTTTCCCGTTGCAGGTAGATTACACCCAGGCTTCTGTAGATCTCAATATTTTCCGGCTCAAGGTAACTAGCGTTTTTGAGCGCAAGTTCATATTCCTGCCCGGACAGCTCCGGATTATTTTGCGCCGCATACACAAGGGCTAAGAGCGCATGCGGCTCTACTGCTCCCGGAGCCAGGCTGACCGCTTGCTTTAACTCGGCAATCGCTAAAGAGGGTTCATTCTTTTTGACAAAAGCTGAAGCCAGGCTAAAATGCAATAAAGAACTCCCGGGATCGGCTTTTAACGCCTGATGGTATTCCTGGATAGCCCGATCTATATCTCCGAGGTCTTCGCAATAAACCCCCATGATATAGCGGCTCAACCCTGTATCCGAGGCCTGGACAGGCCAGACAAGTGCGGCCAATAAAAGGCAGGGGCAAACTACACTGCTAAAATATTTGAACTTCAAAGGGTTAACCCCAAGCCCTCTTCTTCAAATGACGAAGACGGCGGCGCATTTTCTTACGCTTATGAGTTTTGATCTTTTGTCTTTTTCTTTTCTTTCCGCAAGGCATGACTACCTCTCCTTAATAGATAACCTTGTTCAACGGGTATTCGATGATCCCCTGGGCGCCGGCCTGCTTTAATGCCGGGATAAGCACCCTGACAACTTTCTCGTCGATAATTGTCTCAATGGCAAACCAGCTGCCTCCGCTTAAGCCGGAAATGGTAGGTTTCTTTAATGCCGGCAATTTCGCCAGCACATTCTTAAGGTCGTTTTTTCTTACATTCATCTTTAAGCCGACTTTTTCTTCGGCGGCAAGGGCGCCTTTTAAAAGCAGGGAAATCTGTTCCATCTTGGCTTTCTTCCAGCTGTCTTTATAAGCACTCCTGTTGGCGATAAACTGAGTAGTAGATTCGCAAAGGGTGGCGATCTCAACCAGCTTATTGGCGCGCAGGGAACTGCCTGTCTCGGTTAATTCGACGATAGCATCCACCAGGCCTGCTGAGACCTTAACCTCGGTTGCCCCCCAGCTGAACTCCACCTCTACCTTAACATTATTTTTCTTAAAATAATCCCGGGTTACATTTACCAGTTCAGTAGCCACGCGCTTGCCATTTAAATTTTTAACGCTTTTTATCCCGGAATCCTGCGGCACAGCTAAGACCCATCTGACTTTATTTAAACCCTGTTTGGCATAAGTTAAATCCGTGACCCTGACTACATCAGACTTGTTTTCCAGTATCCAGTCATTGCCGGTGATCCCGCAATCAAGCGCCCCGTCCTGGACATAACGTGACATTTCCTGGGCGCGCAATAGGACCGCCTGGATCTCCGGGTCATCTATGGACGGGAAATATGAGCGCGAGCTGGATAAGTTCACGTTAAATCCGGCTTTTTTAAGCATCCTGAAGGTAGACTCCTGGAGGCTGCCTTTAGGTAAACCAAGTTTTAAAATTTTATCTTTCATGGTAAATCTTCCTTTTATAAGAAACACTAATAGGAGTTTTCATTATATCTGTATATTAAGGGCTTGTAAAGAAAAAATATTGTGGGATTAACGCAGGTGGATCTCAAGTAAGTTGGGCTTATCGGCTGGCAAACTAAGGATTACTTCGCGGGTGATAACTAAATAGCGGGATTTATCAATAGGCAGCTCTTCTGAATTAAGCAAAACCCTGGCAATCCGGTATTTACCAAAGTCAAGCCCCAAGAGGTTAAAAAAGCGTATCTTTATCCTCCTGCCGGCAAAGATACGCTCGAGACTTACGCCGGGGCTTTGACGGAAAAGCCCCGCGCTTAATTTTGGCTCAATCACCAAATCCCCGTCTTGGCCTCTGGCCCCGAAAACCTGGGTAAGCATGGTAAGCGCAAACCAGCTGGCTGAACCGGTCAGGTAGGAATACATACCCCGTCCACGAAGATCAAAATACTCCGGCAGGCAGGGATAAATCTTACTGCGCCCGGTATCCGCCGCCATTTTATATAGCGAGTTTAAGGCTTTCCATGCATCCGCGGCATAACCTTGTTTATATAATGCATAGCTGAACATCACCACCATGTGGCTGAAGATTGCCCCGTTCTCCTTGTCTCCGTAAGAAAAAGAAAAAGCCCTGCCTAAATCGTGCTGTTGGGTTTTAAAATCCGTATTAAGGTGTATCCCGCCGGTTTGCTTGTCAACTAAATATTTATTTACACTTTGTAAAATCTTTTGCACCTGCCAGTCATAGGCAAGGCCTGCCATGATAGGAAAAACCTGGCCGGCAAGGGTCATGCGCACCCGATCCCCAACTTTACCTTCCAGACGCCTCTTACGGTTATCATAATAACCGTTAAAGAATCCTTCTTTAAGCCACTCGGCATTACGGATATGCTCTTTCATCCAGCCGGATTTAGCCTTAAGGTTGGCGGCTAATTCTTGCGCATCCAAAGAAATTTTTCTTCCGGAGACAGCAGCGGATGTTCTAGAAAAATATTGTTCTAAAAGCTTGCGCTTGGCTAAAATACTCCCATAATTCATCCTGGCAAGCAAAGTCTTGGTCTCTTCGGCTACCTCTATCTTCTTTCTGCCGGCCTTAAGCAGGAGCCCGGCAAGTGTTTCTAAATTCTGCGCGTACATGGCGCTAAAGGCCACGCTCTCACCGTTTTCCTTAGCCATATCCAGGCCGTCATTCCAGTCTGCTCCTTCAAGGCGGATATGATTGTGGCTGCCTACGTTAAAAAACTGCGCCAGATTCTGCACCAGGAGATGCTCTAAAATTGATCCCGAATAAATCTTGCCGGATTTAGTTTTTAATTTATTCCCAGAAACAGGAGCCCAGCTATGATCAATTTCTTTGGCGCGTTTTATTTCATGATTACGGAAATAGGTTGCCTCTTCAAACAAAATATTGAGGTCGCCGGTTTCATTGATATACAAATCTAAAGTCAATAGCGGCCAGATGCCGTGGTCCATCCACACCCGGCTGATATTGTTGCGGTCAGCGATAAACTCTCCTGAGCCCTTGCCGATAATAGTGGCGCATGAGCCGTCGATCTTTACCCCGCAGAAATTATTGATAATAAGCGGGCGCACCTTCTGCGGATCGCTAAGAATCAACCCCAAGCAATCCTGCCACAGGTCGCGCCATCCTCTCCCGCCTTTGCCGTAATCAAAATCCGGCAGAAAAGAACACCCGAATATCTTTCTTAACGCAGGCTGGATATTTACCCAGCGCAGCCAGTTGTCAAAATCTTTGTCGCCCGTTGTAATATTTATCCTGCGGCTTAGCTTGCCCCAGAATTCCTTAGTTTTCCGCAAAGCATCTGTCAATTTATCCGGACGATTAAATCTGGCGATTATCTTTGCTATGCCCGGCGAGCTTCGGGTTATGCCCATGATCACCGTGTAGGTTTTTGATTTTCCGGGCTTTAAAGAAACTGCCTTAAAACTTAAACCTCCCATAGCTTCTTTGCCCTGGATATTATCAAGTTTGGCAGTGATATTCTTGAATATTGCCTCGGGCGCCTCCAGGTCGCCGGAATCACCGCAGAAAATCTCCTGCGTAGGATAAATTCTTTGCGGAGAGGCATAATTTTCATCCCAGCCTAAAACAAAATAATTATCCTTATTCCTCCGGTGGCCGGCTTCATCAAAAACCAAGGTCGGGCAAGAAATCACCCCGAACTTGTGCAGTTTTATACGCTGCAATAAGCTGCTTACGTGGCGGTGGTCACGGATGTTATTGGCCGGCCGGGCATACATAGGGATAGCTGCGATAGGAGTAAAATTTATTTGTTTATGCGAAATATTAATAAGCTTAACCCGCATTATCTCAACCGGCTCGCCTGTTACCGGCACAAATGAAAGGATCTCGGCTTTAAGGCCGATATTTTTGTTCCGGCGGGTAATTTTTTGCCAAAGCATACCGGCTTCCAGGGAAAATTTATCCTGGTTTATCTGTTTGAGATCTTTAGACACTCCGGCAGCTGACCAGGTTTTATTCCGGCTGGTATGGATCCAGAAGTTACGTGAAGAACGCGAGGCCTGCAGGTCAATACGCGAAACAGGAGTTAATAGAAATGAGCTTTGCCCGGATTTAATGTCTCCGTGCAAATCGGGAGTGACTGCGGACATGATGTTTTTATTACCCAGGGGAAAATAGAGGCTTTTGATCTTATCCACGGAAGGCGAATAAAAATTGCCTGAATTATCCGTAAAACTCCAGAGTTTTTCCATAGGGAATTAAGTTAGCATAACAGGCGGGTATATTCAAGTAAAAAACAGTTTTAAGATGATTTTAAGCAATTTTTGCGGTATAATGAATATGGATTATATTTTGCTCAATAACGATTAATACGCTGAAGAAAAAACGATGGATAAGAAACCGTACATGGCCGCCCTCCTGATCATTCTCTCCTTTTGTTTCTTTATCAGATTTGCTTTTGCTGATGGCGATTTCTCCATGCCATCATTTAACTTACTGGATAATCAAGAGGATTTCTCCGCGTTATCATTTAATTTAGATGATAACCAGGAGGATTTTTCCAACCTGTCATTTAATTTACGCGATAATCAGGAGGGTTTTTAGTATTACCTTAATAACCTAAGGTTCCGCCCCAAACTCCGTTTACATCCAAAGTTTTATTATAGGTTGTGGCATTCGGTGTTTTTCCGGCTGCCGCGCACCTGTTGGCTGTGCAGGTTCCGGTGGCTGTAGCACAGGAATAAGAAAAATAATGCGTGGTTGCGCACGTTGTGGGAGCTGACACGCCTAAATTAGCTACTGCTAGATAAGCGGCATTCTCAAAATATTCGCCTATTTCTGCGCTCCTCAGTGAACCCAGTATGATCCTTGCTTCGGCTGCGCGGCCTTTTTCCACCACTTTGGTGTATTGAGTCATGCCTATAGACGCCAGGATCCCCACGATAATAATAACTATGATTAATTCGATAAGGGTAAAACCTTGTTTCATCTCTTGTGCCTCCAGCTCTTCTTAATAAATTATCTTAACCTAAATCGCAGGGTTGTCAATATTTATCTTAGATTTTTAGTGTATTCTAAATCTCTGGCTATTTTCGATAAGGTTTGAGCAACAGCAGGAATTTAGGATCAACTTTATCCCCTAATTCAGTTACTTTATCACAATGCTTGATTGCCAAATTATATTGTTTTCTTTGAAAGTAAAACACCGCTAAATTAAACTGCGCTATTGCAAAAGCCGGATTAATCTGTATTGCTTCATTCCATAATTCTATCGCTTTATCAATCTTGCCAACATCGACATACACCGAAGCCAAATTATTAAATGCGCCAAGGTACTTTGGGCTAAGTTGAATTGCTTTTTCATACGCTTTTATAGCATCTGCCTTCCTTTCAATAGCATAATATGCATTGCCGAGATTATAATAAGATAACACATTAGATTTACTGTCGGGGTTTATTGCTATGGCTTTCTTATATAAGGCCAGGGCCTCTTTATTTTTGCCCGTCTTAATGGATAAATTGCCTAGATTATTATAAAGGACTATTGCACTTTCAAAATTAGGATTAAGTGCCATGGCTTTTTTATATAAAACCAGGGCTTCTTCGGTTTTGCCGATATTTATATATATTGCTGCAAGATTAGCATAAGCTACCCAGGCCTTTGGATTCTCACGAATTAAATTACTCCAAAGTGTAGTGCTATCTTTATAATTCCGGGCTAATTCCGCGCTCTTAAAACACATATAATTTATTGCAAAAATAAAAAGCCCTGTGCTTAAAATTCTATAGGGTAGAGAGCATAACCGCGGGAAGCTGGCCCTTAATCTGTCAAGCAGGCAGCATATGCAGGCGCAAAACAGCAATAAAAGAACAGGCACAGAAAGATAACTGAAATGATCGGCTACCCAGCTAAAATTCATGCCATAAACATTAATAAAACCAAGCACGGGAAAAATAGAAATTATATAAAAAATAAAGAGCGCTAATGTCCCTCTGCCGATTTTTTTTCTGTAATATACAAAAACGCCTAATACCAACATAACGGAAAATGGAAATAGCCACTGCCACCATACCCTGGCATTTACTATCCAGCGGGGATAAAAAAACATAAAATTAAAAGGAAAAAGAAGCTTGTAAATATAAAAAATTAGTATTCTGCCTGCCAGGATAAATCGCTCTAAAAAAGTTAAATCAAAGGCCCTCCCTTGCGCTCCCACATTGTAATATTCTAAATAAAGAGTGTAGCCGGCATTAAGAAGTCCTGTAATTACAAAAACAGCCGAGAGCCTGATCTCCCGCCAGGTAATTTTTCCATCCTGCCACCATTTATATAAAAAAGGGAAGAAAATAAAACATACGGCGATGGGCTTGCTAAATAAAGCAAAGACAAACATTATAACTGTAAGCAAATAATCCCTGATTCTTCGCGTTCGGTCAAAACGTAAATAAGCCAGTATTGTCAATAAAAAGAAAAACAGGCTGAGAAGATTTTTACGTTCGGTGATCCATGCGACTGTTTCAACCTGAATGGGATGGACAGCAAATAGTAAGGCCAGGACAAAAGCAAGGCGCGGATAAAGCTTTAATGCAATCCAAAATAATAAAAGCGCATTGAAGAGATGCAGGATTAAATTTATAGTGTGATATCCAAAAGGGTTGAGCCCCCAAAGCTTATGTTCAAGCCAAAAAGTGGTAAAAACAACAGGATAATACTGATATGTTTCATTAGTGAACCAAATAAGCTTCAGCCCCTCTGCTTTTTGGATACACGGATTCTCATAAAGGTTGGTTTCGTCATCCCAAATAAAACCATTCCGAAGAGAAGGAATATAAATTATGAAGCAAAGTAAAACGATTAAAAAAAGTTGAAAAAATTTTTTATATCGCGAAAATTTAAGATAGAAATTCATGTACTGAGCCATCAATAAATAATGGACACATTGGAAGCCCGAATTTAGGCCGTATGCAAGGCGCGACGACGAAGGCGTACCCACTGCGGTACGCCGAGGAGGAGCAACGCCGCAGACGGCCGAAAGGCGGGCTTCCCCCTCATTTATAGAAATGGGCTCAACTGTTTTGGGCTGCGACTGCGTCACTCGTCCTTGGCGTAGTGCAAGACTACGCCTGCGTCCTCGTTCCTTGTCTCGCTCCAAAATCAGCTTGAGCCAATGTGTCCATTATTTATTGATGGCTCAGTAACAAAAACCCCGTAACTTATCAGGTTACAGGGTTTTATATGGTTGCGGGGGCCCGATTTGAACGGACGACCTCAAGGTTATGAGCCTTGCGAGCTACCAGGCTGCTCCACCCCGCGAAACTTTTTAAAGAACAATTAAATTATTATACCATTAATTGCTAAAAAGGAGGCAAAATTTATCTTTTTTTCTGGAAGATCTTAATGGGGATCTCACCCTTCCTTACCACGCCCATCTTATCCCGGGCGATCTTCTCTTGATAAACCGGGTCATTTTCAACCCGTTTAAGCTCTTCCTGCAGAAGAGAATTATCCACGGCCATCCTGCGGAATTTCTCTTCCAGCTGGCGATTCTTGGCTCTTAACTCCTGCACCTTCGTATAGCCCGGCAGGAATAAAACCAGCAGTAAAACCGCGAAACCAAAAAGCCAGAATGCCTTTCTTAACGTGGAGAGCATTTATCTCTTCCAAGTTGTCCCCGCGTAAACCGCACTTTTCCCGAGTTCCTCTTCAATCCTTAAAAGCTCGTTATACTTACAGATCCTGTCGGTTCGGGACAAAGATCCGGTTTTAATCTGGCCTACGCCGGTGGCTACCGCTAAATGCGCGATGGTCGTATCTTCCGTCTCCCCTGAGCGGTGCGAAATTATAGCGTTGTATTTATTCTTCTTGGCAATAGTGATTGCCTCAAGGGTCTCGGAAAGCGTCCCGATCTGATTGACCTTAATCAGTATAGCATTAGCGATTTTTTCCGCAATCCCTTTTTTAAATATCCTGGGGTTAGTGACAAAAATATCATCGCCCACCAGTTGCGCTTTATCTCCTATTCTCCTGGTCATTTCCGCCCAACCGCCCCAGTCATGCTCAGAAAGGCCGTCTTCTATAGACAAAATAGGATAACGTGACAACCAGTTTTCATAAATAGCGATTAAATCCGCGGAGGTCTTCTCTGAGCCTTCAAAAGTGTACTTTCCATCTTTGCAAAAAGAGCTGGCAGCGCAATCCAAAGCCAGAGAGATATCTTTTCCCGGAGTGTAGCCCGCCTTCTTGATCGCTTCGATAATTAAGTTTAACGCCTCTTCATTGGAGTTAAGGCTGGGGGCAAAACCACCCTCATCTCCTACGGAAGTGGAAAGCTTTTTGGACTTAAGGATTGATTTTAAATTGTGGAATACCTCGCATGCCGCACGCAGGCCTTCCGAAAAACTAGGGGCGCCCTGCGGCATGATCATAAACTCCTGGATATCCAGGTTATTATCGGCATGCATACCGCCGTTTAAGATATTCATTTGAGGTATGGGCAGGATCTTTGCCTTCTCTCCGCCTAAAAATCTATAAAGAGGCTGCTTCTTGGACAATGCCGCTGCCTTGGCCACAGCCATAGATACTCCCAGGATAGCGTTAGCTCCTAAATTAGATTTAAATTCCGTCCCATCCAGCTTGATCAAAAGCTTATCAATTTTGGCAAAATCCGCAGCCTGGCCTTTAATTGCGGGGTTAATTACGGTGTTGACATTGGCAACTGCCTTTAATACCCCCTTGCCTAAATATTTCTTTTTGTCCCCATCCCTGAGCTCCAAGGCTTCATTGTCGCCGGTAGAGGCCCCGGAAGGCACTGCTGCCCTACCCAAGATCCCGTTCTCCAGGAGACAGTCAACCTCAACCGTCGGGTTACCTCGGGAATCCAGGATCTGGCGGCCTAAAACCTTCTTAATTTTTGCCATCTTTTCTCCCTTCTTAATAATTTTTAGACAACTTCATAATTATACACGCAAAAAAAAATCAAGTCAAGGGAATAGGAAACGTCTTGGCCTCGTAACAAGTATCAAAATTTTCTCGCCTGCCGAAGGCAGGCAGGAAAATTTTGATACACTCGGCAGGATTTCGCTAAATAAAAACTTAGGGTGCTCAAAAAAGGTTTGACTATGGCTAATGAATATGATATTTTTAAGTATCCTAATAATAGATATAGATAAGGAGAAACTATGAATTGGAAGAAGATCAAGTTCTACGCAAAGCTACACTGGTTAAAAGCGCTTCTCTTTACTGCTCTAGCCGCCTTAGGCATATCCCTGGCTATCTTTATCACTATCGGCATCCGCGCCTGGAATGAATCCGAATCCTACCTCAGACAATCACAGCTGGCAATGATCCCGCTGCAACTGTATCTGCAGATCATTATGGCCCTGATCTTCGGCTTCGTATATACATATTTAATGTACTGGCTTTATTTTAAGCGCGGGGCTTCCTCGTTTTCCCAAACCAGCAAGAAATCCATCTCCGGAGGCGATGTGGGAATTACCTGGAAAGATGTTATCGGCATGGACGAAGCCAAACAAGAAGCCCTGGAAGTGGTTAAATTGATTACCGACCGCGCAAGCCTTCAGCGCATCGGAGGAAAAATCCTGAAAGGCATTCTTGTGCTCGGACCTCCAGGCTGCGGGAAGACTTACCTGGCCAAGGCAATCGCGACAGAAGCCAATCTTCCTTTTATTTCCATGTCCGGCTCGGAATTTGTGGAGATGTTTGTCGGCGTAGGCGCCGGCCGCGTGCGTTCACTGTTCAAGAAAGCCCAGCAGTTAGCGGAACTGGAAGGCGGATGCATTATTTTTATTGATGAGGTCGATGCCATAGGCGCGCAACGTGCTATGGACCGCGGTTTCGGGGGGACTACCGAACATAACACAACGCTTAATCAGCTCCTGGTTGAGATGGACGGGCTTAAAGACAAGGATTACAATATTGTCCTGATCGGCGCCACTAACGCCCCAGAGACCTACCTGGATGAGGCGCTCCTGCGGCCCGGGAGATTTGACCGCAAGATCATCGTAGATATGCCCAACCTTGAGGACCGACAAAAGCTTTTTGCGTACTATCTTAATAAAGTCAAATACAACTCCGCTGACGTAAAAATCGACCGCCTGGCGCGTATTACCGTAGGCCAAACCCCGGCAGATATTGCCAATATCGTAAGGGAGGCTGCGCTTATTACTGTGCGCAACCAAAACACATCAATCTCTATGCGGGAGATCGATGAAGCGCGGGAAAGAATTGCCTTAGGGATAAAACGCAGGATAAAATTAAGCGAAAAGGAAAAATGGCAAATCGCCTACCATGAAGCAGGGCACGCCGTTGTCACTTATTTGTTCGCCCCTACCCAGGATGTATTCAAAATAACCATCACCCCGCGCGGCCCGACAGGCGGGGTTACCTGGGTCCCGGAGAGGGAAGACACTTTTATCAAAGATTCAAATAAGATGTCCAGCCAGATAAAAATATGCCTGGGCTCATACGCGGCTGAAATGATCAAATATAACGCTACCACCAACGGGGTATACGCGGACTTCTCCTCTGCTATGCATTATGCCCATCAAATGGTCTGGAACATAGGGATGGGTAAATCCGGGTTGTTAGGCAACTGGGATATCGTTGATAAAATCTCTGAAGATCTCAAAGCAAGGCTTGACGCGGATGTGCAGGATATACTAAAAACCTGCCTTGATGAAGTAACTGCCCTCTTAAAAAAAGAAGAGCCGCTCATGGACCGGCTGGCCAAAGAGCTGGTAGCAAAAGACGAACTTAATTACGATGAAATCGAGGCTATCTTTAAGGAGTTTGGCAAAAGCAGGGTTTAAGCTTTTCCCTCTGATCTTCTTTTTATCCGCCTGTTCCTATTCCACCTCCCCTTCATTCCCAAAAGAAAGCATACCCCAGGCAGTTAAAGATATCTGCAAGAAAGAATACAAGCTTGATCTAATAACTAAGTTAGTCGGCCAGACCCTTTGGGTATATATGCCTCTTGAGGATATCATTTCCAAAGCCGCCAAACCGGAAAAATACATCGAGAGGTTCCTGGTTGAAGATAAAAAGAACACGCTTAGCGAAGGGATCTTAAACGTTAACTACCTTATTAAACCTGTTCCGGAAACGGAAAAACAACAGGAGATGACGCTGGACAAATCGGCAAATGAAAAGATCTTTAACGTGCTGCAGGTTATCCGCAGGGTGCTTTTTAGCACGGATAACTCCAGGAAATATAACCCCCTGTTTTTCTGTATTGTTACCGCGGATATCAAGAACGGTTTTGAAATAAAGCAGGCTTTCCATTTCCTGGACTTAAAAAAATTATCCTACGGCTTTATCTCGCAGACCGAATACCAGCACCGCATCATCCAGGATACGTCAGTTTCCGCAGAGATTATCGGCGATATTGAAGGCAAACACCTGGATTACCGGGATATAACTTTAGAGGAGTTTATCGCTTCCCAGATCCAGCACCGTATAAGGCTTAAATTCCAGAAACCGGAAGTAGAAAAAAACGCGGATATCGATAAAGAGGTTTTAAAAATAATTGTTTATACAATAAACACCTACAATTTTAAAGATTTTAGCCTTGTCGAGGCAGTTAATCTGCAAAGCAGCGCAAAAACTACCCTGAACCGGGCAGCGGTTTTTTCCGGCCCTAAAGATTAGGAACCAAAACCTTGCCGTTCCTTATTTTAATTTCTCCGCCGGCGAATAACTTGATTGCTTGAGGATAGAGTGTATGCTCTAAGGCGTGAATTCTCTTTTCAAGGGAGGCTAACGTATCCTTGCACCTGATCCCGACCTTCTGCTGCAGAATAACTGGCCCGTGGTCCATCTCTTCGTCAACAAAATGCACGGTAACCCCGGTAGAGCGGGCACGCGCATCCCAGGCGTCTTTTATGGCGCAAGACCCTTTAAAAGCGGGAAGCAGAGACGGATGGATATTCATGATCCGGTTACGGTATTTTTTAACAAAACCCGGGCTAAGCATACGCATAAACCCGGCCAGGGCGATTAAGTCTATCTTGTAGTTTTTTAACCTCTGGATTATCGCTGTTTCAAAATTAAGCCGGCTTGCAAAATCTTCGCGCTTAACTAAAATTACCGCGACCTTTGCCTTTTGCGCCCGCGAAATAACCCGTGCCTCCGGTTTATCGCAAACCAGGACCACTAACCCGGCTTTAATCTTGCCTTGCTTTATTGCTTTAACAATTGCCGAGAAATTGCTTCCGTTGCCTGAGGCAAATACGGCTAAATTCATTCTCTTATCCTTATAGTCTTGGCAGGACAGACCTTAACGCAGTCTCCGCAGGAAGTACACTTATGATAATCGATTACCGCCAGATTATCTATTACGCGAATGGCGTCAAATTTACATGTCTTCTCGCATAATTTACAGGCAATACAGCCTACCGGACACACAGCTTTTACATCTTTGCCTAAATCATGCGAGCTGCATGCCACATAAACATTATGAATCACGGATACAAGTGAGAATAATTTTTTGGGACAGGCCAATACGCATCTGTTGCAGGAACGGCATTTAACTTTATCCACTACCGGCAAGGCTTCAGGGGACATGCTGATGGCGCCAAACGGACAGGCCTTTACGCATGTGTCAAAACCAAGGCAGGCGAAAACACAGGCCTTCTGACCGCCCAAAACTAAATTTGCCGCGATACAATCATTAATCCCAACGTACAAATATTTATTTTTTATTTTCCGGCCGCCGTTGCAATGCAGCGTCGCTATCTTCTTGGTTTGCTTCTCAAGCGCAAGGCCCATAATATTGGCAATCTTCTCCCTGGCCTCCTCGCTGCAGACCCGGCAACCGTCTACAGTGCTCTTGCCGCGAAGCAGGCTCTCGGCGAAACCAAAACACCCGGGGTTTCCGCAGGCCCCACAGTTTGACCCGGGAAGCAGATGCTGCACCTGTTCTAATTTTGGGTCAACCTGGACAGCTAATTTCTTTGAGGCAACAGCTAATCCTATTCCGAAGAGTAAACCCAAAAAACCTAAAATCAGTATGGCAATCAATATTTCCATCTAGAATTTAAATCCGCTAAAACCCATAAAACTTAAACTTAAAATCGAACCGATAATAAATGCCAGGGGAAAATCCTTTAAGGACTTAGGAACATTACAAAGTTCAAGCCTTTCCCTTATGCCAGACATTAAAAGCATGGCCAGGGTATAGCCTAAACCCACGCATAAACCCTGAAAAACAGAATAATAAAAACTTCCCGCAACCTGCTTGCCGTTAAGAAAAAACATATCAATATTCAATACCGCCACCCCTAATACCGCGCAGTTTACGGTAATTAAAGGCAGATAAATCCCGAAAGCCCGGTACAACTGGGGGCTTACCTTTCTGACCACCATTTCCACAAACTGCACAAAAGTAGCGATAACCAGAATAAAAGAAATAGTGCGCAGATAAGTAAGATTGAACGGTAAAAGCATAAAACGGTAGACAAACCAGGTAATCATTGAGGAGCTCACAATAACAAACATTACCGCAAAGCTCATAGCTAATGCCGGTTTTGTTTCTTTGGAAATAGCGATAAAAGAGCAAAGCCCCAGGAAACGCGAAAGAATAACGTTATAAATAAATACCGCGGATATGAATATGGTTAGAAATTCTTGTATGTTCATGCCTTCCTGTTCTTTAAGAGATTAAAGAAACCCAGCAATAACCCGATCACTAATAGCGCCCCTGAAGGCATACCAAAAACAAAGATCGGCTCAAAACCTTTTATCAAAACATGCCCTAATATCTGGCCTGAGCCTAAAAACTCCCTTATCCCTGATATAAGAATAAGCGCCAGGGTAAAGCCTAAGCCCATGCCTAACCCGTCAAAAAAAGAACGGGCCATGCTATTCTTGCAGGCGAATGCCTCTGCGCGGCCTAAAACTATGCAGTTTACTACGATCAGCGGAACATAAATACCCAGCGCGCGGTCAAGTCCCGGGCTGTAGGCCTTCATGCACAACTCGGCGATAGTAACAAAGGTAGCAATGATTACAATGTAGCAAGGTATGCGGATTTTATCCGGAATAAAATCTCTGACTAAAGCAACGATTACGCTTGAGCCCAAAAGCACAAATGTAGCGGCGATCCCCATGCCAATACCGTTGGCTACCGATACGGAAACTGCCAGCGTCGGGCATAAACCCAGGACCAGGACAAAAGTGGGATTCTCTTTAATTATGCCTTTGGTAAATTCTTTGACTAAATTCTTCATTTCGATCCGTAAATCCTGTTTTTGGTATAACGGTCAATAAAAGGCGTGGCCGCGTTCATCATTAATATGGCGTATGAGGCTCCTTCAGGGTATCCGCCCCAAAGCCGGATAACCGCGGTGAGCAGGCCGCAGCCTACTCCGAAGATAATCTGGCCTTTTGCCGTCAGCGGGGTAGCCACATAATCAGTAGCCATAAAAAATGCCCCCAGGATTAATCCTCCGCTTAATATATGGAACAGCCAGTCACCGTGGAAAAGCTGCCCGGCCCCAAAAATATAGGTAAACACGGCTGTGGTAAAAATATAAGTTACGGGTATATGCCAGGTGATATAACCCCTGATCAAAAGTACTGCCGCGCCGATCAATAACGCCAGGATACAGACCTCGCCGATACACCCGCCGCGCTTACCCAGGAATAAATCCAAATATGAAATATGCTCCAATATTTTACCCTCTTTAAGTATCGCCAGAGGAGTAGCGGAGGTTATGGCGTCATAACTAAACGGCCTGGAAAAAGTAGTCATATATTTCGGCCAAGAGGCCATAAGAAAAACCCTGCCTACCAGCGCCGGGTTAAAAATATTCTGGCCCAGCCCGCCAAAAACCTGCTTGCCGATGAAAATAGAAAATACCGCGCCGACTACAGGCAGCCACAAGGGCACGCCGGAAGGAAGGTTAAAAGCCAACAATATGCCGGTAATTACGGCTGAGCCGTCTAAGATCGTTATCTTCCTTTTAGTAAAAATCCCAAACGCCCACTCGCTTAGTACCGCGGCAATAACGGCAGCCAGGGTAACCCAAAGAGCGTCCAGCCCGAATATGACGACACCGGCGATCCCCGCGGGGATGAGGCTGGCTGCCACTGTCCACATAATCCGGGGAACGGATCCCTCTTTACGTATGTGCGGCGAGCCTGAAACTATAAGATTACTTTTCATGCTTTATCAACTCTCTTATTTCTTGCGCCTTTTTCATTACCGAATTCATTACCGCGCGGCTGGAGATGGTTGCCCCGGTAATCGCCTGCACCCCGGATAAATTCAGGCTATCCTGATTGCTGAATTGACCGGTAAACTTGCTTTCGGTTACGCGCATCCCTAAACCCGGGGTTTCATTCTGTGATACAACCTTTATCGCGCTGATCTTGCCATCAGGAAAAATTCCGGCTAATGTCTGGATCACGCTGGAATAACCTTTACCGCCGGCCTTAAAAACAAAACCTAAAACTTTATCCTGATTATCCAGCGCCTTATAATATAATATTTCTTCGCCTGATCTTACCTCTGTAAATTTGGCTGCCTGCGGCATAACCTCTTTAAGCGCTGACTGTTCTTCCGCGTAAGCCTGCGCTGCGATTTTCGCGCGGGTAAGCTCATTGACCCCGGCCAACAAACCCGCGGCAACGGCACAAATCAACGCCAGGATAAAACCATAGCGGATCATCTCTTTCATCTGGCTGACTCCAGTTTCGCCCTTTTAATCGTCTGCAGCAACCTACGGTTAGAAGGGCAGACATAGTTACATATGCCACATTCAATACAATCGCTTACTCCGTATTCCTTAGTCAAGTTCCAAAGGGATCTCTCCGAAGCCAGGTTGATCTGGCAAGGCATAAGCCCTACCGGACAGCCGCGCACGCACGCCGCGCAGCGTATACAGGGATCCTCTTCCAGAAGCTTAGCCTCTTTTTTGTTCATAAGCAGCAGCCCGCCGCTGGATTTTATTATCGGGACCTCATCCGTATACTGGGCAATACCCATCATCGGGCCGCCGATAATAATCTTTGCCGGCTCCTCTTTAAGCGGGCCGCAAAACTCTATCAAATTCTTTATGGGGGTGCCTAAGCGCACCAGCAAATTCCTGGGATTTTGCACACAGCTTCCTGTAACCGTAACTAACCGCTCATATAAAGGCTTGCCTTTATACACTGCCTCGTAAATCGCGTAAACCGTGGCTACATTCTGCACCAGAACGCCAATATCAAAAGGCAGCTTGCCGCGGGGAATCTGTTTGCCTAATATATTCTGGATTAATTGTTTTTCTCCGCCTTGCGGATAATCTGATTTTAAAACCTTGACCTTGAAAGACATTTTAGAGAATGCCTTGATCGCCTCCGGTTTATTATCCTCTATCCCGATATAAATTTCTTTTATCCCCAAGCACCTGGCGACTAAATAGATGCCTTCGGATATCTGCGCGGTTTTCTCAACCATCAGCCGGGCATCCGAGGTCAAATACGGCTCGCATTCCGCTCCGTTAATAATCAGGGTATCTACCGGTTTAGGCGGATTAAGTTTTATATGCGTGGGGAAGCTTGCCCCGCCCATGCCGACTATCCCGGCATCTAAAACAATTTTCCTGATCTCCTCAGGGCTGAGACCATCTATCTCCTGTCGGTTTTTTAAACTAAAAACTGTGTCGTCATCCCGTCCATCCCCTTCCAGGACAATTGCCTTGGCCCTGCCTAAAACAGGGTGCGGCCAATCCTGTATCGCAACCACCTTACCGGATATTGAGGCGTGGATTGGCGCAGAGAGATGCGCCTGGATACCGGCGATCCTCTGGCCAAGGCTGACTGTATCGCCGGTTTTTACTTCCGGATTACAGATTTTTCCCAAATGCTGAATTAAAGGAAGATAAACCTTTGGCGGAAGCGGCAGGATTTCAATCGCTTTGTTTTCCGAACGGTGTTTATTTTCCGCTAATTTAACCATGCTGCCTTTCGGTTAAAAAACAAATTCACTAAACCCAGAATGCCTAACAAACAACCCACGATAACCAGGATCAATAAATGCGAAAATCTCTCAGCGAGTACAGAGCTGATGAACATAAATAAAAGAAAACCCAGGTGCATGACTATTTCCAGGAAGCTGAAAATCTTGCCCATCATCTCATTATCGCTGACATTGTGAATAATGGTGTTGGAGGCGATCATAATCGGCGCGATAATCAGGCCTAAGCATAAAGCCAGAAACGCGGCCAGCATAAAATCAGGACAATGGTATATCCCCAGCGCAAAGATGACCAACATAATACCACTGAGGACCAGGGAAGAAAATATGATTTTATAATGCGAGATGCGCTGGCCAAACTTGCCGTAAATTAAAGAACCCAGGAACAGGCCGATCCCCAAAAACATCACCAGAAGCCCCAGATCTTTGGTTGCCGAATGCAATGTCTTCTGCACAAATACGATAACAACCACATAAACCGCGCCTAGTGCCGACCAAAGCGCGAAAATAATCCCGGCGGTAAACCGGATATCTTTCTTGCGTATAAAATAAAACAACCCTTCTTTAAACTCCTGGAATACGGACTTACTGATAACCTCCATTATCTCCTTGCCTACCTTCTTAAAATTAATTACCGCGGAGAATCTCTTGGAGATCAGGAAAATCAGCGTCCCGGAAACTAAAAAGCTTAAGGAATCCAGGTAAAAGCCGCTTTTGGCCCCCAGCCATTCCACAAGTACCCCGCTTATACCGAATCCCAGGATTGCCGCGATCATACCGGTTGTGTTAACCAGAGAATTGGCGATGAGCAGGTCTTTCTTATCCACTAAGTCCGGTATGATGGATAATTTAGCCGGGACAAAGAACCTGCCAATAGAGAAAACAATGAATATAATCAGATAAATCGGAACTAGGCTTTTAGTGTAAAACAAAAAGAAGGGGATGGTAAAGACCAGGATGCTGCGCAGCAAATCGCAGATATACATGGTCCGCCTCCTATCCCAGCGATCCACATAAACTCCGGCCAGCGGGCCAATAAGAAATACGGGGATAATCGTAAAGGAAAGAATCTTGGCGATTTGCAGCGGGGAGCCGGGGGCGCGCAGGTAAACAAAGGCAATCAAAGCCATCTGGTCCAGCCTATCCCCTAACTGCGAGATAAGCTGTCCGAGCCAGAGAAGAAAAAAGTTTCGGTTCTTCAATACTGCGCGTAATTTAGCCATAAGTTAAAGAACTATGGTTTGCCTTCCGATTGGCCGCAAGGCCATGGTTTGCCTTCCATTAGGCAAAGCCATAGCCGTAAGTTAGAAAACCATGGAGCCGATGAGTGGAATCGAACCACCGACCTTGACTTTACGAAAGTCCTGCTCTACCAACTGAGCTACATCGGCAATTTGCCAGATATTATACCAATTCCTGGCCAATAGTCAATTACTGCTTATGCGTCCTAAATCAGTGAAAAAGAGTTGACAAACCGCAAATTCGTGGTATATGTAATGTGTAAAGTTAGATTAGAGGAGAAACAAAGAAATTGTTTAGTTTCATGTATAAACCGCAAAGCAGGAACATCTCATAATTACGCTTTGCGGATTTTTTTATTTTATGGAGGAGGTGAGAAGTAGAAAATGGCAAAAGGCAAGGTAAAGTGGTTCAGTAATCAAAAAGGTTACGGTTTTGTTACTTGTGAAGACGGCAAGGATGTCTTTGTGCATTTCAGCGCTATCACTGGAGATGGATATAAATCTTTAGCAGAAGGCGATGAAGTTGAATTCGAGGTTACCCAGGGTCCAAAAGGCGACCAGGCAACTAACGTAAAAAAGATATGAGCTTTTCTTTACGACCAAAGAGTGGGCCGGATCTATCCAGATCCGGCCCCGATTTTTCTCAGATGCCATACTCTTTTTAATCTAACTTTCGCCCTGATGGACAAAATGGAATAATGTTCCCCGGGTATAAGTAGGGATGTCTACGAAATAAATACCTACGCGATAAAGGCCGTCTTCGGCCTTACTCTTATGAGCAACCTTGCAGGTAAACTCCGGGGTGAAATCCTGCCCGGGTAAAGAGATGCGGCATAAGAATTCCTTGTCCGGAAGATCATTAGGAAAAAGAAGCAGTATTCCCCGCTCGGAGATATTCTCTATATCTTTAATCTTTAACTTTTCCTTATCGGACAACCTGGACATTTCCACCCTTAAGCCTTCCATGGGCTTCAACCTGATGCATCTCCTCCTCTCTACAATTACCCTGTCCCTTCCTTTTTGTTTAGCCTGATAAAGAACATCATCAGCCAGCTTGATCAAATCCCTTGCGTTATTCGCGTTATAGGGAAAAGAGGCTACCCCGGCACTGAATTGCAAAGAGATACTTATGCTTTCTTTTAAACGGCGGGAAGTTATCCTGGCCTCAGAAAGCTTTCTCCTGATCCTCTCCAGGACCACCAGGGCTCCATTGGAGCCAAGTTCGGGGAGGATAATCAAAAACTCCTCCCCCCCATACCTGCCTACAATATCCATACTCCTTAAATTATCCTTTATGACATTGGCAAAGGCAGCCAGGGCGTCATTTCCCACCAAGTGGCCGTAGGTGTCGTTTATGGACTTAAAATGGTCTATATCGATCAGGATTATGGAGAATTCCTTGATAAAGCGCCGGCTGCGGGCGATTTCTTTTTCCAGGAATTCAACTATCCATGTATAATTTACGCAGCCGGTGAGCTTATCATGGTAAGCCGAGTATTCTATCTCCCGGCCTAGTTTCTTCTGCAATTCGGAAACATAGCCTAAAATGAAGCCGCTTGACAGATAAACCATTAACCTGAAAGCGGCCCCCCTTAAAACCAGATCCCTGGCAGGCCAAGAGGGATGGATTCCTACTTCAATAAGGAATATAGCGCCGGCGAATACCGCTGATATTATCCCTCCTTTAAGACCAAACCAGAATCCGGCTAATGAGATCAGAACAATATAAATATAGCCTAAGGAAACGCCGAAAGTTCCTGATGCTTGCCTCAATACCAAAAGACAAATAAAGCCGGCAACAATAAGCCCTAAACGGAAATAACTGGAGAAGGTAATCTCCGCGAGCTTCTCTGGTATGCTTGTGAATTCAGCTTTTTTCATTAACCTGCCCTTTTTATTTAATTATACCATTTATATTGCAAAATAGTAGGGGGATGAAAAATAGAAAGAGGAACTTCAGGCCCCTCTTTCTGACAACTCATCTTGTCCCTCGCCTAAACAGCCCGAAAATCTCTACGATATTTTCGGGCTAGGCTTCGGGATAAATTTTTGCCCACCTTTTAGAGATGGGCAAAAATTTTATGCCGAGGAGAAGAATCGAACTTCCCACGCCGGCCTTTTCAGGGCCGCGCTCTACCACTGAGCTACCTCGGCTAAAGTATTTTGAGCTTTTGATATATTGTACACAAATTCCCCAAAAAGAAAAGGGGAAATACGCGTGATCCTTTATTTTGCACCGGTTATGATCTTAACGAAAATATCCTGGGCTAACTCCATATTGGGAAAATGGTATTTCCGAGCGGATATCTTAATACGCGTAGTGGCCTGGGTCAGGCGGATAAGCCTTATCCATACCTTGCTGGACTCAACGCTTAATTCAATATAGCCTGTGTTGGCATTTTCCTGCTGGATTATCCCGCGCATCCCGGAAACACTTACAGCTGAATCCCAGAGAGCATCATAGCTTTTGTCGCTGTCCCCCCGCACAGTGTCCTTACTTATGGCATAAGCGCCCAGGCCTCCGGCAGCCGCGCCGATGATCAGTGGCGCACATCCAACTAAGCTGGCTAAAATAAAAGGCAGTAGGATAATACTTATGTATTTTCTCATTCTATCTCCTTGCCCAGAAAGGGCACACCGACGCAATACCTACTTTTTTATCTGCGGCATAATTCCTACATAGCCTTAAGCGCTTCCTGGATCAACGGCAATATGCCCTCGGTCTCTTCTTTCACTAGCCGGCCGAGTTTTGCAAAAGCATATTCGCCGTTCCTGTCCTTTATCTCCCTGACAATTTGTATTTTTTTGGGGCCATTGTTATAAGAATAAACGCTGACCACGATCTTCCCGGTATCATTCTCCCAAAAACGGGTAAAAACCTGCGCATCCAAGCTGCTATCGTACGGCATAACTCCTCCTTGTTAAAACTTTTTCCCGTGTCGGTAAGGCCGGGTTTTATTATACTCTATCTTCTTTAATAACGCCTTTTCTAAATCTATCTTGCGCGAGCCGCAATAGTCAAATATGCGGATACAGCAGTCTG
>Ga0265296_1001084_pt1 | contig 33596 bp, 23 predicted proteins | sample MunlanPumphouse1_FD_189073 | JGI IMG/M metagenome (GOLD analysis project Ga0265296, IMG submission 189073) | Groundwater microbial communities from a municipal landfill in Southern Ontario, Canada - Pumphouse #1 | ecosystem: Environmental > Aquatic > Deep subsurface > Groundwater | place...
CGATCGACGAACGACACAATTATTCGCGCTCCTTCATTCTCGGAACGCTGAGCATTCTTCTCGGCGGAAGAGCCGCGGAAAAGGTCATTTTTAACGAACTGACGACCGGCTCCGGAAACGACATCGAACGGGCAACCGAACTGGCGCGGCGGATGGTTTGCGAATGGGGAATGAGCGAGCGGCTGGGGCCGTTGACGTTCGGAAAGAAAAACGAGGAGATTTTCCTCGGCAGAGACATTGCCACGCATCGCGATTTCAGCGAAGAGACCGCCAAAATGATCGACTCAGAAGTCCGGCTGATCGTCGAAGAAGCGGAAGAGCGCGCCAAAACGATTCTGTCGGAAAATTTGGATAACCTCAAGATTTTGGCAGAAGCGCTCCTCGAACGTGAAGTCATCGACGGCTCGGAGATCGAAAAACTGATGAAAGGCGAAATGCTTCCTCCGCCCATCAAAAACAACGGACTCGTTCCTCTGACATCAGAACCAGATCAAAAAACTGTTCCTAAAAAGCGCGGCAGGAAGCCGAAAAAACTTGTTCCGGAGGCGCAATCTGGCGATACGAATCCTTCAAATTAAAGATTCCGATCATCTCCGACACGAAATGGAATCCCTTCCAGTCGATTCGGAAGGGATTCGCATTATGGTTTCCAAGGGCGAATTCCACATTTTTAAAATCCCGAATCTTTCCGCACCTGCCGCAAATATTTTAAAACAACAGATGCTTTCCATCGGCGGAGAATGCGCCGTTTCCAAACACGCGTCAACCTGCTCCGTCGATCAGGCGCCGGTTATTCTGATGGGAACGAAAAAACATTTCGCGCGCCTCATCGAGAGTTTGAAATATCAACCTTTTGGATTGAAGACGGTTTCCAAAGAACTGACGAAACAATTTGAATCGATTGACTCTTCTCGTCTATTCCGAATCGGAAAAACCGAATTCGATTTCACGAAAAGAACCGGAATCATGGGAATTCTGAATGTAACACCGGATTCGTTCTCTGACGGAGGAAAATTTTTACAGCCGGATGCCGCCGCGGACGCCGCGCTGAAAATGATCGACGACGGCGCAGATATTATCGACATCGGCGGCGAGTCCACACGGCCCGGCGCGGCGAAAGTCGATTTACAAACCGAGTCGGAGCGCGTTCTACCGGTGATCGACCGCATTCGAGCCCGAACGACGGTTCCGATCTCGATCGACACGTACAAATCCAAAGTCGCAGAACAAGCGCTCGATCACGGAGCCGAAATGGTCAATGACATCAGCGGATTGACGTTCGATCCTGAAATGGCGGCAGTCGTCGCCAAACACGACGCCTCCGTCGCCTTGATGCACATTCAGGGCAAACCGGAAAACATGCAGGAAAATCCGCGCTACGAAAACATCATCGATGAAATACTCGAATCGCTCGGCAAATCCATCGCCGTTGCGCATGGTGCGGGAATTCCGAATGACCGGATTCTTGTCGATCCCGGATTCGGTTTTGGCAAGACGTACGAAGACAATTTGTTTCTCCTGCGGTATTTGAGCGAATTCAAATCTCTCGGTTATCCGCTTTTGATCGGCGTTTCGCGAAAAGCGTTTACCGGAAAAGCGCTCGATTTACCGGTCATCGAACGGACGGAAACGTCGCTGGCCGCGCTCTGCGCCGGAATTTTACATGGTGCAAATATCGTCCGCGTTCATGACGTTAAGGCGTCCTATCGTGCGGTACGTTTCTTAGACGCACTTTTGGAGAAGAAATAATCATGACGTTATTCACGATCAAATTCATTTCCGTTACACTTTGGGACGTTCTGGATATTCTGATCGTCTTCTGGATTTTCCTGAAATTGTACCAGTTTTTCCGAGGTTCCCGCGCCGAGCAAATGTTGATCGGCTTAGTCGTCATTATATTCACGACATTTCTGGCGCGAGTTCTGAATCTTCAGACGCTGTCGTCGATTTTGGGACACATGCAGACGGTTTGGGCGATCGCGTTCGTCATTATTTTCCAGCCTGAATTACGAAGAATGTTGATCTTTATCGGGCAGAGCCGGTTTTTAAGACGCTTTTTCAACGAATCCAAGTCCAAAACCATTGAAGCCGTCATCGAATCGAGCCATGAATTGATCCGTCGACACTGGGGCGGTTTGTTCGTGCTGGCGCGTGAAGTCCGGCTCAAACCTTTCAAAGATCGCGGCACTGCGCTCAATGCCGAAGTCTCCGCAAGTCTGTTGGTTTCGTTGTTCAATCCCGGATCACCCCTGCATGATGGCGCCGTGATCATTCAGAACGACATTATCGAAGCCGCCGGATGCATTCTTCCGCTTTCGGATAATCCGGATTTAGACCCGCAACTCGGAACACGCCATCGGGCGGCACTGGGAATTACGGAAGAGTCGGACGCTGTCGTCATCGTCGTTTCAGAAGAGACGCAAAAAATCGCCATCGCGTATCAAGGCATGTTTTATCGAAGCGTCGATGAAGACACGCTGAGAGGATTGTTGAATAAGTTATTCTTTACGAACAATGAAAAATAGGCGACACTGGGCAGGTCGAAAAATTTACAATTTCAATTTTCAACTAAAACGCTTACTTCTGTCCGGAATTTTGTTCGGAGCAACCTCTTCCCTTTTTGGAACCGGTTCAATTTCAATTGATGAAGAGTGGTCGTCCGAAACCGAATGGAAATGGTCGGCGACCGTTCCCGCACCGCAGGTACAATCGATCACGGAAAGCGGTAACACTTTTTCTCGAATTCAGGTGATTGGATTGGAAAATGAGTCCCGACTCGAATGTCCTTCGATTCCGGTCTTTGAAAAAATCCTCAACGCGACACCCAACGAAATTCGGTTTTCACTTCAGTCGGAAAGACCGCGGATTGTTAATCTGTCCGATCCGATAGAAATATTCCGTGACATCATGCTTTCCGGCGAGACAAATTCATCACGAACGAACGAAACCAAATTGCATGAATGGAAAGGCGTTTTTCCGGTAAATCTCGTCAGTGTCTCGTTTCTTGGGTACCAAAACGGTATGCCTTTATCGCGGTTGCGAATATATCCATATCAAGTTCAGAGCGACGGCAAGAGTGTCAAATATTTTGAACGATTGGTCGTGTCAGTTCGAATCCTGGATTCGAATGAATACACAACAGTTCGATCTTCTAAATCCGATCCGCTGATGAAATCGCTGGGAATCGATTCTCCAACTATCCGTAAAAAGGCCGGAGAGCCGCTCGCCAAAATCACCTCAAACCCGCTGAAAGATCGACCGCTGATGAGAATCGTCATCGATACAGATGGAATTTATCGGATATCCAAAGAATGCCTCACGGTCAGCGGCGCTTCGATTAAAGGAATCGATCCGCGGACGTTTCAACTATTTCAAGGCGGCGTCGAAGTCCCGATTTACATTTCCGGAGAATCAGACGGCGTTTTCAATGCGACGGACTATATCGAATTTTTCGGAAAACGCAACCGGAACAGCGTCGCCGATTATGAGTTCGATCCGTTTACCGACAAAAATGTCTATTTTCTCACATGGGGAAAAACCAACGGTTTGCGTTATGCGGAGGAATCCGCCAAACCGACCGTCAAATCCGGTCAGGCAATCGTGCCGACCGACTATTTATATCAGAAACATGTCGAGACAGATACCTATTTTGACCATCTCGGCCAGGTGGACGTCAACCAGCCATCCTGCCTGCGCGACCACTGGTTTTTCGATAGCGGAATAAACGGCGGAACCACGAAAGATTATACTTTTACGCTGAGTTACCCGAATACAAACACGACGAAAAATTTCGACATTGAAGTTGGATTGCACGGACTGACGTATCAGCAAGCGACACATACCGTACAAATTTATCTAAATAATGTTCAAGCCGCTTCCGGATCATGGATGGATCAACAGCCGTATGTCGTTCAAAACGATCCCGCTCAGGTTCTTCAAAATCGGTTCCTCAAAAACGGCAACAACGTTCTTCAAATCGCCGTCGAAGGGAAAGATCCGACCAACAAATTCGATAAAATTTTACTCAATTGGTTCAACGTTTATTATCACCGTCTTTACAAAGCCGATAATGACAATCTGGATTTTTACCGGCCCAGCGGTTTTCCAAACGGATTATATCAGTTCTCGCTTCACAATTTCAGCCATCCGGACATCTCGGTTTACAAAGTCGGGCAAAGCAAGTTGATGAATTTCGAGGTTGATTACGACCAGGGAACCGACTCTTATACCGCTTATCTGGAGGACAATGTCTATTCCAATTCAACGCTTTACTGGGCCGCTGGAAGAAATGGAATGAAAAGACCGGTTTTAGTTCAACCGGACACTATTTTCGGATTGAGTTCAAATCGGAACGGCGCAAATTTAATCATCATCGTCGCGCACCGCTGGAAATACAGTCTGGAAAAATTGACCGACTTTTATCAACAGATCGGCATACAGGCCAAAGTCGTCAGCATTCAGGACATTTATAATGAATGGAATAACGGAACCACTTCTCCATATGCACTGAAATATTTTCTAACAGACGCTTATCGGAACTGGAATCCAACTCCGGAATATGTGTTATTAATCGGCGATACGGACGAGAAAAATTCGGATCTGCTTCCCTGCTATTTTTACCAGACTTACAAATACGGCGCCAGCGCGTCGGATTATTGGTTTTCGCTGATCGATGGAGATGACGAAATCCCGGACATTGCCGTTGGCAGATGGCCTTGTTCGACGGAAGACGAACTAAAAACGCTCATTCAAAAACGGATAGACTATGAAATCGACAGCAAAGTCGATTCGTGGAAAAACGATATTCTCTTGATTGCAGGTCTGGGACTCGTTTTTGAAAACCAATCGGAAAATATGATCAAAAGGCAAATCCGGAAAGAATTCGGAGTCGAACGTATTTATATCGACCCCGCCAGCGAAGGCACGGCGTTTTTCGGTGGATCATCTCGCCTGATCAATCTTTTCAACAAAGGCGTCGCACTGACAAATTTTATGGGACATGGCGGCGGCGCAGTCTGGGCTGACAGATCGCTCTTCAATGCCACGCACATCGATTCGCTGGATAATTTGAAAAATCTGCCTTTTTTAACCAGCATGACATGCTTCACCGGCGATTTTACAACGACAACCGGTTTAGGCGAGAAAATGGTACTTGCCAAAAATGGCGGCGCTATCGGGCTTTGGGGTTCATCCAGCGTCGGCTGGATTAAAAACGATTATTTGCTTGACAAGCCATTTTACGACGCCATTTTTTCACCGGGGCTATCGGTTGGCAAGGCAATCCTCAGCGCCAAAACACGCTACGTCGCAGAAATGGATTACTTCGATTACCTCAAATCGTCGCTGGTCTATGCGTATAATTTGATCGGCGATCCGACGGTGCAAATACCGTTTCCCCAGGAAACCGTGGAACTGATGATCGATAAAGAAAATCCAAAACCCGGTGACAAGATTGTCATTTCCGGAACGCTTCCTTTTACCTCGGGTGAGATTTATTTTCAATTGTACGATTCCAGCAAGTACAAAATCCTGTCCGAACCGCTCACAACGTCGTTTTCCAACGGCTCGATTTCTTATTCCATACAACTTCCGGAGACGATTTCACCGGGCAATGCGTTTCTGAGTTATTATGTCCGGAACGCGCAAAAAGATTCGGACGGGCACGGCGCGACTTCGTTCAGTATCAGCGGGCTCGCGTTTTACGGAATGGAAGTTCAACCGAAATTGCCGCGTTCAAACGAAGACATCCGGATTCAAATCGGTGTCGATATTCCCAACATTCAGTCTTTAACGTGTGAGATCGACACCACAAACGCCTCGGAATATCTTGATGAAAATGGGATCGAGCATGTTTTGAGTTTCCAGAACTCCGATGAGATTCTTTCCGTTTCGATGATGCCTGTCGCTTCTTCATCGACTCAATGGCAGACAACGGCGCCGATTCGAATCGGCAAACCGGATAAACTGATCGCCTGTCGTTTCATCTCGAACGACGCAACCGGTCAGCGCGTCACAAGCCCTGTTTTTACGTTTCAAATCCGAAGAGAACCCGACATTTTTCCGGCAAACATTGACCAAAGCGCCGGTCGATTTCCTGAACTCCTGGTTTCGATTCAAAATAATGGTGACGATACGCTGAAGACAACCATTCGCACCAATCGGATTCTTCCGACAGGAACTGAATTCTCGTTGGATGATATGACGACGACATTATTGCCAAACCGCATCAATCAGGTGCATTTTCCCTGCTACCTTGGAAATCGTGTCTCGATATTTAAAATCTCCGTCGATCCGGCAAATGAAATCCGCGAATCGAACGAATCGAACAACACGCTCGTCGATTCGTTTTTAGTTAAAAATTTCGCCATTCTACCCGGACTTGGAACCAGTTTGGAAGGCATCCGAACCGACACAATTTCCGTAAACGACATATTTACTCTATCAGTCGCATCGACGGCCGTTCAGGATACGCAATCGCTTTGGATGGACACTGACACCACGTTGAGTGTCATTAATCAACCTGACTTCGATCTGGTCTCCGCTTCCAGTGAACACTCTCGATTCGGATTGAACGTCCGTCTCATCAATTCGGATTCGACTATTCGAGCATTCATTGGAATTACACCAAATCGGTCGATCGATCTTCAGGATCAAACGCTTTCACTCGGACGATGGGATCCGCATCTGAAAATTTGGATCAAGGAAGAATCCACAGTCCGGAATGGAACAATTTATTCAACATCGCTGATTCCCGGAAAATTCAGCCTCATTCGATGCTCCGATTCGCGTCCGCCACATGTCGAATTGAACATCGAAGGTCAGCGATTCTTCCAAAACTCGTATGTCTCAAAAAAACCGAATATTTCCATAATCGGAGAAGACGACAACGGTATTCAGTTTATTCGGGACGGACTTTTCGTGAAACTCGATGGAAATACGGTTCCGTACGACGATCTGAGCGTACCGGATTCGCTGATCAACGGCAACTACGTTTCGGCACAGTTTCGTCCCACACTGACGATGGGCGAACATACGCTCGAGGTCACGCTGTACGACGCCGCGAAAAATGTCGCGACGGAAACCGTCTCCTTCATTGTCAGCGACGAACTCAAAATATTCGATTACGGCAACTATCCGAATCCCTTCAAAGACCGAACGACTTTCATTTACGAATTGACTCAGCCGGTGAAAACGTTGAAAATCAACATCTACTCGCCATCCGGAAGGCTGATAAAAGTGCTGGAAGAAGCCACCGTTTTCAGTTCCGGTTCCGAAATGAGCGAAGGCGGTTATCATGAAGTGACCTGGGATGGTCTGGACAGCGACGGAAATTTCGTCGCGAACGGCGTTTATTTTTATCAAATCGTCGCAAAGACAAGTAAAAAGACGGTTAAATCAACCGGGAAAATTGCCAAGACAAGATGAAACGATTGCGCCTGACATTGTTCGTATTTTTCATCATGTACTCCAGTCTGATCGGCGGCGAGTACGCGGACGCATTTCTGGAATTCGGCGTGAGTCCCAGAATCTCCGCTTTGGCCAATGCGACCGGTGCATTCGATTACAACCTGACATCATTCTCGATCAACCCAGCCGGTATCGCTTACATCCGGAAGACGCAATTCGGCGCCATGTACACTTCCCCATTCGGTCTGGCAAATTATCATTACTTCGGAGCCGCAATGCCAGTCTCGAAATCGTCGGCTCTTGTATTCAGCTGGATTCGTTACGGAGTTGACGACATTTCACTCAGACCCGATATTCTTCGTCTGGTCACCGATCAGGAAACGAGACGCGATTCGATCTTATTACTTTCTCAATCGCCATTTAAAACTTTTCAGGATTGTGAAGACGCTTTCTTTATCAGCTATGGAAAATTCCGGTCGAAAGAAATCGATCTCGGTTGGCGTTACTACAAATTCTGGGCTGAATTTCCGATGGGAATCAACATCAAGATCATCCATAAAAAATTGTACAACGTCGAGGCGTTCGGAATGGGAATCGACATCGGCGGAAGAATTCGAGCCAGCGGCGAAGATATTCTTGACATTAAAGGTCTTGGCAATCTTTCGGTCGGATTAGCAGTGCAGAATTTAACGAGGACGACGATTTATTGGAATACCAAGCGTCAGGATGTCATCAAAGCGCGGCCGATTCTTTCCATGGCGATCGAACAGCCGATCAAATCTTACCATCTTCTGATCAATCTCGGCGCGGAAAAATCGTTTATTTACGATGATTCATTCCGGTACGGCGCCGAATTCATTTTAAAAGATTGCGTGAATTTTCGGACAGGATTCCAGGAGACTGGCATTTCAGTCGGTCTGGGATTAAATTTCAACTGGATGAATAAACGAATCGCCATCGATTATGCGTTCCAAAATCACGCGCTTGGTGCGAGTCATCAGATCGGAGGATCGGTTCAACTTTGAGACGCAATCGATTAGAAATCGTCCTGTTGCTCATTTTCGTATCCGTTTTTATCTTTGGCAGTTGCGGAGAATCTCTGGAAGATCCGAATCCACCTTCCAGACCTCACTGGGTCGAAAAGTCCGCGCCGGAAGACTCAATCGAACATGGCATCGACGCGGATCCGATCGACGACTGTATATTTCTGGAGTGGCATCCGAATTCGGATGACGACATTTCCGCTTATCAAATTTATCGCGCTGAAAATAAAGCCAGCGCCAAGTTCACGCTTCTTGTAAAAGTGGATGCATTCTCGACGTTCGGTGGAGATACGATTTACATCGACGACTCCGTCGAATTGAACAAAATATATTATTACTACCTGCTTGCCGTCGATCAGGCCGGCAATAAAAGCGAACCGTCCGACACGATCCGGTACGGACTCATTCAAAAACCTGACCTGTACTATCCGCTAATCGAAATTAGTGAAAAGGACCCTCAGTTCAATCAGTTCGAATGGCATGATTTCACTTCACTCTCTTACCAATATATAATTCGAGTTGAAAAGATTTTTCCATCAGAAGTTATTTGGATTTATCGTTTTAATAGAAGAAATTACGCCGATTCTTTTCAGAGTATGCTTTTTGATGACAACAAAACAGCGAGCGAACGTGAGTTGACAGCCGGTACGAGTTACCGGTGGCGCGTCGATGCTATTTATCTGGTTGACCCTTCAGATATAGATATATCCGGGTCAGAATCGCCATGGGGTTATTTTTCGATTCAACGTTAAGGAGTTTTCGTGAAAAAATTTACTACGATCGCAATTTACTTTATATTGGCTTTAACTGCATTCGCACAAGAGCCCGCTAAAACAGTCATTACACCGAATATACGGAATACGGACAGATCAAGCACCTCTCGATATATTTTCAGCCCGGGAACCGACGCACTGCTGATGACCGTCAAGATTTGGGGTGAAGTCGTCAAACCGGGACTTTACGATATTCCGATCGGAACGGACTTGATCGAACTTCTGTCCTCGGCAGGCGGACCGACGACACGTGCTAAACTTTCCCGGATTAAGATCATTCACGCCTCGACGACCGAAGGAGCCGGCGGAGTTGTGACTGTAGATGTTGCCGATTTTCTCAAAAATGGCGACTCGAAACTCATTCCGGAAATCAAACCAAACGACACGATCGTCGTACCGGTCAAGCCGACGCAATATATCCTGACATCTCTCTCGTGGACGCAGCAGGTCTTGAGTTTAGTCTCGATCTATTCGATGGTCTTGTACTATACATCCATCGCAAAATAGTGTTTTGTTTAATTTAAAAAAGTAGGAGTTACGAAATGATCGATTCCATTGATGTTCAAATCCTGGACATTCTTCAAAAAGACGGTCGAATTCAAAGAAATCGCATTGCCGAGATGGTCGGTTTGACAATCCCGGCAGTGAGCGAAAGAATGAAAAAACTCGAAAAGAAGGGCATCATCGCCGGTTATCATGCCAAAATCAACAATCTGGCCATCGGCAAAGATGTTACAGCCTTCGTCTTCGTCACGACTTCCCCGTCGAACAATTATGATGAGTTCGTCAAACGGAGCAGAGAAACCAGCGATATCATTGAATGTCATTCCATTACCGGTGAAGGGTCGCATCTTCTCAAAATACAGACCGACAATACTTCCACATTGGAAAAATTGTTATCCAGAATTCAATCCTGGCCTGGCGTTTTGCAGACGCGCACCTATATCGTTTTGTCGAGTTACAAAGATCATTCGGCGCTCCAGCCTGCCGATTCACTGATCAAGAAATAAAGTTTAAATCGTTCGGCAGAGGCGTCTCGTCTCTGCCGATTCTCTGGATCTTGTCTGGTTGTGATATTTTCAATTTCGCTCTCGTGCGGAAGATAGGTTAATTTATGTTTATCGAATTGAAATCCGAAATCGCTGCCATCGAACCGAAACTTGCCGAACTGCGGAGGTTTCTTTGACGTTGACGAGAAATTAAAACTCACCGACTCGCTCAAAGTTCTGACCGCCGACCCCAATTTCTGGAACGATCAGGAAAAGGCGCAATCGATCTTTCAACAAATTCGAGTCCTCGAGACCTCCATTTTGTCGTACCAATCGCTTAAATCCTCTTTTAAGGAAATTATAGAATTGGTCGATCTGGCTAAGGAAGAGAATGACGAATCGATCCTTCCCGAAGTCGGTCGAATGGTCGTGGATTTAAAACATCGTTTGGACAATGTCGAACTTCAAACACTTTTAAGCGGCGAGGACGACGCCAAAAACGCCATTCTGACCATTCATCCGGGCGCCGGTGGGACAGAATCACAGGATTGGGCGCAAATGTTGCTTCGTATGTATCAACGCTGGATCGAACGTTCGGGACGCGAACACAAGATCATCGACTTTCTGGAAGGCGAAGGCGCTGGGATCAAGGACGTTGCGATGGAAGTGAAGGGCGAATTCTCTTACGGTTACCTTAAATCCGAAGCGGGAATTCACCGACTTGTCCGCATCTCGCCATTCGACGCCAATCATCGCCGCCATACTTCCTTCGCTTCGGTGTTCGTCTATCCGGAAATCGATGACGACATCGAGGTCGATATCAATCCGGACGATCTGAAAATCGACACTTTCCGAGCAAGCGGCGCGGGCGGACAACACGTCAACAAAACCGATTCGGCGATCCGGATTACACATCTTCCGACCGGCATTGTCGTTCAGTGTCAAAACGAGCGGAGTCAATTCAAGAATAAAGCCGGCGCGATGAAAATCCTGCGTGCCCGACTTTACCAGCATTATAAAGAGGAACGTGACAAGGAACGATCGGAAATCGAAAAAACTAAAAAGGACATTTCCTGGGGAAATCAAATTCGTTCCTACGTCTTCCAACCATACACGCTCGTGAAAGATCATCGCACCAAACACGAGAGCGGCAACATTCAGGCGGTGATGGACGGCGACATCGACGAATTCCTCCGCCAGTTTCTCGTCATGAACACCAATAAGGAGAAATAAACCGTTGAACAATCCCGATCCGACTACCGGTAAATCTCTCGCTGAAATCCTCACCATTCGGCGCGAAAAATTGGACAAAATCCGCGAACTGAACATCCAACCGTTCGCTTATGAGTTCGACAAAACGCATACGACCGCTGAAATCGTCTCCCGCTACGACGAACTTTTTGAAAATACCGACGTCGCGATCGCCGGCCGCATCATGGCGATCCGCAAAATGGGAAAAGCCAGTTTTTGCCATATTCAGGATGAATTGGGACGGGTTCAGGTCTATTTCAAAGCAGACACTTTGGGTGAAACAGGCTGGCAATTATACAATCTGTTAGACATCGGCGACATCATCGGCGTCAACGGAAAAGTGTTCAAAACGCACACCGGCGAAATCACCGTCGTCTCTGAAAAACTGTCCATTCTGGCAAAAAATCTCCGCCCGATTCCCATCGTGAAGGAAAAAGACGGAACGATCTTTGACGCATTTACCGATAAGGAACAGCGCTACCGTCAACGCTATCTGGATTTGATCGTCAATCCGCAGGTCAAAGAGGTTTTCCGCAACCGGAGCCGGATCGTCCAGTGGACGCGCGATTTCCTGAACTCACACGGATTTCTGGAAGTCGATACGCCCGTTCTTCAACCGATTTACGGCGGTGCGAACGCCCGTCCGTTCAAGACATTTTACAACGCACTGGGCAGAGATTTTTATTTGAGAATTGCCGACGAGTTGTACTTAAAACGGCTCATCATCGGCGGTTTTGAAAAAGTTTATGAGATCGGGAAAAATTTCCGAAACGAAGGCGTTGACCGCAACCACAATCCCGAATTCACATTGCTGGAATTTTACCAGACTTACGTGGATTACAATTTCCTGATGGATTTTGTGGAAGCCTATTTCAAGTTTATTTGTGAAAAACTCGGCAATTACAAGATTCCCTTTGGCGATGCGGTCATCGATTTTTCAGTGCCGTTCCGCCGGGCGAAAATGTTCGATTTGCTGGAATCGGCGATCGGAAAAGACATCAGCCGGTTCACCGAATCGGAACTGCGCGCGCTCTGCGTCGAAAAAGGAATCGCCGTCAAGCCGAATTACACTTACGGCAAATTCGTTGAACTCCTATTCGACGAATTTGTCGAAGGCGATCTCGTCCAGCCGACGTTCGTCACCGATTATCCGAAGGCGATCTCGCCGCTCGCCAAATCCAAACGCGACGGCTCAACCGAAATCGTCGAGAGGTTCGAACTTTTCATCGCCGGGCAGGAATTTTCCAACGCCTTCAGCGAACTGAACGACCCGATCGACCAACGCGAACGCTTGGAAAATCAGAACCGACTCAGAGAACTTGGCGACGAAGAGGCGCAATCGATGGACGAAGATTTCGTTCTCGGCATGGAATATGGCATGCCACCGACCGGTGGCGTCGGAGTCGGCATCGACCGCGTCGTCATGCTTTTCACGAATCAGCGCTCGATCAAAGACGTCATTCTGTTCCCGCAAATGCGGACATAAGGCGAACGGATGTCTCTCCCCTATTTTATCGCCAAACGACATCTGTTCAGCCATCATAAAATTGGGTACGTTTCCTTCATCAGCATCATATCGATCATCGGACTCGCCGTCGGCGTCGCCGCTCTGCTTCTTACGATTTCGATCCTGAACGGTTTTGAAAAGGAAATCAAAACCAAATTGATCAGTTTCGACGCGCACATTCGCGTTCGGCTTTTTTACGAGGATTCCATCGATCCGGCAAATACCGTCAAAAGCGAGATCGAAAAGTTCAAATCCGTCCGATCGGTCGCGCCGTATGTTCATGCCAACGTCATCATCCGCCGCGGAAACGAGACGGACGGCGTCATTCTGGAAGGAATCACCGAGTCCGAATTTCCCCAGACGCTCGACATCAATCGCTTCGTCAAAGAAGGCGCCTTACAATTCCGAACCAACGACGGCTCGGATGGAATTGTCATCGGAAGAAAACTTTCGCAGACACTCGAAGCTGGCGTCGGCGATAAAGTCTTTTTGTTTGTGCTTCATCCTAAAAATAATCCGACCAACAGGCCGAAGATCGGCGTTTTTACAGTCACCGGCATTTATGAATCCGGAATCGCCGATTACGACGACATTTTCGTCTATACAAGTCTCTCCGCCGCCCAACAATTATTCGATCTGGGCGACCGGTTCACCGGCTACCAGATCCTTCTCGACGATCCCAATCAGGCTGAAATCGTCGCCGCGCAGATCAATCAACAACTCGGTTATCCCTATCACGCACTTAGTTGGATCAATCTTCACATGAACCTGTTCAACTGGCTGAAAGTCCAGCGCATACCGATTCTTCTCATTTTTGGATTGATCGCGCTCGTTGCGATCGTCAACGTCGTCAGTTCGTTGATGATGATCGTCATCGAAAAAACGCATGACATCGGGATTTTGATGGCGGTCGGTGTCAACCGGAAGCAAGTCACCCGGATTTTCCTGATCGAAGGCGTTCTGATCGGGCTGGCGGGAACGATTCTCGGCTTTTCGTTGGCATTGGGCATTGCGTGGCTTCAAATCCGGTTTTCGCTGATTTCCATTCCGAAAGACGTCTATTTCATGAGCAAATTGCCGGTTTTGTTAGACTGGAAGAATTTCCTCGTTATCGGAATATTTTCGATGATCTGCTCGACTCTCGCAACGATATATCCGACGATCAAAGCCGTATCCCTTTCACCCAGCGAGACGACCCGATATGAATAAGAACCTCCTGACATGGATCGCTTATCGGTACTTTCGTTCCAAAAAACGGACGGGCTGGATTTCTTTTACTTCATGGGTTTCGGTCGTAGGCATCGGAATCGGCGCATTTGCTCTGCTCGTGACATTGAGCGTGCTGAACGGATTCGAATCCGAGATCACGCGGCGGGTCATCGACGTCGAATCGCACATTCGCGTCACCGGAAACGATCTGACAAACGAAGATATTTCGATCGTTCAGGCGACGTTGAAAGATGAAAATGTTCGCGACATCAGTCCGTTTATCGGCAAGAAATCCATTTTATCGACGAACGGCGCCGAAGCCGTCGTTCGGATCAAAGCGATCGATTCGCTCGCCCTGACGCGCCTTGTTCCGAAAGCGAATGCCATTCAGCGCGGCGACAATTCGTTCGTCTCTCCCGTTTCCGATCTGCCGGGAATTCTCCTCGGTTTCCGGCTGGCCGACCAATTGGGACTTTATCTCGGCGACACGGTGTCGGTCATCAATCCGCTGTCGATGAGCGGCATGTTCGACGTTCCGATCGTCGGACAATTCGTTCTGACAGGCGTTTTCAAACTTGACCTGTTCGATTATGACGACAATCTGGCGTTCATCGAACTTGCCGAAGGACAGAATATTTTCGACATGCCCGGGCTTTATTCCGGGATAGACATCCGCTTCAACAACTATCAAAATATCGACGAGATCGGTCGGAAATTGGAAAAAGAACTCGGCCCAACCCGTTATATTTCCACATGGGAAACTCAGCACCGGACGCTTTTCGGCGCAATGAAATTAGAAAAGTACGGTAGTTTCATCGCCTTGAGTTTCATTATTCTCGTCGCTATTTTTAATCTCACCAGTTCGCTCGTCATGTTAGTCATGGAAAAAATCCGGGAGATCGGCATGCTTCAGGCACTTGGCTTGAATCAGAAATTGATCCGTGGAATTTTTCTCCGGCTGGGAATGCTGATCGGTAGCATCGGTCTCGGGATCGGTTTGACTTTTTCACTCGTACTATGTCTGCTCCAGCAATTCTACCGGTTCATTCCGCTTCCGTCGGTCTATTTTATCCCGTACCTGCCGATGGAAGTTCACTGGATCGACATCGTCGCTATCGCTGTGGCTGGCATTTTACTAATTTTTATCGGAACGCTTTACCCGATTCGTCAGGTCGGCAAATTATTGCCCGTGGAGGCTATTCAATATGAAAAATGAGATCGAAATTCCCTTGCTCGACGTTTGTCACGTTTCCAAATCGTTTCATAACGACGGCCACGAAGTTTGCGTCCTAAAAGATCTTTCCTTCGCTGTCAAAGAAGGCGAAGTTGTCGCCGTCATGGGACCATCCGGAATCGGCAAATCGACATTGTTGAATCTCATCGGAACGCTCGACAAACCGGATTCCGGCAAGATTCTATTTCAGGGAAAATCGCCGTTCCTGCTGTCCGATCCCGAAATCGCGCGTTTCCGAAACGGTTCCATCGGGTTTGTTTTCCAATTTCATCACCTTCTACCGGAATTTACTGCTCTGGAAAATGTCATGATTCCGAACATGGTTTACCGCAACGATCTACGAAAAACCGAAGAACTCGCCCGTGACATTTTGGGCCGCGTTGGACTTCAGGACAGGATTCGGCATCGCCCGTCCGCGCTTTCCGGCGGTGAAAGACAACGCGTCGCCATCGCCCGCGCGCTCATCAACAATCCGAAAGTCGTCCTCGCCGACGAACCGTCCGGGAATCTCGACGCCGAAAACAGTTCGATGCTGATCGACCTGATCCTCGACCTCAACCGGAAATACGGGACGACGTTTATCATCGCCACTCATAACGCAGAAATTGCCGAAAGATCGCACCGAATCATCCATCTCCGGAAGACCGCGTCCGTCAATTCATGAAAGTTTCATTGATTTAGTGCGGGAACCGATTTATATTTTAACAGAAAAAATAGAGTAACGTTTGATATGAAAGAGAATTTTTCAAGGAAAATACAGCAGGTCGTCCGGCTCGCCCGCGAAGAAGCCATTCGGCTCGACCACAACTATATCGGCAGTGAACATCTACTTTTAGCCATGCTCAAACTCGAACAGAGCGTCACGATCGAAATTCTTATGAACATGGATGTTGATATTGACGAATTGATCAAGTCCGTCGAAGAATCCACGCAGGCCCGCGGCGGCACGATGATGGTTGGCAGGCTTCCGCTGACGAAACAGGCGGAAAACGTCCTGAGAAACGCATATACCGAGGCGCAAAATGTCGGCTCGGAAGTCATCGGCGACGAACATCTTTTCCTCTCTCTACTCAAGGAACAGGAAGGTTCCGCCGTGCGGACACTTTCCGCTTACGGCATCGATTACTATAATTTTAAAAACGAAATGACCAATCCGTTGACCAATAAATCGAAGCCGACACGTGCTGAAAAGAAATCCGTCAAAACGCCGGCGCTCGACCATTTTTCACGCGACATCACCGAAAAAGCGCGGAAAGGTGAATTAGACCCTGTCATCGGACGCGACAAAGAGATCGAACGCGTTGCCCAGATTCTGTCACGCCGGAAGAAAAATAATCCCGTTCTGATCGGTGAACCGGGCGTCGGCAAAACCGCGATCGCCGAAGGTTTGGCGCTTCGTGTGGTTGCCAAGAAAGTACCGCGCCTCCTTCAAAACAAACGCATTGTCGAACTCGATCTCGCCGCCATCGTCGCCGGAACAAAGTACCGCGGACAGTTTGAAGAGCGAATCAAAACGATCATGCAGGAACTGGAACACGCGGACGACGTGATATTGTTCATCGACGAATTACACACGCTCGTCGGAGCCGGAAGCGCATCCGGCTCGCTGGACGCTTCCAACATGTTCAAACCAGCGTTGGCGCGCGGCGAACTCCGATGCATCGGCGCGACTACTCTCGACGAGTACCGCAAATTCATCGAAAAAGATGGCGCACTCGAAAGAAGATTTCAGAAAGTCATCATCAATCCGCCGTCGCGGGAAGAATCACTCGACATTCTCAAAGGACTCCGCACGCCATACGAAGAGCATCATAAGGTCAAATATGATGATAAGGCGCTCTGGATTGCCGTCGAACTCAGCGACCGGTACATCACGGACAAATACTTGCCGGACAAGGCGATTGACGTGATGGACGAAGCCGGTTCGCGCGTGCATTTGCGCGATGTTAATGTCCCGGTGGAAATCGTCGAACTTGAAAAGAAAGCCGATGACATCACGCATCTGAAAGAGCAGGTCGTTCGGGACCAGAATTTTGAAAAAGCCGCCGAACTGCGCGATCAGGAACGAAAAGTCAAAGACTTGCTGAAAAAGGCGCAGGAAAACTGGGAAGCCACACAGGATAAAGAACGAATTGTCGTAACCGAAGACGATGTTGCCGACGTTGTTGCCATGATGACAGGCATTCCTGTCAACCGGATCGCCGAGTCGGAAAATAAAAAACTATTGGTCATGGAAGAAGAACTGAGAAAGCACATCGTCGGACAGGACAAAGCTATTCAGGCGATTTCCAGCGCCATCCGACGCGCGCGCGCCGGGTTGAAAGATCCGAAACGTCCTATCGGTTCTTTCCTCTTTTTAGGACCGACAGGCGTCGGCAAGACCGAACTCGCCAAGGTAATCGCGGAATACATTTTTGACAGCCCGAACGCGCTCGTCAAGATCGACATGTCGGAGTACATGGAAAAATTCGCCGTTTCGCGACTCATCGGTGCGCCTCCCGGTTATGTCGGCTACGAAGAAGGCGGCGAATTGACGGAAAAAATCCGTCGGCAACCATACTCGGTCGTCCTTTTTGATGAAATCGAAAAGGCGCACAGGGACGTTTTCAATATCCTGCTCCAAATCTTTGATGACGGCGTTCTAACGGATAGTTACGGCAGACGCGTGGACTTCAAGAATACGATCATCATCATGACTTCAAACATTGGTTCGCGGCATTTAAAAAACGCCTCATTCGGATTCTCGAAAGAAAATATCGAAACTGAATATGAATCGATTCGGAAACGACTGTTAGATGAAACTACCAAAATGTTCAATCCGGAATTTCTGAATCGCATCGACGATCCGATCGTCTTCCGCCCGCTCTCGCGCGAAGACGTTCTCCAGATTATCGACATTCAGCTGAAATCGATCATGAAACGCCTCCAGACCAGCAATACGACACTCGTTTTTGACGATCTGGCCAAAGAGGTGATTCTGGAAAACGGATTTAAACCGGAATTCGGCGCCAGACCGCTGAGACGGGCAATTCAAACGTTGATCGAAGATCCCATCGCCGAGCAGATGTTGCAGGGAAAGTTGACGAAAAACGCACCGATTCGCATCACCGCCGAAGATCGTAAAATTATTTTCTTACAGACGGAGCCGAACGCGAGAATTTTCGCATCTCCTTCAAATAATTAATACAATCGGACAATATTGCCGATTTCGGATTTTGTCGGTGGCAAGAGTTTCTTTTTCTTGCCGATGTGACTGCTGAAAATTCTGGCACAGGAATTGTCTTTGTACAGCCGACATTTGAAATTGAAATGAAAAATAACGAGAGCCAGACTCTCGAAGGAGAAATAAAATGGGAAAAATTATTGGAATCGACCTCGGTACGACCAACTCATGCGTAGCCATCATGGAAGGCGGCAAACCGCGCGTGCTGGAGAATTCGGAAGGCAGAACGACCACACCTTCCGTCATCGTTTTTAAAAAGGATGGCGAACGAGTGGTCGGCGATACTGCGAAACGGCAGGTTGTGACGAATCACGACCGCGCCATTTATTCGATCAAACGGTTTATGGGACGACTTTTTCGCGAAGTCACACGGGAACGCGAAGAGGTTCCGTTCAAAGTCATCGAAGGCCCCAGCGGTGACGCGCGAGTCAACATTGCCGGACATGATTATTCTCCGCCGGAAATCAGCGCAATGATTCTACAAAAAATGAAACAAACCGCAGAAGACAAACTCGGCGAAAAAATCACCGAAGCCGTTATCACCGTTCCAGCCTATTTCAACGACTCTCAACGTCAGGCGACGAAAGACGCCGGCAAAATCGCCGGTCTCGACGTCAAACGAATCATCAACGAACCGACAGCCGCAGCTTTGGCTTATGGACTCGATAAGAAAAAAGACGAAAAAATCGCCGTCTATGATCTCGGCGGCGGCACGTTCGATATTTCCATTCTGGAAATCGGTGACGGTGTCTTTGAAGTCAAATCTACAAACGGCGATACGCATCTCGGCGGCGATGATTTCGATCAGCGCGTCATCGAGTGGCTAATTGACGAATTTAAACGCAAAGAAGGCATCGACCTTAAAAAAGATCCGATGGCAATGCAGAGACTCAAAGAAGCCGCTGAAAAGGCGAAAATCGAATTGTCGTCGAACCAGGAAACGGAAATTAACCTGCCTTACATTACGGCAGGCGCCGCGGGTCCGATACATCTTCTGGAAAAATTGACTCGCGCCAAATTAGAATCTTTGGTTGACGATCTCATCGAAAAAACCAGACGGCCGTGCGAACTGGCATTGCAGGATGCCAATCTGAAACAAGCCGACATCGATGAAGTTATTCTGGTTGGCGGAAGCACGCGTATTCCCAAAGTCCAGCAATTGGTCAAGGAATTATTCGGAAAAGAACCGAACCGAAGCGTCAATCCCGACGAAGTCGTTGCCATCGGCGCGGCCATTCAGGGCGGCGTTCTCGGCGGCGAAGTTCATGACGTTCTGTTACTGGATGTTACACCACTTTCGCTCGGCATCGAAACACTCGGTGGCGTCGCAACGCGACTCATCGAAAGAAACACGACGATTCCTACACGAAAGAGTGAAGTCTTTTCGACTGCCGCCGACAATCAAACAACTGTCGAAATTCATGTACTTCAGGGCGAACGTTCGATGGCAAATGACAACAAGAGCATCGGACGATTCCATCTGGATGGCGTCGCTCCCGCTCCGCGCGGCATTCCTCAAATCGAAGTGACCTTCGACATCGACGCCAATGGAATCTTGAACGTCTCGGCAAAAGACAAGGCGACCGGTAAAGAGCAAAGCGTTCGCATCCAGACTTCCAGCGGTTTGAGCGATGATGAAAAGGAACGTATGGTACGCGACGCTAAACTTCACGAGGAAGAAGACAAGAAGCGGAAAGAGGAAATCGATACGCGAAATCAGGCCGATTCGCTCGTTTATCAGACCGAAAAGAATATCAAAGAGTACGGCGACAAACTCGAACCGGACGAAAAAGGACGCATCAACACCGAGTTGGAACAATTGAAGAAGGTTCAAAGTGGCAGTGATGTAAAAACTATGAAGGAAGGCATCGAGAACATGAACCGCGTGTGGAACGAAGTTGCCACAAAGATGTATGAACGCGTCAAAACACAGACGCCTCCTCCGAATGCGGGCGGTCCGACCAACGAACCTCCAAGACAGGAGCCGACAGGCGAAAAGAAAGATGATAACATCGAAGACGCGGACTTCGAAGTCGTGGACGATAAGAAATAATCATACATGGTAAATATCTCTGAAAAGAGTGCGGCAAACGTCGCACTCTTTTTTATTTCCGGAATCGCCGGAATTGTTTTGATTTTTATCGGGAATTTCTTTATTTTCAGACGCTTTTTTCAAACGGCGACGTACCCAAGTGGCTAAGGGAGCGGTCTGCAAAATCGTTATTCACCGGTTCGACTCCGGTCGTCGCCTCTACCAGCCGAAGTGGCGGAATTGGTAGACGCAAGGGACTTAAAATCCCTCGAACCGTAAGGTTCGTACCGGTTCGATTCCGGTCTTCGGCACATCAAATCCTTTAGAAAACAACAACTTTTTATAAGTTGTTGTTTTCTAAATTTCCTATGAAATGTATCTAATATGGACATATTGGGATATTAGTGTCCGGTAAAAAATTGGCGCTCCCACGAATGTGTGGTAATTTTAGTTTGATGTTTGAAAACAAATTACCGAGGAGCGCCAAATGCAGAGACAAGTTAATACGATCATGTCAGAGATGCTAAAAATATTTCCGAGATATGAGTTTGAGAAATTAGAAAATCGTCATTTGAGTAATCACTACACGAAATATTTCAGTGGGTGGCAACAGTTGATCGTTTTACTATTTGCTCAGGCCGGTCACAAGGACAGTTTACGCGAGATAGAGACCTCATTACGAATCCATCAACCCAAATGGTATCATATCGGATTAGAAGATAATGAACCTCCCCGACACAAGCATCGGGGTATCTTATTGGTAATATTTTTATATGAGACACCAAGTTTTCTCATACTCTTCCTTCTAAAAGGTAACCCCGAGGCAAGACTGGGGGAATTCTTTGATTAAGGGTCGGATCGCTATTCCGGAATGGACCGACCGTTACTGCGGATGACTTCGAGATACCAGTCATAGGAGTCCTTCGGAATTCGCCGGCCGGTTTCATAATCGATATAGATGAGACCGAAACGTTTGCGGTATCCCTCGGCCCACTCGAAATTATCCGTAATCGACCAGTGGAAATAGCCGTCGACCCGAATACCGTCCATGATAGCACGGTGCAAGGCCTGCAGATAGCGGGTCGTAAAGTCGATGCGCTGGGGATCATGCACCTTGCCGTCGAGATGAATCCAATCATTATTCGCCAGTCCGTTTTCCATGATAATAACGGGCAATCCATAGCGTTCGTGGAAAAAGCGCGGTCCCCAGTAGAGCGCTTCAGGCGTTACCGGCCAATCCATGGAGGTGCGCGGGCAATTTGGTTCGGTCGGAACAACTTCCCAGCCGTAACCTATGGCTTTGACTTCTACGGCGCTGTAGATAGTCGTCCCGAAGAAATCCAGCGGCTGGGCGATCGTTTCCATATCGGAGGGTTTGACAGGCGGCAGTTCCTTTTCGAATAATCTCAATCCGTCTTCGGGGTAAGTTCCCAGGATCATCGGATCCATCCACCATGCGGTATTCCATGTATTCCGTTTCTTTACGGCAAAAGTCGCTTTTCGAGCCGCGGCGATATCCCTGGGTGTTTCGGTTGCCGGTATGAAGTGCAAGCCGACCGGTACGACGCCAATGCGCGGCTGCTTTGCACAACGGGCACGCAGGGTTTGAACGGATTTGCCGTGAGCCAGCAGAACGTGATGCCCGGCCGTCAGTACCTCTTTAAGGCTCAGATGCAAACCCGGGGCGTGAGCACCTTTGTGAAGGCCGAAATGCACAAATCCCTGCGGTTCGTTGAGCGTCATCCAGTTCGTTACCCGGTCGCCGAAGGCATCCGCGAGAACACCGGTGTATTCGGCAAACCAATCCGGGCTATCCGCATTGAGCCAACCGCCCCGCTGAAAAAGCACTTCCGGGTAATCCCAGTGAAAAATCGTCAACCAGGGCTCGATGCCCTTTGCGAGCAGGCGATCGATCAGACGGTCGTAGAAAGCGATTCCTTTGGGATTGATCGCTCCCGTACCTTCGGGCAGCACGCGCGTCCAGGAAACCGAGAACCGGTATGCTTTCAGGCCCAGTTCCGCCATCAATTCGACATCTTCTTCCAGGTGATGGTAGTGGTCCGGGCCGACTTCGCCCGTATGACCGCCCCAGACCTTGCCGGGTTGTTTGCAGAACGTGTCCAAGACGGATGGGGTTCTTCCGTCGGTTTTTACCGCACCTTCGATCTGGTAACTGGCGGAGGCGGCGCCCCAGACAAAATTTTCAGGAAAACTCATGATCTTATCCACTCTATCACCTGTCCATCACTCTTTCACGCTTCCCAGCATGATTCCGCGGATGTAATATTTCTGTAGGGTCAGGAAAACAATCAGTACCGGCAGAATCGTAATCACCGACCCGGCCATCATCATCTCGGTATCCTGAACATGTTCGCCCATGAGGTTGGCCAGCGCCACCGGTAGTGTGTACATGCTGTCGCGCGTCAGGATGATCAAGGGCCACAGGAAATCGTTCCAGGCCCCCATAAAAGTGAACAGGGCCAGCGTCACCAAGATCGGCTTGGCCAGCGGCAGGATGATGTGCCAGTAGATATAGAAATCGGTCGCGCCGTCGATGCGGGCGGCTTCGATCAGGCTGTCGGGAATCGACATAATGTATTGCCGGATCAGGAAAATGCCGTAGATGCTGGCCAGCCCCGGAATGATGATCCCCCAGTAGGTGTTGACGAGTCCCATGCGATTCAGCATCAGGAAGAGCGGCAGCATGGTGACCTGGGCCGGGATGACCATCGCCGAAAGGAGCAGTTTGAATAATTTTTGCTTGCCGGGAAAGCGGAACTTAGCGAAAGCGAAGCCGGCCATCGAATTGAAGACGAGTGAGATCACCGTAACGGAAGTCGCAATGATCAGGCTGTTGAGGAAATAGCGCAGGACATTCAGTTGCGTAAACAGCGTCCGGTAATGCTGAAAGGTCGTTTCCTTTGGAAACAAAACCGGCGGATAATGATTCGCCATACCGGTCGGCATTAATGAGGTTGAAATCATCCAGATAAAGGGAAGGATCGTCAACAGCACGCCGACAATCATGATTCCATAAAAAAAGATTTTACGGATACGCGCGCTATAATTCATGATGCCTCTGCAAGCGGAGTTGAATCAACGTGACGATTAAAATAATGCCGAACAGGATAAATGCCAGCGCCGCCGAATAGCCCATGCGCCAATAGCGGAATCCCTCCTGGTACATCAGCAGTACGATACTCAGTGTGCTGTTCAGCGGTCCGCCCTGCGTCATCACATAGGGCTCGGCGAAAAACTGGCAATACCCGATCAGGGTCGTAATCGTGATGAAACCCGTCGTCTGAGCTAGCATCGGCAGGGTCACATAGCGGAACTCCTGCCAGCGGTTGGCTCCGTCGAGATGAGCCGCCTCGTAGAGCGTTTCGGGTATGTTCTGCAAACCGGCGATAAAGATGATCATGTTATAGCCGAAGCCCTTCCAGACCGCCATGATGATCAGGGCCGGCATCGCCCAGTGCGGATTTCCAAGCCAATCGACCGGCTGAATGCCGAAGATGCCCATCAGATAGTTGATCAGACCGAAGCGTGGATGATAGATGTAGCGCCAGATCACCGCCACCGCCACCAGCGTCGTCACGACCGGTAAAAAATACGAGAGCCGGAAAAGCGAGCGGAAGTGCAACCGTTTGGAATTAACGCCCAGCGCGGCGAACATCGAAGCGAAGATCGACAGCGGAACACCAACCAAAACAAAGTAGCCGGTATTCCGGAGCGCTTTCCAGAACAGCGGATTCTGCAGCAGATTGCGGTAATTCGCCAGGCCGACAAAGCGCGCGTTGGAAGTATTACCGATTGAGTAAATATCAAAGTCGGTAAAACTCATCAGTAAGGCCGCGAGTACCGGCAGGAAGAAGAAAACAAAGATCGCCGCCATAGCCGGTGCTAAAAACAGGTAAGCTGTACTCCAGCGGTATTTTTCCTCTGCGACCAGACTCTTCATGGTTCCTTCCGGCTACGTAGCCAGCGTCTTTTATCGAGCAGATTGTCCACATCGCGATTCAGGGCCCGCCCGGCTTCGGCGACTGTCAACTCGCCGAACACCACCGATTCGACGTACTGCTGGATCTTATTCGCGATTTGTTCCCATTCGGGAATCTTGGGTGTCGGCACGACCTTTTGCAGTTGCCGGTAAAAGGCCTCCGTGCGGGGATTTTCCCGCAGACCGGCCAGATTCCAGGCCACGGTATTGGCGGGCAGATCGCCGCTCAACCGGTAGAACTCCGCCTGCACATCGGCGCGCGCCAGAAACGCCATCAGCCGCCAAACCGCCTCCTTGTGCGGGCTGTTGCGAAACATGACCACACTAGAACCACCGGCCGTCGATAGTCCCGGCCCGGCCTCTCCGAACGCGGGCATCGGCGCCGTCGTCCATCGATCCTGCATCGATTGCGGCAGACGATCGCGGTATTCGCCCAGATTCCACGGACCGGTAATGTAGATCGCGAAATAGTTATCGGCGAAACTCTGGTAGATATTTGAAACCTCGGTCATTCCCTTCGGACAGAGTCCCTCTTCGTAAAAACGCAGGTAGAACTCGAACGCTCTCACAAAAGCCGGATTTTCGAAATCGCCGTAGCAGTCGTCCTCGCGCAGGAGTCGGGAACCACTCTCGAGCGCCATGATCACAAACTCGTGCCAGCCGTTGAGCGGCAGGAGGATCGCATATTCGGTCTTCCGTTGCGCAACGATTTTGCGCGACAGTTCCAGGAATTCCGGCCAGGTTTCGGGCGGCGTGGAATACCCCAACTCTACAAAGATATCGCTGCGATAAAACAGCAAGCGCGTATCGACATACCACGGAATACCGTAGAGATTTTGGCCAATGATGTTGGTCTGCCAGATACCGCCAAAATATTGCGAGGAGTCGATTTCGGCATATTTTTCGATGTAGGCATCCAGCGGCTCCAGAGCCTCCAGCGCCGTAAACTCCGGAATCCAGGTGTTCCCCAGCTGGCAGAGATCGGGCGTCGAATTACCGGCGAAGGCCGTCAGCAATTTTTCGTGCGCCGAGAGCCAGGGAATCGATTGCACCCGGACTTTGATACCGGGATTCTCGCGTTCGAAACGCGGAACGATTTCCTGAACATACCGGGCTTCCACACCCATAGCCCAGAAATCGATTGTGATCTCCGTCGCAGTCGGTCGCGCGCATCGAAAACAAGTCAGTAGCGCGAGCACGCAGACCGTGAAGATGCAACCAGATCGCCGCACCCTCTCTACCCTAAAATCGTAGCGAATAAAAGCGTCTCCTCTGTCAATAGTTCTATTTACTCATGAGCATTTTACCATACAGAAAATAACCATCAAATCCGATACGTACCAGATAAATTCCGCTCGCGACCTTTTGACCGAAGCGATCGGTCCCATCCCATCGAATTTCGGCATAGCCAGCCTGGCGCTCCTGTTTTTTATATTCCCGCTCCAGTTGCCCGCTAATATTAAAAATCTGCACATTCACTTTTCCCGGCTTCGGAACGGCATAGCGAATCCTCGTAGCCGGATTGAACGGATTCGGGTAGTTGCCCAGAAATTCGAACTCTTGCGGAATCCGCCTGGCTTCCGGCCGGATCGCCGTAGTGGTATCTTTAACAAAGCCGACCGCATCGAGCATGGATTGGATTTCCTCGTTGGCCATGAATTTTTCCCAGAGCAAACCGCTACGGTAGTTTTCAATCATCAGGATAATCGGTCCCTGATCGATGGCAATATACGATCCGGCATACCAGTTCCGGGATTGATTAAAGGCATCCTTGAAACCCAGGGCGCCCACAAGGTTCTCGCCCAATTCACGATAGAAATGCTTCAGGGCGGCCATCGATTCTTCGGGAGTATAGGCAAACGCCGATAAAGCCGCGGTGGGCGAGATCGTGCCGTTATCGCGGTTGGCGACCGGTTCGTGCGCCATATAACCCACCAGCGGATCGTCGCTGGCCGTCAGTCCCCAGCAGTTCTCACCGTAGCCCGTGTACCCGCCCGGGTTTTCGATGCAGTAGGCCCGGTTAATCAGCGTAATGTTGCGATTGTTGATATAGTAGTTGGCGTGACTGTCCTTTTTGCCGCGCGGATCGAATCCCAGAAACGAATAATGGGTAAAGAACAGCGGACCGCCTTTGTCCCAGCCGACATACTGCGGAATACCGTAAAAGATTTTGCCGTTTTCATAGGCGGAAGAGGACGCCCAGCCATTTTCATAGAGACTCGCGGGAACCGGATGAGTCGGGGAAGCGATCGCCAGCAGATAGATGATCATGGCTTCGTTGAATCCGTAGATCGGCATGTTCATGGCCCATTCATAGTCGGGCGACCAATGCCAGTAGAGATAGTTGCTGGAACTCGTGCGGCGATACCAATCCCATTCGATCTCTTCCCAGAGCTGAGTGGCAATCTGCACGATTTCATTTTCGACCGGTGTTCCGGCATCGAAATACTGGCGAATCGTCAACAGCCCCTGCGCCATAAAAGCTGTTTCCACCAGATCGCCGCCGTTGTCTTTCTGGCTGAAGGGAATCACCTTTCCGGTCGTGCCGTTCATCCAATGCGGCCAGACGCCGTGAAAGCGATCAGCGTTCTGCAGGAATTTCAACATTTTCAGAACATGGGCGGCGCCTGCCTCGCGCGTGATGAAATCGCGCTCAATTGCCACCGGAATTGTCATGATTCCCATGCCCGAACCGCCGATGGTAACGACTTCCGGATCGCCGGGATAGCGTTCCCGCGCCAATCCCGAAACGGGGTGCGCGTAATCCCAGAAGAAGTTAAAGGTGATCTCCTGGGTCATGTTCAGCAGGCCTTCATCATCCAGCGCCGCGGTGGTCGCGAAGGCCCAATCGGAAAGTTCCGACTCGTTGTAGCTGTAATCGACCGCTGAAATCTTGTAGTAATAGCTACGCCCGGTGCGCTCGATAAAGTCCGAATAGATTTGCAGGTCTTCGGTGGTCGCCCCGATTTTGCGGTAGGTTCCACCCGGCGCCGTACGATAGATATTATATCCAAGCACATCCGGATCAGGAACTTCTTCCCATTGAATCACAACCTGTTTTTCGTACGCCTTCGCCGATACATTCTGCGGGATTTGCGGCGGAGTGACATCCACCGACTGGCCGGCCACCATGCGCACTTCATCGATATACAGAATATGCGCCTGCCCGTCCGCCTGATCCTGCCCGAAAAAGACCGTCTTGATCTTCGTCAGATCGGCGTCACCTGGATTGTCCTTGAACGGCTGCAAAGGAATCCGGATATTGAACCACTCACTGACCGGGATTTCGGTCACATAGGCTGACATCCGTACCTGATCTGTTTTCTGATTAGCAAGATCCTCCAGGTAGAGTAACGGGAGATTGGCCGGTAAAAGCGTCTCCTCCGTCAGTACCCAGAGCGTCAGAGTATCCTCCGGAGTGATATCCTGTCCTGGCCAGCCGGTAGCCGCCAGTGCAATTCCCCAGTCCCCGCCAGTCACCGAGGTCCAGCTCAACCGCAGGCTGTTCTGTCCCTGAAAATAGTGGTCGGCGTCCACGGGAAACTTTTCCCCGATCCGCTCCAACTGACTGGGCGCCTTGACATATCCCCAGCTGGGATCGTAGTAACCGGGAGTCGGACTATCACCGAAGTAGATCAAATCACTCGTCTGTGCCCACAAGCCGCCGACGGTGCAAAGAAATAAGATGATTCGCAATATTGTTTTCATGCTTTCGCCTCACCGTTTATCATCAGTTTAAAAGAAATTATCGGTCATTAAAAGGTCGCGGATTGTCTCGAAACCGGCCAGTTTTTCGACGCGTTTCAGAATTTTGCCGTCATTCAGATAGTTATTCAGGCTGATCAGAATCATGGCCTGATCGAGCGCCAGATAGGCCCGGCCCACTTCCCTACTGCGCGGATTGATACTGTCGTAGAAGCCATATTCGCCGTAAATCGGATACTCCGCCGCCATCCGTTTGAGATTGGCGATCACAACCTCCGGATCGTAGGCCAGCGCCAATAACGAAGCGTGCGGCGATACGACATCCGGCGCATACCCATCTTTGCGGGTTCCGATATCCGGTACGCCGTATTCGCTATAGCCACGCTGTGGATTGGTTGAAGGCGACATTCCCCAGACCGGAAAGTGCGTCTCGGTCAGAGCATAATCGATATGCGCCTTGATCGCCCGCCGGTTGTTTTCGCCGATTCCCCCCGGTGCCAGGTTTCGCTCATCGATCAGCAAGCCCGGCATCAGAAACTCGAACAGTGCCCCGCCCCAGGACGGCACAATCTTCATCTCTTTATACCGGTAATGCCCTTTAAAATAGCGCACACCCAAAGCCTCGGCGATCTCCCCTTCCGGAACCTGCGCCTGTTCAAAATCATCGGGAGCCGTGCGCCATTGATGATACCAGTATTTCACCGGTATCTGGTTCCGCATCATCGCCCAGTAACCGCAGATGCGGCTTTCACTGCAAAGCAGACTATAGTGATAGGGCGAGTACTCCCCCTTTTCGGCATCATAACCGAGATAGAATTGCTGATGCGCGTCATCATAAAGCCAGCGGAAATCAGTTCCCTCGTTCAGATCGCGGCAGATCTTGGCAAAGATCGGGTAAGTTTGCGCCACCACAGCCAGTGAAAAGCAAAGCCAGGCGGCATCGACCGTTGAAACGTACTTTCGCGATTCTTTCAGCGTTTTCAGGTCGTACCAGTTATAGAAGAAACCGTTGTGTTGCGGCAATCGACGCAGAGTATGCAATGTGGCCCGGATGCGCTGTTGCGCTGTTCGCTGATCAATAAAGCCGAAGTCTTCGGCCGATATCACTGCAAGCAGGTACAGACCGATATTCGTGATGGAAGTGTAATCGGCGATTTCATCCGGCGCCAGCCAGATTTTATCCACGACCAGCCCCGTACGGCGGTCCACGCAGTTTTCAAAATACTTCCACGTATCCGCGGCGATCCTGCGCAGGAAGCAATCCACATTCGACGTATCGGGCAGTGGGGCTTCGATCGTTTCCGGGAATCCGTACAAATCCGCGCGCGTAACCGAATCGCGGGGCAACTGAACCGAACAACAGACAATCAGCAGGAGCCCTGTAATCAGATAATTGACTCGCCGCCGTGACATGCTCCTCCCGGTATTTCCGCTGGTTTGCTTAAAATCTATAAAGTGATCCCGACGTTACAGGTTTCCTTGTCCGATACAGGAATGACATCACCGGGCACTTGCCGGCCGTCTATGACCATTTTCCGGACGCCCCGATAGCTACCGGATTCGTTTTTCACCGTAATGAAATAAGTGGTCCCGCGGAACAGCCGTTTGATCGAGTACTGCTTCCACTCCTCGGGAACATGGGGATCGATCAGCAGTCCCTCTCTCACCGGCCGGACGCCGAGAATCCATTCGAGCGCACAGCGCTGCATCCAGGCGGCAGAACCGGTGTACCAGGTCCAGCCGCCGCGTCCGTAGTGCGGAGAATCGGGACCATCGATATTACCCGGAGTGACATAAGGTTCGCCTTTATAGCGATCGGGGTCCATGCCGTTGTAGATGGGATTGATACGCCGCAGGACTTCGTTGGCCAGTCTGTTTTCGCCCAGTTTGGCGAAAGCCCAGATCGCCCATGTGGCGGCATGGGTATAAACGCCGCCGTTCTCCCGCGAACCCGCCGCGTAGCGCGACAGATAACCGATGTATTTATCCGGTTCGGTATAACCGGGGTAAAGCAACAGCGGTCCGTTGTCTTTCATCAATTGCTCGGCCACCGCGCGCATGGCTTTTCGCTGGTATTCGAGCGGCGCGCTATCAGCGATAACGCTCCATGTCTGGGTATTGAGATAGATACGGCCCTCGTCGTTCATCCGGCTGCCGATCCATTCGCCGTTGTCCTTGGTAGCGCGGCGGAACCAGTCTCCGTCCCAGCCCAGCGATAGTAATTTCTCGCGCAACTGTCCAGCCCGGTTTCGGTAGTTTTCAGCGGTGTCTCTTTCGTCCAGATGGTCCAGCATTTCGGCGAATCCATCCAGGATATAGATCAGAAAATGAGCCATCCAGATGGATTCACCCTTCATCTCGATGCCGACCGCGCTGAGCCCGTCGTTCCAGTCGTTGCTGCCCATGAGCGGCAGGCCGCGCGGGCTGAAGCGTCCGAGCGCTGCTCCGATGGCCCGGCGGCAATGCTCCAGCAGCGATGCTGTCCGATCGGAGCGGTAAAAGGCGGTCTCCGTATTCAAAAATTCGTAGTTGCCGGTCTCCTTCAAATAGCTGAGCGTAACGAACGGAAGCCATAAAAAATCGTCCGAACAGTTGGAATCCAATCCTTGCTCGGTAATGGGATGCCACCAGTGCAGTGCGCGACCGTCTTCGAACTGATGGGCGGCATGCAGTCTAATCTGGGCCTCAGTTCCTTTGGGATCGATCGGCAGAAAGATCTGGCTGTCCTGCAACTGATCGCGGAAACCATAGGCGCCGCTCTGCTGGTAATAGGCCGACCTCCCCCAGATACGGCCGGAAATCGCCTGGTACTTGAGCCATTTGTTGACCATCAGATCGAGGGCTTTGTCGGGCGTTTCGACTTCGGTGGTGCACAACAGTCCGGTCCATTTCCGCCGGACGGCATCCAAGGCGGTATCCACTTGTTCCGCATCGCTGAAACGGCCCAGAATGGCATCGAGGTCCGCCTTGTCATCGGCCAGTCCCAAGATATAAAAACAGCGCCGGGTTTCCTGTCCACAAAGCCGGATACTCGTCCGCGTCGCCGCGATTCCATCGTAAAACACTCCCTCCCGGCGAGCCATCGCTTCGACGGTAATCCCGGCCGGATTTTGCAACGAGCCGTACTGTCCCAGAAATGTTTCCTTATCGAAATCAAAGTCTATGATCGGTTGGCTGGCGTACAGAAAACCGGTATACGGGTATTCGGTGTTCCAGTGTCCGCGATCGCCGAGTGCAATGTCCCATATCCGTTTTCCGGCAAGGGCGGCATTGCGTTTCGGATCGAATTCCGTCCGGAGGAATGTTTTATGAAATTCGCGATGATGATCGTTACTCGAACCAAGGCACCATTCAAAATAGCTGTAGATACTGATTTTGCGTTCCTCCCGGCCGAGGTTTTCGAAGCGGATATCCCAAAATTCGAGCGGCAATTCCGCATGAACGAAAATCGTCAGGGTACTGCGGATGCCTTTGTATTCCGTCTCAAACCGCGAATAACCGAATCCGTGATTACAGCGATATTGATCCGGTTCAACCCGGCAGGGAAGCCAGCCCGGGTTCCAGACATCCCCCGTTTTTTCGTCTTTGAAGTAAAGATATTTGCCCCAATCATCCCGGACAATATCCTGGTGCCAGCGGGTGATTCGGTTGAATTCGGAGTGATCCAGCCAGCTGAATCCACCCCCCGTTTGCGAAATCGTCAAACCGTAGCGTCCATTGGAAATGACGTTGATCCACGGCTTCGGCGTCCGTGGTGTTTTGATCACATACTCGCCTCCGTCTTCCGTAAAATAGCCGTACTTATTTTCAAATTGCTGCATCGCAGTTCCTTATTCACAAAATTCTAAAATACAATTTCCAGGTCGAATCGTTGAACCGCCGTGAAGCGTCCCATATCGGCATATCCATAATTGACGATGAGCGTTGAATTGTACATCTTATACTGCAACCCGGCGCCGAACGTAAGTCCCTGCTCCGCGTTCTGCTGAAACAGCGACTGATAGCCAGTCCGCAGAAAGATCAATCGATTCAGATTCCATTCCAGCCCCAGGTTCACCTCCTCGCTGTTGTCGTTAGGGTGAACTGCATCAATCTCGGCCATTAGATCTCCGACCGGAAATTCCGGCAGATTGACGGCCAGACCGATCCGGAATATGAGCGGCAAGTCCCATTTGCCGGTTTCGTAAAAAGCCGGCAAGTATTCGTTGTCACCATGTTCGGAAGGATTCTGGTCGTAAAATATTCGCAGGTCTTTTCCGGTGTACTGCATCTTGTTTCCGAAGTTGGAAATCGATACGCCCAGCAAAAGGCGATCGTTATCCGTGCGGTAGATACTGCCGAAATCAAAAGCGATGCTCGATGCGTTGCAGTGCCAGATGCTCTGACGGATATATTTGCCGTGAAAGCCGACGCTGAAGAAATTGGTCAAACGTTTCGCATAGGCTACGCCGACCGCCAGATCACCGGCCGAGAAGCGTTCACCGGTTCCCTCGGGGAGTTCGACCGTGCGAACATCCATTTCCCCCATCGATAGGCTGTTGAACGTGAAGCCGAGGCTGCCGAAATCACCGAGCGGCAAGACCAGCCCGGTGTAGGCGATGTCCGTATCCAGAAACCAATCCGTATAGGTCACCAAGATCCGCCGCGTATTCGTATTGGCAATTACGGCAGGATTCCAGTACAGCGCCGAAGCATCGTTAACCGAGGCCACCGTGGCGCCGCCCATACCCATGCTACGTGCTCCGACCCCGATCTTCAGAAACTGGGCAGCCGTGGTTCCGACTTTGGTGATCTGGGCCAGTAATGAGACCGGCAGAAGCACTGCGATCAAACACGTATAAAAAATTGATTTTCGTATAGAATTCCATTTCGGGCACATAGGTCGGTCCTATTTAATTATGGCAAATTTTCCCGTGAATTCCCCGGCTTCGTCGGCTTCTACTTGATAGTAATAGATACCCGGCGCCAGATCGAGACCATCCTTGGTAGTCAGGTTCCAGGGTTCGCTGCCGTCATCGATACTGCTCTCATGGCGAATCGTCGTAACGTGATCTCCACTGGTCGTATAGATGCGGATGGTGCATCGGCTGGGCAGGTGAATGAAATTGATGCGCCTCTCGCCGCGTCCCGAGGCCATCATTCGTTTCGATTCCCAGGGCGCCGCCGCCACATACGGATTGGGCACCACCGCAATCCGGTTCATCTCCGTTTTGGCCAGTTTCA
>Ga0265296_1001085_pt1 | contig 33591 bp, 35 predicted proteins | sample MunlanPumphouse1_FD_189073 | JGI IMG/M metagenome (GOLD analysis project Ga0265296, IMG submission 189073) | Groundwater microbial communities from a municipal landfill in Southern Ontario, Canada - Pumphouse #1 | ecosystem: Environmental > Aquatic > Deep subsurface > Groundwater | place...
AATCCCACGTTAAGGGCAAGGAGATGCGTCGGCGAGCCAAGAATCTCAATGCCAACCTCGGTCTCTCTGATGCCAAGTTCCTGTTGGATCATCAGACAAAGATTCCCGCAAGTGCGAGACAGAACTGCATCGTCTTACCCGGAACGGTCTTGCGCAGGCCCGGCGGCTACCTCTTCGTCGCATACCTCTACTGGGTCGATGTCGGCTGGTGCTTGCACTGGTACTGGCTCGTCAACGACTGGGACGGCCACGGCCGTTTGGCGCGCTGCAAGTAGGAACTCGGACCCTGGGAATCTTGACTCTTAAAACCGTCCGGATTTCTCGGGCCCTTGAATTCTCGGTCCCTCGGCCCTCACATACTTCGGTGTGTGGGGGCCTTTTTTTTGATGAAATTTTGCTATACTATCTTTAGACTTTACAGTTGCGGCACCGGCTACGGCTTGTGCGTGTGAGGTCTCGCCATTTCATTTTTCGGAATGCGATTGGCTACAGCTTATCGCAGCGCAAGAATGAAGTGATTAAAATGAAGATACTTGGTGTGGCTTGTTATGGAGATAACGTCTCCGAATACGATTCAACTCCGAGAGTATTCAAGGGGTGGTGACACGGATGATACGCCGCATAATTTGTTGCGCAGGCCCGACGGCAACCTCTACGTCGCATACCTCAACTGGAACGATGACAGCTGGTGCTTGAACTGGAACTGGCTCGACAACGACTGGAACGACAACGACCGTTTGGCGCGCTGCCAGTCTCTTTATGCTCCCGTCTTTACGGCGGGAGTTTCCTTTTGAAAAGATTGCAAATTGCGTATCCACCCGCCGAGCATCATGCCGGCAGAGGACAATTTACGGGCAAGTTGCGAATACTTGCCCGTATCTAATCCCCTCGCCTCCCAAAGGAGCGTTACGAAAAATTTTAAATTGTCCAATTTGCGGTTTAGTTGATGTAAAACATTCAGTTTGTCTTCGCGCTTTGCATATTGCGCGGTTAGGGCGAGGTCTAAAATATTTGTAAATAATTCGTCTATTTTCCTGCCGAGCGTGTATCGCGTGAGGCGCGGTAAATGCGGTAAAAAATTATGCCACAACAAATAAGCCTCTTTGAGAATAGAAATGATGGGGATGTCGGTAAAATTCCGTTGGGGGGGATTAAAGGTTGCGTCGCCGCGAAAATTCAATTGGCTCATAAATTTGAAGAAATTATTTCGTTAGAAAATTTGTTTTCGGCTTGGCGGGAATTTTTGGTCGGCAAAAAGAAGAAAAAAGATGTGCAAGAATTTTCCCGCAACTTGGCTGATAATATTTTATCACTTCATGATGATTTGGCAAATAAAACATATTGTCACGGCGGTTACAAGAGTTTTTATGTAACCGACCCAAAACTTCGCCATATCCATAAAGCATCAGTGCGTGATCGCCTTTTGCATCATGCAGTTTATAGAATCTTATATCCATTTTTTGATAAGATTTTTATTGCCGACTCATACTCTTGCCGATTGGGGAAAGGCACTCACAAAGCCATTAATCGTTTTAAGCGGATGATTTACATCGTCAGCAAAAACAATACACGAACTTGCTGGATATTAAAATGCGACATCAAAAAATTTTTTGCCAGCATCAATCACAAAATATTGATCGAGATTATTGAACAATACATTACCGATAAAGATATTTTATGGTTGCTTAAAAACATTATTGATAGTTTTGAAAGCGTTGTGGGAGTAGGGATTGGCTTGCCTTTGGGTAACTTGACTTCCCAACTTTTCGCTAATATCTATATGAACGAATTTGACCGATGGGTTAAGCATAAATTAAAGGAGAAAGATTATGTTCGTTATGCTGATGATTTCATATTATTGTCGGAAGACAAGGAACATTTAATTAGTTTTATCACAAAGATCGGGAATTTTTTAAAAGAGCGATTAAAACTATCTCTGCATCCAGGAAAAATTATACTAAAAACAGTCAGTTCTGGTATTGATTTTTTAGGGTGGTCGCTTTTTCCGGACCATCGTATATTACGTAGAACTACTTGTCGACGGATGCTTGAACGAATAAAAGAAAGCCCGACAAACGCGACATTAAATTCATATCTGGGGCTATTGAAGCACGGGAATGCGAAGAAGGTCAGAGAAAAGATTATTATGAGTTATTGGTTATTTAAAGAATAAAAACAATTTCTCCCCCTGTTTTTTAATACCTTATTAAAGGTATTGATTAAAGGAATGTTTTTAAGTATAATTTATTTATAGATTTATGACCGCAAGGGAACTTAGAAAGAAATACGTAGAATTTTTTGAATCCAAGGGGCATAAAGAAATACCCAGCGCTTCTTTAATTCCGGAAAATGACCCGACCACGCTTTTTATCTCCGCTGGCATGCACCCCCTGGTGCCGTATTTGATGGGGGAAAAGCATCCGGCAGGAAACCGTCTCGTGGATGTTCAAAAACTCGTCCGCACCGGCGACATCGACGAAGTGGGCGATGCGGTTCATCTCACTTTTTTTGAAATGCTTGGCAATTGGTCGCTGGGGGATTATTTTAAAAAGGAAGCGATAGAGTGGAGTTTTGAATTTTTAACAGGCAAAAAATGGTTGAATATTCCGAAAGAAAAATTGGCAATTACGGTATTTCAAGGCGACCCGCCTCCGCCTAAAGGCTTCGGCGAGGCAGGTGGTGAAGTTCCTCCCGATGATGAAGCGGAAAAAATTTGGCTTGATTTGGGAATTAGTAAAGAACGAATTGCCCGCCTGGGGAGGGAAGATAATTGGTGGGGACCGGCGGGTGAGACCGGGCCGTGCGGCCCGGATTCGGAAATGTTTTATTGGACCGGCGCCAGCGACGCGCCAAAAGAATTTGATCCGCAAGATAAAAAATGGGTGGAAATCTGGAACGACGTTTTCATGCAGTATAACAAAACAAAAGACGGCCGATTTGAACCGCTTAAACAAAAAAATATTGATACCGGAATGGGGTTAGAGCGGACGCTGGCCGTTTTAAACGGCAATGCCAGTGTTTATGAAACCGAACTTTTTGAACCGATTATTAAGGAAATTGGAGAATTGAGCGGGAAAAAGTATAAGGACAATGAAAAGGCATTCAGAATAATTGCCGACCATTTGCGTGCCGCCACGTTTATTTTGGGAGATGAAAAGGCAGTCGTTCCGTCAAACAAAGACCGCGGTTACGTCCTCCGTCGCCTTATCAGAAGAAGTATCCGCCATGGATATGGTTTGGGTATTAGAGAAATTTTTACATTCAAGGTTGCCAAAACGGTTATTAAATCATTTGCCAATGTATATTTGGAACTGAAAGAAAATAAAGATTTTATTATTAATCAACTTATCGAAGAAGAGAAGAAGTTTAAAAAAACATTAGAGAAGGGGTTAAAAGAATTTGAAAAAATGAAACCAGAAAAAATTGCTTCTTTTTTCTCAAAATCATTCGCAACAGGATACGGATTAAGTGGCGATGATTTATTTAATCTTTATTCAACATACGGATTTCCTATAGAAATGAGTCTTGAAGAAATTAAAAAATTATATCAAGAATATAATCGCGAACAAGGAGTTAATATTACTGCATTGTCGAAAGTTGATGAAGACAGAATTTTACAGCAATTTCATGAATCTTTAAAAAAACACCAAGAACTCTCGCGAACCGCCTCCGCGGGAATGTTTAAAGGCGGTTTAGCCGATGCTTCTGACGAGACAAAAAAGTTACATACCGCGGCGCATTTAATGCTTGCCTCGCTTCGCAAAGTTTTAGGCGACAAGGTTTTTCAAAAAGGCAGTAATATTACGCCAGAGCGCTTGCGTTTCGATTTTTCGTACGAGGGCAAAATGACGCCGGAACAAATTAAACAAGTTGAAGATTTGGTTAACGAGCAAATTAAATTAGATTTTCCGGTTAAAATGGAAGAAATGAGTTTGGAAGAGGCAAAAAAACAAGGAGCAATGGGCGTTTTTGAAGCAAAATACGGCAAAAAGGTTAAAGTCTACACCATTGGAAATTTCAGCAAAGAAATTTGTGGCGGGCCGCATGCCGGCCGCGCGGGTGAATTGAGGCATTTTAAAATTGTTAAAGAAGAGTCAGTTTCTGCCGGCGCGCGCCGCATCAAAGCGGTTTTAGAATAATGCTATTGACAAATTTTTGAGGATGTTGTAGTATATAAATTGTAATATTAAGTGGAATTTTAAGCAATTTAATATAAAACTGTCATGAGCAAGCAGGAATTTATACAGGTGGACGGCGGGGTGGTAGAACTTTTACCGTCTGCCAATTTTAAAATTAAATTGGAGAGCGGGCAATTGATAATTTGCCATCTTTCGGGTAAAATGAGGATAAATAAAATCCATCTCTTGCCCGGCGACAGGGTAAAAGTGGAGATGACTCCCTACGATTTAACAAAGGGAAGAATCGTTTTTCGATATTAGATTCCTACTAATTTACTAATCTTTTACCAATTTTACGAATTTTAAAATATTAGTATATTCGTATCAATTCGTAATTGGTAGGTAACGAGCGAAAGCGAGTATGAAAGTGAGAGCTTCGGTTAAAAAAATTTGCCAGGATTGCAAAGTAGTAAGGCGAAGAGGTCGTATTTTTGTAATTTGTAAAAAAACACCGAAGCATAAACAAAGACAAGGTTAGTGTCGCGACCTTACGCGACTGACTACGCAACTTTACGCAAAAAGAAATGGCGTCAAGTCGCGTTGCCAAGTGGCGTTAAGTTGCTTCTATGAAAGTATGGTGCGTATCGCCGGAGTAAATTTACCGGAAAAAATTATGAGAGTTTCTTTAACTTATATTTACGGAATAGGTCCGTCTTTGGCGTTAAAAATTCTGGGACAAACACAGGTGAATTCGGAAAAAAAACCGTCGGCTTTAACGGAAGACGAAATTAATCGCGTAAGGAATTACATTGAAAAGAATGTCAGAGTTGAAGGAGAATTAAGGCGCGACGTGCTTTCCAACATCAAAAGATTAAAAGAAATAGGCACTTATAGAGGTTTGCGCCACGTGAGAGGTTTGCCGGCGCGCGGGCAAAGAACAAAAACAAATTCAAGAACCGTAAGGGGTAATAAAAGAAGAACAATGGGTAGCGGAAGAAAACTATCGGCGCAAAAAACCTAAATAGTAGAAGCCGATTCCGACCGCTGGTCGGAACGCCGCGTGCCTTCCTCCTTCGCTCCTCCGGAGCTTCGGCGGACAGGTCGGCACCAACGCCGATTAACGCCGAGAACGGTGTTCCCCGACTTTAAGTCGGGGACGGCGTAGTCGCCGCAAGGCGAACGGCGTAATACGGCTTATATAAATATGGCAGAGGCAATAATAAAATCAAAAAAGAAAAAAGTGATAAAGCAAGTTGGTGAAGGCAAAGTTTATATTTTTGCCTCCTTTAATAATACAATTGTCACCTTAACTGATAATAATGGTAATGTTTTGTCTTGGTCATCGGCTGGAACAACCGGCTTTACCGGACCCAAGAAAGCAACGCCTTATGCCGCTTCGGTTGTTGTAAGAGATTTGGCCACAAAAGCTGAACCATACGGCGTTAAAAGCGTAAAAGTTTTTGTGCAAGGCGTTGGGCAGGGACGAGAAGGGGCGGTAAGGGCGCTTAACGCAAACGGTTTTATCGTCCAAACCATTAAAGACATTACGCCCATTCCGCATAATGGGTGCAAAAGACCAAGGCCGAGGAGAGTATAAAATCGCTACTTTACGCAACCTTACTACGCAACTTTACGCAAAAATAATTGGCGTCAAGTCGCGTTGTCTCCCTATGGGAGATCTCCCGAAGGGAGACAAGTAGCGTTAAGTCGCTTCTACAAAGTATGGCAAGACTAATGGGTCCCGCGTGCAGATTGTGCAGGCGCGAAAATCAAAAACTTTTTTTAAGAGGGGATAAGTGCAATAGCGCTAAATGTCCTCTTATTAGGCGTGGTTTCCCGCCCGGAATACACGGTCCTGATGCAAGAACCGGAAGAATGACCGGTTACGGAATCCAATTGCGCGAAAAACAAAAGGCAAAAAGGATTTATGGCATTTTAGAAAGACAATTCAGAAATTATTTTAATAAAGCCGTTCGTAAAAAAGGCGACACAACCCAGGAAATCGTCCGTTCGCTTGAAAGACGGCTTGATAATGTTGTTTTTAGGCTCGGTTTCTCCAGGTCAAGAAAAGAGGCGAGAATTCTTGTCGGGCACGGTCATTTTAACTTAAACGGGCAAAAAGTTAATATCCCCTCGCATTCGCTTAAGGTGGGAGATACTGTTGAGGTGATTGAAAGGAAACAAGAAACGCCATTTTTTAAAGATGTTATTGCTGTTCGTTTGGAAAAACAGCAAGTCCCGTCATGGCTTTCTCTTGACGTGAAAAAATGGCAGGGTAAAGTTTTGAGAATGCCCGAAGGAGAAGATTTGAAACAGGGTTTTGATCCAAAATTAATCATTGAGTATTATTCTAGATAGTAGAAGCCGAAAAACGCCGCGTGCCTTCGGCACCAACGCCGAATGTACGCCGATAACAGCGTTTCCGCCACTTTGTGGCGGAATAGCGTAGTCGCCGCAAGGCGAACGGCGTAATGCGGCTTATACAAAGTATGGAGAATTTAATTCTTCCAACAAAAATAGAAATTAAAGATGGCGAAATGCCCAACGAAGGGATTTTGACTGTCGAGCCGTGCCATCACGGATACGGCACAATGCTCGGTAATTCTCTAAGAAGGGTTCTTTTGTCGTCGCTCGCCGGCGCGGCAGTTTCAGCCGTTAAAATTAAAGGTATACAGCACGAATTCTCCACTATCCCGAATGTTAAGGAGGATGTTTTGGAAATTATTTTGAATTTAAAATTGTTGCGTTTAAAAGTTTATAGCGAAGAAACTGTAAGGTTGAAATTGAACGCGAAGGGGATAAAAGAAGTGACAGCAAAAGACATTTCTCTTTCAAGCGATGTTGAGATAGCCAATCCCGATTTACATATTGCCACATTGACCAGCAAAGACGCCGAGCTCGACATGGAAATTTTTGTGAATAATGGCCGCGGCTATTCCCCAACCGAGGAGCGGGAAAAAATCGGCGCTGAAATCGGAGTGATAGCGATTGACGCTTTATATAATCCGGTAAGAAACGTTGGTTTAAAGGTGGAACCGGTGCGTTTGGGTCAAATTACAAATTATGATAAATTGATTTTAACAATGGAAACTGACGGCACGATTTCATCCGCTGAAGCGTTGGTTCAAAGCGTTAAAATTATTTTAGACCATTATAATTTGCTTTCCGGCGCCCTTGGCGCAAGAGCGGCGGAAGAAGAAGGAAAGAGAAACGCAATGAAAGAAAAAGCTAGGGAAAAATTGGAAAAGAAAGAAAAGAAAGAAAAAAAGGCAAAAGAAGCGACAAAACCTAAAGCAAAAAAAGCGAAAAAGAGATAATAGAAGCCGATTCCGACCTGCGGGTCGGAACGCCGCGTGCCTTCGGCACCAACGCCGATTGTACGCCGATAACAGCGTTTCCGCCATTTCGTGGCGGAACAGCGTAGTCGCCGCAAGGCGAACGGCGTAATGCGGCTTATACAAATATGCGCCATAGAATGAAGGGAAAAATTTTAGGAAGAGAAAAAGCTCCAAGGGAGTCGCTGATGAGAAATTTGTCAGCCGAGATTGTTTTATATGAAAAAATTAAAACAACCTTAGCGAAAGCCAAAGCGGTTAGGCCCTATGTTGAAAAAATGATAACTGTTGGAAAGGAAAATAATTTGCAAAATCGAAGAAAGCTTTTAAAGTTTTTTTATTTTGAGAATCCGGTCAAAAAGATTTTGGAAGTTTTGGGCCCCAGATATAAAGACAGAAAGGGCGGTTATACAAGAATCGTCAAATTGGGTTTAAGAAAGGGCGACGCGGCCAAAGAAGCGATAATTGAATTGGTTTAGCCGCCATGGACGCGCTCGGGAGTAAATAACAAAGATAATATTTATGCTCAGTAATACAACCCCGTACAACAATGCACGGCATTGTATACGGGGCTCCGCTCACTACGTTCGCTTCGCCTTTCTCGACGCCATCAAAGCGAAGCCCGGTAGTGAAACGGAGTTTCTACTACTGGGTTGATATACTAGGTATGAACAAATTAATAACAATTGACGCAAAAGACCAAATACTCGGCAGGCTGTCAAGCCGCATCGCCTTGATTTTGATGGGGAAAAATTCGGCAGATTACGCGCCCAATAAGGTGGCGGGAAACAAAGTAAAAGTAATCAATGTTTCAAAAATAAAATTAAGCGGGAACAAAGAATCCCAAAAGGTTTATAAAAAACACACGATGTACTTGGGGCATCTTAAAGTAAGAAAATACGGCGACATTTTAGCAAAGAATCCCGATGAAGTTTTGCGGATGTCGGTTAAAGGAATGTTGCCCAAAAATAGATTATTAAAAGAAAGATTAAAAAATTTGATAACCGAAGCATAGTTTTTAGCAATGCGAAAATATGGTAGAAAAAACTAAAAAAACGAAAAAGAAGGCAGAGAAAGAGCCAAAGGCCGAAAAAAAGCTGAAAGTTTTGCGTAAAAAAGAAGAAAAGAAAAAAGAAGCGCCGAGCGAAAAAGAGATTGAGAAGGAAGTTAAAAAGGAAATTACAAAAAAAGAGACAAATGTATTAAGAGAAGAAAAGAAGAAGGCGCCGATTTATTATTTGGCGGTGGGAAGGCGGAAGAGTTCGGTGGCGAGGGCTTATTTGCTTAAAAATGGCAGTGGAAAAGTGGAAGTAAACGGAAAGGAATTGTCCCAATATTTTCCCTGGTCTTTATATCAAGAAGAAATTAACGCTCCGCTTTTAGCGGCCGGCCAAAAGGATAAGCTGGACGTTAAATGTGTGGTGAACGGGGGAGGGATGCATTCACAAGCGCAGGCCATAAGATTGGCGCTCGCCAGGGCTCTTTTGAGGCTAAATCCTGTTTTCCGCCGGGCTTTGAAAAAAAGAGGCTTTTTAACCCGCGACGCAAGAGTTAAGGAAAGAAAGAAATACGGTTTAAAACGGGCGCGCAGAGCCCCGCAGTGGGGAAAACGTTAAAATTAAAAGGAAAAGGGGCGTCTTTAAACGGCGCTCTTTTTTGTTGACCTTGCCAAGGCGGGGCAGTAAATTACGCTTGGTGTGATTGCCAAAATCGTTTAAAAATGCGATAATTTATACGGTAGAAGCCGATTCCGACCTGCGGGTCGGAACGCCGCGTGCTTTCCGCCTTCGCTAAAGCTACGGCGGACAAGTCGGCACCAACGCCGAACGTGCGCCGACAACGGCGTTTCCGCCACTTTGTGGCGGAACAGCGTAGTCGCCGCAAGGCGAACGGCGTAATACGGCTTATACAAATATGGCCAATGTCGCAAAAAATACCTTTTATCTGACTTTTGCCTCGGTAATCCAGAGGATTTTGGCGTTTGTTTTTTTTACTGTTGTAGCCCGTTCAATCGGCGTGGAAATGACGGGGCGGTATTCTTTTGCTCTTTCTTTTGCCCTTCTCTTTTCAATTTTGGCCGATTTTGGGCTAACTTCCGTTGCGGTCAGAGAAGCGTCGCGGGCGCGGGATAAAATTTCAGAAATTTTTAGTTCGGTTTTGGGCGCCAAGTTAGTGCTTAGTTTTGTTACTTTCGGCGCGATTTTCGCCGCCATTAATATAATGGGTTATTCACCCCAAGCGAAGCTTTTTGTGTATCTTGCCGGCGCGGTAATGATTTTAGATTCGGTTCATTTAACGCTTTATGGCGCGCTGCGGTCGCTTTTTAATTTAAAATTTGAGGCCATCGGGCTTATTTTAACGCAAACTATTTCTTTGAGTTTGGCGTTTTTAATTTTGTGGTTTCATTTTAACCCCGCCTATCTTTTTGGCGCGATGGCTATAGCGAGCATCTTTAACATCACATTGTCTTCGGCGGTTTTGAGAAAAAAATACGGCATTGCCATTTTTCCGCGTTTTAACAAATTGGAATCGATTCGTTTATTTAAAATCGCTTCGCAGTTTGCTCTCGCGGGAATTTTTGCCAAAGTTTATTCCTACATGGATATGGTAATGATTTCGTATCTAAAAGGCGACGCCATGGCTGGGTGGTACAGCGTGCCGGTAAAACTTACTTTTTCTTTTCAGTTTATTCCCATGGCCATGGTGGCGGCAGTTTACCCGGCAATGAGCTATTATTACAGCTGTTCCCGCGAACGGTTACAACAAACATTTGAAAAGGCTCTTTTATATCTCGCGATAATTGCCTTGCCACTTTCTTTCGGGACCATTATCTTGGCCGACAAAGTGATTGTTACGCTTTATGGCGCTTCTTACGCACCCTCCATTCTACCTCTTCAAATTATGACAATGAGTTTGCTTTTCGCTTTTTTGGATTTTCCGGTTGGCTCGGTGTTAAATGCCTGCGATAGACAGCATTTGCAAACGACTTGCCTCGGCTTGACGATGGTATTAAATTTAATACTTAATTTTATCTTAATTCCGCGATACTCAATGGTTGGCGCGGCAATCGCGGCGTTTATAACTTACATTTTTTTATTTTTTGCCGGAATGATTTTGGTGAGGAAAATAGTTAAGTATAATATCAGGCATCTTTTATTTTCATTTTTAAAAATTTTGCTGGCAGCAGCGGCAATGGCATTTGTTGTCAATTTTTTTGAGACGATAATTCATTGGGCAATTTTGATACCGCTTGGCATTATTTTTTACGGTTTATTTTTGTTCGTATTTAAAGGTCTTACGCGGGACGATATTAATTATTTTGTGGGGATAATGAAGCGCCGGACCGAGGAATAGTTTCGAGGTATGCCCAGTAATACAACCTTGATAGCGGCGGGTCTTAACGGCTAATTGCGGCTCTTGTCAATTCAGGGATTCAGCAAGTACTATTGAGGCATTAAACTAAATTTTAAAATAATCGTTGCGTTTTAGACCAAATGCGACCCTGGTGTTGAAATGACCGTTTATCTCAAAATGAGCCCTTGACATCAAGGTTGATATACTGGGTATGAATAAAATATTATTGGCAACTTTGGATTTTCCGCCGAAAAAAGGAGGAGTGGCGGCATATTTGAAAAATGTCGCTGGATTTTTTAATAAGGAGATAGCCGTAATCGCGCCACCGCATCAGAAAAGCGAGGATTTTGATTTAAAACAGAATTTTAAAATTTATCGCGAAAAATTTTTATTTTCCACCCCCTCCTACCTCCCCCTCCCAAGGGGAGGGGGAGGATTAAGGTGGGGGAAGGTCGCTTTTTTAATCGGAAAAATTTATGAGAAAGAAAAAGCCGGAATTCTGGCGGTAAATGACGTGTTGCCGCTGGGTTACGCGGCGTTGGTTTTAAAATGGATTTCCAGGATTCCTTATTTTGTTTTTTTGCACGGCACAGATTTTAATTTGGCAAAAAGGAATTTTTGGAAAAGATTTTGGTTGAAGCTCATTTTAAAAAATTCCGAATTTGTTGTGGCTAACAGCAATTATTTAAAAAACGAAGTTTTGAAATTAATTCCATCCGCCAAAATCGAAGTGGTTTATCCAACAATTTCCAATTTACACCTCCCCGAAGAAAATTTTAAAAAAGAGCTATCTGCCAAGCATCAATTAAACGGCAAAAAAATTATTTTTTCATTAGGACGCTTGGTTAAGCGAAAAGGTTTTGATAAATTGATTTTAGCTTTTGATGAAATACACACAAATCTACACAAATTAGAACACAAATCCACACAAATCATCGATTTATCAGATATTTGTTTGATTATCGCCGGCAACGGGCCGGAAGAAAATCATTTGAAGGATTTGGCTCGAAATAGTTCTTGTTCTAAAAATATTATTTTTTTGGGCGGAATCTCTGACGAAGAAAAGTGCGTTTTTTACGATTTGTGCGATATTTTCGCTCTGCCGTCGCGCAATGAAAATGGTGACACGGAAGGTTTTGGCATCGCATATCTTGAAGCGGCATTTTTTGGCAAACCGTCGGTTGCCGGCAATATTGGCGGCGTTTCCGAGGCAGTTTTAAACGGCAAAACTGGAATTTTGGTTGAGGGGAAAAATGTGGACGAAATTTCGCAAGCGATAATTAGATTATTAAAAGATGACGATTTGAGAAAAAAGATGGGGGATGAGGCGAGGCGGAGAGTTATGGAAGAATTTGTCGCAAATAAACAAATATCAAAAATTAAAAATTTTTTATGATAAGCATAATAATTCCGGTTTACAATCAAAAGTCAAAGATTTTGGAAAAATGCCTTGATTCAATTTCCAAGCAAACTCACAATGATCTCGAAGTCATTATCGTAGATGATGGATCAACCGCGCCTCACTGCGTTCGGGCGGAAATCCGAAATCCGAAATCCGAAATCCGAAATTTAAAAATCGTCCGTCAGAACCACGGGGGCGCCAATGCGGCAAGAAATAGGGGATTCAGAGAATCAAAAGGCGAACATTTGTTGTTTTGCGATTCTGATATAGAAATGAGAGGTGATATGCTTGAAAAAATGGTTCAGGTTTTAGAAAATCATCCCGAGGCGTCTTACATCTATTCTTCCTTTAAATATGGCTGGAAAAATTTTAAACTTTGGCCTTTTGATGCGGAAAAATTAAAAAAAATACCTTATATTCATACCACTTCCCTAATCCGCCGCGAGCACTTTCCCGGCTTCGACGAGAGCATTAAACGCTTACAGGATTGGGATTTATTTTTGACAATGCTTGAAAATGGATATAAGGGCGTTTGGATTCCGGAATATTTGTTTAAAATAAATCCGGGCGGGTTGATGAGTAAGTGGCTGCCTAAGTTTTTGTACAAAATGCCTTGGTTGCCATCGGTTAAAAAATACAACGAGGCAGTGGCGGTAATTAAGAAAAAACACGGTTTAAAATAAAATATAAAAAATAAAAAACACAAACATAAAAACAAAAAATTTTTTTTATCTTTTATTTTTGATTTTTAATTTTGAGCGAAGCGAATATGGATTTATCCGTTATCATCGTCAGTTGGAATACGCGGGAATTACTTCGCAAATGTTTGAAGTCGATTTTTGAATTTACCTCCTCCCAAGGCGGACCCGCCTCGGGCGGGAAAGACGTTCAATTTGAGATTTTTGTCGTTGATAACGCTTCACACGACGGCTCGGCAGAAATGGTTAAAAATGAATTTCCGAAAGTTTATCTTATTGATAACGGCCAAAATTTGGGTTTTGCCAAAGCGAATAATTTGGCGTTAAGGCGAGTGGCCGGTAAATACGTTCTTTTTATGAATCCCGATATGGAGATCAGAGAAAATGTTTTTAAAAAGATGTTTGACTTTATGGAATCGAAATCCGATATTGCCATTTCAACTTGCAAACTTTTATATCCCGACGGTTCAATTCAGCCAAATATTAAACGCCACCCGACGTTTTTGTCGCAAGCGTTGGTACTTTTAAAACTTCATCATTTTTTTCCGTTTTTGCCGCCGATTAAAAAATACCTGGCCAAAGATTTTAATTATTCAAGAGAATCGGAAGTGGAACAGATAATGGGCGCTTTTGTTTTTGCGCGGCGGGAGTTTATGGAAAAAAATGGGGGGTGGGACGAGGATTATTTTATTTGGTGGGAGGACATTGAATTGTGCAAGCGCGCAGCCGAACTTGGCGAAAAAATAGTTTATTTCCCCGGCGCGCAAGTTGTTCATTATGAGGGAAAGAGTTTTGCGCAAATTCAAAGCGTAAAAAAACAAGAAAGGTTTATAAAAAGCATGCTTATTTATTTTAAAAAACACCATTCGTTTTTGGAGTATTTTATTCTTTGGCTTATATCTCCAATTAGTTTATTTTTATCTTTTTTGGTTCAAATATGCAAAATCAAGCCGCGTCCGCAGTCGCGGTTGTGAAATCCTACTAAGTATTGGCGGAAAATTTTTTTTTATCCAATTTTATGGACAATTTATTACTTACAGAGAGGCAGCTTGTCGAAAAAAAGTGCTATAATTCCATAGTGCATGATAAATGGGACAATAAATTTTTAATAGTTGAGCAGATTGAACCACCTTTTAATTATTATAGCGGCGATTTATTTGGTTGTGCTAAAAATTACATAGGAGATTTTAAAAATAAAATAATGTTGGAAATCGGCTGTGGAAACGGCGAAACCAGTGTTTGGTTTGCAAAAAATGGCGCAGAAGTTTACGGATTAGATATAAGCGATGAAAGTATAATAATCGCTGAACGGAGATCTCGAGAAAATGAAACCACAGACAAAACCCATTTTTTGGTTTCTCCAGCAGAAAAAACTAAATTTCCAGATAATTTTTTTGATATCGTTTTTATCAACGTCTCTTTACATCATCTGGAAGTTGAACAAGCTTTGAACGAATTTAAACGCGTGTTAAAACCAAACGGAATTTTTGTTGCCATAGAACCATTTGTTTTTTCAAAAATGATTCAAAAAATACGAATATCAAAATTGGTCACTTCATTCTATCCCGTAAGACAAGAAACACCGACCGAAAGAATACTATTTTCAGATGATTTAGATTTAGTAAAACATATTTTTTCTGAGGTGGAATATCGGCTATATAGAATTTTTGGTCCGTTTATTTTTAAAGTTAAACCCCTCTTTTTCTTTTTGGCGAATGTTTTTTATAAAAAAGAAAACGACGCAGAAAAAAGGCGCAGAAAGATGAATAGAACATTTCAAAAAATGGATGAAATAATTTTGAAATTATTTCCATTCATGAAATTTTTATCGCGATACATAGTATTTAAAGCGAAGAACAATAAAAATTAAGAGTAAAAGAAAAACTGGGCATTGTCAAAGATCGCGGCCGCATTTCCGCCAAAGGCGGACATGGGCAAAGAAATTAGGGAGCCACCTACCCCGCCTGCGGGCGGGGCCACACTGTGTCCGAACCCCTTTTAAAATGCTCTGCTAATTCCCATTACCAATATTATTACTCATTATTCGTAATATTAGCGCAGATTAGTAAATTAGTAAGAAAATGTATGAAATATTTTGATACGCTAAATTTTAAAAACACATTTTCAATTTGTTTTATAGCCGGCATTGTATTGTTGTTTTCTTCTTTTGTGGGATTTTTGGTTCCCGCTTTCCGCGAGGTGATGTTTTTTGTTGTTTTGTTGTCGGTTTTAATTCTTTCAATTTACAAGTTGGAGTATGGCTTATTTGCCGCGCTTGGCGAGCTTGTTTTGGGAAGCAAGGGCTATTTGCTTTATTTTGAGGCGGACGGGACAAATGTCTCCTTGCGCATCGGGATTTTTTTGGTGGTAATGGGCGTGTTTTTTAGCCATCTGCTTATTAAAAAATTTAAGACTATTTTTTATTCCCCGAGCGAGCCCCGTATAATCACCCCCGACAAGTCGGGGGTTGCTATACGGGGCGAGCCAGAAAGGCGAGTCGAGGGGTCCGAAAGTAACAGTTTGGTACCCTCCCCCTATAAATTATTTTGGTTTATACCGCTTTTTGTTTTAAACATTCTGGGGTTTTTTCATGGATTATTTCGAGGTTTCGGATTTAAAGATGTTTTTTTAGACGCCAACGGATATTTTTATTTACTTTATATTTTTCCGTTTTTAGCGGTTTTTCGCGATAAAGAAAAATCAAAAAGATTAACAGATGTTTTGTTGTCGTCCGGTTTTGTTTTGGCAATTTTTAGCTTGTTTCTTTTTTATATTTTTTCTCGCGAATGGCTCAACTTGGATTTAATATATAAATGGCAAAGGGTTAATTTGCTTTCGGAAATTACTTTTACATCAGGCGTTTACAGAATTTTTGCCCAGTCGCAGATTTTTCTTTTGGTAATTTTTTTCTTGTCTTTGAATTATTTTTTTTCCACCCCCTCCAACCTCCCCCTCCCGCGGGGAGGGGGAGGTAAGGTGGGGGAGGGTTATTTTTCGGGAGAGAAATTCCACCTCGCGATAATTGCTTCATTTTTTTCTTTGGCGGCGATTTTTGTTAGTTTATCAAGAAGTTTTTTTCTTGGTTTTTTGGCCGGACTTTTTGTGTTTTTGTTTATAGTTTATTTGAAGAACAAGAAAGAATCTTTAAGAATTTTTTTTGTTGTGGTTTTAATTTGTTTTGCCTCGGTTGCCTTTTTGTGGACGATTAATAAAAACGAGCCAAGAATGCTTGCTAACAGATTTTTATTCGCAAGCCAAGGAAATAATTCTTCCGATCCGGCAAGTTTAACTCGGCAGGAGGAATTGAAACCATTGTTTTTAGAAATTATAAAAAAGCCCTTTTTGGGCTGGGGTTTTGGCAAAACCGTTGAATTTTTAACTCATGACCCGCGCGCCTTAAACATGTTGCCACAATGCGTTGGCAAGGAGTCCTGTCTTTATAAAACTTACGCTTTTGAGTGGGGTTACTTGGATTTGTGGTTAAAGTTGGGGCTGTTCGGTTTGGTGAGTTTGTTTGGGATTCTTTATTCATTATTTAAACGGGGATGGTCGATGATTCAAGCTGGTAATTTTTCGCCAGCTTGGATTTTAAGTTCTTTGGTGGCCGTTTGTATTACCAACATTTTCACTCCTTATCTAAATCATCCGTTGGGATTGGGGATTTTAATTTTAATTACAATTTATTTATTTACAGAGAGATTTTCCCGCGCCTCTTAAAAATTCTTCGCCAGACATTTCTTTTTTGCCTTCAGGAATGAGTTTTTCAATGATTAGGGCGTTCTCGCCACATTTTACGGCGGGTTTTTTATTATATTCGAAAAATTGTCCGGCGTTTAGGTTCTTCTCCTCATCTTTTATTACCGACGCTTTTGTGATTTTGATTCTTCCAATGTTTTTAATTTCTGTCCACGCGCTTGGCCATGGAGAAAAAGCGCGGGTCATTCCTTCGATGTCCTCGGCTGATTTTTCAAAGTCAATTTTTCCGTCTTCGCGGGAAAATCGTTTGGTGTAAGTTGCCTTTTTTTCGTCTTGTGGGTAAGGTTTTATTTTTCCAGCGGCATATTTTTTAATTGAAGAAACTAGAAGTTTTGCTCCAAATTCGGCAAGTTTTTGTTCAAGCGCCAAATAATCGTCGGTGGGCGAAATTTTATATTTTTCTTGAGCGATAATCGGTCCGTGGTCCATTTTTTTATCTAAAACAATAATTGTTACTCCGGTTTCTTTGCCACCCGACAAAATCGCCGATTGAATCGGCGAGGCGCCGCGGTATTTCGGCAAAAGCGACGGGTGAACGTTTAAAAATCCAAACTTTGGAATTTTAAGTAATTCGTTGGGAATCATTTTTCCATAAGAAGCCACAACGCAGACATCGGGGGAGATTTTTTTGATTGCATTTTTAAAGTTATCATCTTTTAAATTATTTGGCTGAAAAATTTTAAAATTTTCTTTTTCAGAGATAATTTTTATCGGCGGTTTTTGTAAAATCATTTTTCGTCCGGCGGGTTTGTCGGTTTCGGAAACAACTGCCTTAATATTAAAATCAGCGTCTTTTGCAAGCGCTTGAAGTACCGGAACGGCAAATTGCGATGTGCCGAAGAATATTATTTTCATAAAATGTCTTTGATTTCGTAAATTTTTTCTGCGCGGTCAATAAAAAGAATCCCATCCAAGTGGTCTATTTCGTGTTGCAAGACAATAGCAAAGAGTTCTGTCGCCCTCATTTTAATCTCCTTTCCTAAGCGGTTGAGCGCCTCAACTTCAACCCATTTATGCCTTTTGACCAAGCCCATTTTTCCGGGAACGGAAAGGCAGCCCTCCTCGCTTTTAATTTTTATCCAGGATTTTTTGGTGATTTCGGGATTTATTAATGCCAAAATTTCGCCATCATTTTTTGTGGCTAAAATAAGCCGGATGTTTTTTCCAACCTGCGGCGCGGCAAGGCCGACTCCCTTCGCCGTTTTCATCATTTCAATCATTTGGTCAATAAAAATTTGTAATTGCCAATTTTTCATTTCAGTCGGAGAAATTTCAGTAGATTTTTTTTTCAGGATTTCGTTTGGATAGGTGAGAATGTTTAACATACCATTTTCATACGAATTTACTCCGCAGTAGAACTCGCTTCGCTCGTCCACTACGGGGCAGGCACAAATCTATACAGATTTTTTGTGTGTATCTGTATTCCAATTTGTGTTTATCTGTGTTTTGCGAGAAAGCCACATAAATAATTTTTTGGGGTCTTTGGCTTTTGATTCTTTTATTTCCCCAAAAATCCGGCAAGTTTGGTCAAAACCGATTCTTTTAATAACGCCAAGATACATTCCAAATTTTTTTCTCTCGCCAAAAAACAACGAAATTTCATCGGCCAAAAGATGGATTTTTGAATGAAGATTTTTGTTTTTGGGGGGCAGCTTCAAATCTTCTTTTTTGATTGAGGACAGAGTGGAGTCAAGTTTGAGCATTTTCGCAGGGTTTTGCGTAAAGTTTCGCGTAGTTTTGCGAATAAAAGTTTTTTTTATCGCCAAACCACGCTAAACTAAAACGCGAAACAACGCTAAATATCCATTTTGAAATTTGCGACAATAAATCCGATACCAAAAGGCGCTTCGTAAGAGTAAATTTGCGGGTTGTATTCCCTTTGCTGCATAATACCCAAAAGTACAGCGATAGGTCTTGAGGCGCATTCTTTTGCGTCGGCAAGTTTTTGCTCGTCGTAACTTACAAGCCCCACGGAATTTTTGTTGGCTATAAATTCCTGGATTTTTTCGTCAAATTCCTTGCCTGCGGGCGAAAGCCCTCCCGGGGCGTCGGTGGAAAGTGCGTGGGAGAGATTTGCCGAGGCAATAACCGCAATGCGTTTGTCGCTTGAGTCAATACACTCTTTTAAAACACCGCCTAAATCAAGATGCTTTTTAAGCGGCAATGCCGCGGTTTCAAGCGGAACAATGCTTGCTTTTTGTTTTTCGTCGGTGTAAAAAAGGGGGATTGTCGCGTCGTAACTTAATTTTTCCGTTCCTTTTACGGCAAGCGGAAACCCCCTAATTCTTATAAATTTTCTTAGATTGGCAAGCATTTCAAAATCGGGCAAAAATTTTAATTTAGTGGCAAAATCGCCCAGTTTTTCAAAATCGCTTTGATATTCTTTGTTTATATATAAAGAAAAAAATTCATCTTGCCCGGCGTGAGAAAATACGACAATAACGGAATCCGGTTTGGCGGCCTTAAAATCATCATCGATTTTTTTGAGCGCCTCAATGGTTTTTGGCATCTTTTTTAAATTGTCTTTGCCCACGGTTGGCAGCAAAATGGCCGCGTGGGGCAAAATGGCGCTGAATACTAACATATGTTTGTTAATATATTATATTACTATAATAACACTTTTTGGTCAAGAAGTCATAGCCCCCCGATTTTTTGCTCGCTGATAACGCTGATTTTTTTATTCGCGGATTGCGCCGATAACAAAAAGAGCCGTAAAAACGGCTCGTGGCGCAAAAAGTTTATGATTTTATCAGTTTTTCCTGGGCGATTGCGGGGAAGGGGGGTTGGAGGGAGGCGGAATGGACGGTTCGTCGTTCGTGCCCCCCTTACACGACCCTTCGCCGGGTGAATAGGGAATGATTTTAAAAAGCAGGAAAAGGATTCCGAAGGCAATGAGAAAGAGGGTGATGATAATGGCCGAACTAATTAAAAATGTCTCCATTTTTTCTCCTTTCCGTTGTTTTTTGCGGTATTTAAACTTCCATCAACTCGATCGCTTTTTCTTCTTTGATTCCGAGATTGCGAAGTTCATTGAGTTCGTCTTCAAGGAGCTCCATTTGTCCGCCGGGGTAACATCTAATTTCGCGGGTAAATCCCAAACGCGTAAGTCCTATTAACGCTTTTCCCAGCTCGCCTTTTCCGTAAGTAACAAGATACATTTTTCTTCCGCACATTGTTTTTGCCTCCTTTGGTTGTTAAAGTTCGTAATTGTATTTAATCAGAGTTTTAGGAATCCGTCAATTTTTTGCGCAACCCAAGGGTTGCGGCTACAACGGCGGGGGACGAGCCCCCGCGCTACTGAAAAAAGTTAACGCTTAAGGATTAATAGTCAGTAGTTTATTTAATTATTTCCATTGCCTCATTAATATTTTTGGCGGTTATAATTTCTATCTTGCCTTTATTTTTAAAATCATTTCCCGGGTTGGCAATAATGTATTTAAAGCCCATTTTTTCCGCTTCTTTGACGCGTTTCTCAAAATCCGCAACAGGCCGTATTTCGCCGCCAAGGCCAATTTCGCCAAAAGCGACAATTTTTTGGTCAACGGTTCTATTTAAATAAGCCGAAGCAATGGCGAGCGCCACAGCAAGGTCGGCAAAAGGTTCTTTAATTTTTAACCCGCCGACAATGTTTAAATGAAGGTCGTATTTAAAAAGATAAAGTCCGCCGCGTTTTGCCAAGGTAGTGGCGATTATTTGAAGGCGGTTCAAGTCAAAACCGGCGGCGCGGCGCTGGGGAAAACGGAAATCCGACCGTGAAAGTAATGCCTGAACTTCCACTAAAATCGGACGGGTTCCTTCCATAACGCAGGTAATAATGGAGCCGGGCTTTGAGCTCCGCCCTTCTAAAAATAATTCCGAAGGATTTTTGACTTCAACAAGCCCCGTGTCTTTCATTTGAAAAACGCCGATTTCGTCGGTTGAGCCGAAACGGTTTTTGGGAGTGCGCAAAATTCTTGAGGCGCTGTGCCTGTCGCCCTCGAGATTTAACACTGTGTCAACCAAATGCTCCAAGGTTTTTGGGCCGGCGATTTTTCCGTCTTTGGTGATGTGCCCGATAATGATAACTGGAATATTGCGCGATTTGGCGGCGTCGGCAATTTTGGCGGCGGAGATTTTAATTTGGTTGGCGCTGCCGGCTTCGGAATCGACTTCGTCGGAGTGGATAGTTTGGATTGAATCAATAATTACAAGCCCCGGCGTGGTTTCTTCAATTGCCGCGGCAATCATCCCCGCCTCAGTTTCGTCAAGGTAGCGCAGGTTTTTTGTGTTAAGATTTAATCGGTCAAAGCGGAGTTTGAGTTGCGAAGCCGATTCCTCGCCGGAAATATAGAGGACGATGTCATTCTGAGTCCCGACTTGTCGGGATGAAGAATCTTGTGGGAGCGTTAGCGACCCACGACCTTTTTCGCGGGTCGTCGCTTCACTCCTCCCGCGAGATTCTTCACTTCGTTCAGAATGACATCCGAGCGCCGACGCTACCTGCGCCACGAGCGTTGATTTGCCGATGCCGGGTTCGCCAGCCATTAAAATAATCGCGCCAGGCACAATTCCGCCGCCCAAAACGCGGTCAAATTCTTCAATGCCGGTTTTAATTCTTTTTGTCTCTTGCTCCTTAACATTATCAAACCCGATAATTCTGCTTTTCACTTCCGTCCTGAGAAAATTTTTTGTTTCCCGCTCGGTTTTATGTTTTTTATTTTCCGCCGCCCGCTCTTCAAGCGAATTCCACGCTCCGCAATTAAAACAGCGCCCGCTCCATTTTGGGGATTGGGCGTTGCATTTTTGGCAGAAGTAGATTGTTTGAAGTTTGGGCATAGCAACTTGTGTTATGGGTTACCTCCCCTGTAAGGTTTTACCGATCTGCACACATCAGGATTTAATATTTTTACTTTATGAACGCCTCCCTTAACACCGCCGTCATCTCCTTTTCCTGACGTGAACACATCAAAGCGAAGACCTCGTATTCCTGAGCCTGAGTCGGTTATCTCATATTCTTTTTGACCGTCAACTAATATTTTACACCCGGCTTTAACATAAAAACAATCTTTGTCGGCCGCCACTGTTTCGCCTGACCTGTAACGATCGCTTGTTGTGCCCCCGGGGTTTTTACCACAGTAAGTTGTAGTTTCCGGATCAAACGGTTCGCAGGGGAACCAACCCTGTCTATCACCGGTGGGCGACCACTTGGCGCCTTCTTTGCCAGAATAACATCTTTTTGTTTTATCAATTTTTCCACCGGGACAACTACATTGCATGCCGACGGCGCATAAAAACGCCCAGGGATATTGCTTGCCGTTAAAAGTATAATTACCTGTTAATTCGGGTCCTGGATTTGCAAGACAGTTTTTAGAGGTGCAACTTATTGTTCTTGGAGCATGGAATCCTGTTGTGTTGTTTGGATCCGCGGCGTAATAGTGCGTAAAATATGCTTCAAATTCTTTTCCGCTTTTTGCCAGGCCATCACAGCTTGTTAATCTATACACGTCTCTGTCCGCCCCTGTTTTCGTGGGCGACAAACCAGGTTTACCAGAAAGACCCGCGGGCTGCCCCACAACATCTTCTGCGGCGCCTAAACCAGAAACGGGTTCCCATGGCACCGCTTCAACCATTTTTACCTTTAGCGCCTCAAAACTCACCAAATCGGGATTTATTGTGTAAAGAATCAAATAAGAACCGACGGCTAAAATTAGGCCAACAACCGCGTCGGTGATTATTTCCGTTGCCTTGCCTATTTTTCCTTTATCGCCGGCGGCGGTAATCCACAAAAATCCGCCCACCATTACCATAAAAATTGCCAAAGATACGGCCAAGGCAATAGCGTATTTATAAATGCCGGCGATATATTCAGCCAGCCAAGGAACGTTTAAGTAACCGTTTTCGGCGGTTATTTTTGAAAATTCCGGCGCGCCCGGAATCGGCATTTGAAGCGTAGGCGGCACACCAGCATCAAAAACAGATTTTGATTCTTGAGCAAAAACAAAAATAGGGGAGAATAAAAATAATGCCAAAAGAAGAGTAAAAAATATTAAAAACGGTTTTCTGGTTGGGGATTGGGCATTGCATTTTTGGCAGACGTAGATTGTTTGGAGTTTTGGCATAAAATTCATTATTCAAATCCTACGTGGATATGGTTTATGTGGCCGCATAGAGTTTGGGCGCCGTAACCAACGCCGCATTTTCCATTATTGCAAAGATAAGGAGATTGAGCCTTGCCTGTACGTGTACCTTGACAATTGATTGAAGTATGATCCCAACCGGCAGGACCGATTACTTGAGCGATGCCAAGACCTATCAAATTGTCCACTATATATTTTTGCATATCCTCGTTTGGAGGCAAGTCTATGCCCCCTCCCTTCCAATGATTAGATTGACCTTTGGCCTTACCACCAGGCGTGGCCGTTTGTTTGCAAGTCGTGCACGCAGGCGTTCCCTCGGTTCTGGCGCATCTGGTGTGCCCACATATAATACACCGAACAGAAAAAGAGCCTTTAAAAAGATTTGCTTTTTTGGCATCGGCAAGTTTTAAAATTAACTTACACACCTTAGGGTTGGTGGCGACGTTCGTTGATTCTCCGCCACAAGGACCGTTTTCAGATGTATCATTTATCGCTTTTGTGCCCTTGGGAGCATAGCACCACACACAGGAATTTCTTTTGATTATGCCGTTATTATTTAAAAATCCTGCTTTATCATTTTCTTTAGCAAAGGAAATTTCGCCACTTTGAACGCGTCTTGCCACTTCTTTACAATCTTCACTTGATGTAGGAATAGTTGAGGGAGCACTGGAGGATTCGTTTTGTCCAGTATCAAATTCATTCGGCGCTGCTTCGGTGAGCGGTTGCGTTTCTACTAATTTTAACCTCAAAGCATTAAAATTAATTATGTCCGGATTAATTGTGTAAAGAATAACGTAAGATCCGACGGCTAAAATTAAACCAACAACCGCATCGGTGATTATCTCTGTCGCCTTGCCAATTTTTCCTTTATCTCCGGCGGCGGTAATCCACAAAAATCCGCCAACCATCACCATAAAAATTGCCAAAGTTACCGCCAAGGCAATAGCGTATTTATAAATGCCGGCGATGTACTCGGCGAGCCAGGGAACCGAAATCGTGCCGCCCTCAACTTTTATTTTTGAAAATTCTACTGTGCCGGGAATCGGCATTTGGAGTTTTGGCGGTTCGCCGGCGTCAAAAATAGATTTTGATTCTTGGGCGAAAACAAATATTGGCGAAAGTAAAAACATCGCGAGAAGAATAGTAAAAAGTATTAAGAAATGTTTTTTGGACATAGTTTATAAAATTTCTAATTCACCTAATTTCTAATTCACCTAATAAAATGCTAAATTACTAAATGTCCAATGCTTAAATAATTTATATTTAGACCTTTGAATTTTGACCTTTTATTAGGCCTTAGGTGAATTAGGTGAATTTGATATTTTGTCAGGCCTTTATTTTATCATCATCTCCAAATTTTCGTAGTTGATTTTGCTGCTGTATAAAGTCCCGTTAATAAAAATCGTCGGCGTTCCGTCGAGGCGAAGGGCGCGGGCTTCGTCCAAATTGCTCTGAACTTTCGGTTTTGTTTTTTCGGTTTGCAAACAGTCGGAAAATTCAGTTTTATCTAATTTTAGCTCGTCGGCTAAGGCTGATAAAAAAGACGGGGAAATTTTTTCTTGGTTTTCAAAAAGATAATCATGATATTCCCAGAATTTACCCTGTTCTTTGGCGCAATGCGCCGCCCCAGAGGCAAGCATCGCCATCGGATGGATTGCGGTGTTGGGGAAATCTTTCCAAATAAGTTTTATTTTTTCGGGATAATTTTTGATGAGTTCGGCAAAAATTCCCGTTGCTTCTTTGGAATAGGGGCATTGAAAGTCTCCATAAACAACAATGGTGTTTGAGGCATCTTTTTTGCCGGCAACCGGGTCGGTAAAATTTACTTGCGGAGTGGAAATGCTGATTTTTTCATTAGTTTTTAGGGTGTCAGGCTCCGACGTTTTATTAAAAGTGTTTAAAAAGAAAATAAAAAGCACCAAAAAGGCAGCCATGGAAAGAGCGATAAGAGCAAGGTAAAAACGTTGGCGCATATTCGCTTCGCTTAAAATAAAAAATTAAATATCAAAAATCAAAAATAAATACGCAAAAATGTAAAAATAGAATTTGGTTTTTTGCCTGACGTTTATCGTCTGTCGCCGTCCGTTTCGTAAATCGTCAATGTAACTCAAACTTTTAGGTTTGAATAATGTAGTCAGGTCTAAAGACCTGAGTTACGTGTGCGTCAATGTAACTCAAACCTTTAGGTTTGAATAACGTAGTCAGGTCTGAAGACCTGAGTTACATGCGCGTCAATCGTCAAAAACCGAAAGACGGCAAACGAACAACGAAACGGGTTGCGGGCTTCGATAAATGACTAACGATAACCGATTATTTTTAAGTATTTATGTCTTTGTTTTTGGTCTCAGGTTTTTAATTTTTGGTGTTATTTCAACCGCATTTTTCTCACCGTATTCGTATTCCGGTCTACAAAATAAAGCGAATTTTTGTCGCGAGAAAGCGATAAGGAAAAGATGCTCATTGAAGTAGACGGCGTGGCAACAACAGTTCTCTGCCCGGAAGTTAAATTAATTTTCCAAATGCTGTCGTTGGTGTTATCCGCCAAATCCGGCTGAAGTCCCGCGCCGCGGGGCAAAACTGTTGGAATGGCGCAATAAAGCGTATTTGAATCGGCAAAAATGCATTTTTTCGCCCAAGAGTTGATGCCTAAGGAGCGCCGGTTTGCGCCCATATTGTCTAAGTCGGCGTCGATAATCCAAAGCATTGGTTCGTAGTTCGACGCCCGCGACGCCACGCTGTATAGAATTTTTGAACCGTCGGGCGACCATGCGCCTTCAAAATTAAGGCCTGGGGCGGTAATAGATTTAAAGTTTTCTCCTTTTAATCCCAGAAAAAGAATTTCTTGCGACATTAAACCCAAATTTTCCGGATTTTTGGCAAAAGCAACGATTTGTCCGGAAGGAGACCACTTAATTTGAACCTTGCCGGCATTGGATCCCAAGTGCTCGATAATTTGCGAATTGGTGCCGTCGGGGTCGGCAATAATAAGCCAGCGATTATCCGCGTCCATACCCATGCTTTTTGCCGCGATTTTTGTGCCGTCGGCGGAAAAATCAAATTCTTGCCAGTGCTGGGGTAATGTTGTTTGTTTGGATGTATCAAAATTATAAAGAATATTACTGCCGTCGGGATATTCCAAAATTGCTTGCGTCGCGTCGGGCGACCACACAACATTTATTACGTTATAAAATACTTTTTCGCTTAAGGTGGTAATATTCCCGTTTTCGTCAATTTTGTAAAATTTTCCGTCAAGCGTGTTGTAATAATTTATTTCGTCTTGGTCCGACATTGTCGCTCCCAAACTCGGGTCACTTTCAATAGCGGGGATTTCAATTGCTCCGCCGTTTGCCACCGGAATTTCAGGTTTTTTCCCCGGAGTCATTTCAATTGCCGAAGGAAGCCCTCCGGCTGGAGGCGCTGTTGTTTCTTCCGTAGGCGTTCCGGCGGGAGGGGTTGGAGTTTCTGCAGATTTAAAAAATACGGCGTAAATGGCATAGCCAATGCCTAAAACAATAGCAATGAATAAAATTATAATTAGGATTTTTTTGAGATTGAACATATTAAATTAGTTTATTAATTTATTAGTTTATTGGTTTAGAAAATCAATTTAAATGCGCCAATTCCGGCGGCGCCAAGAATTATAAACGGGCAAATTAGCGCCAAAAAGCTTATCAGCAAGCTTGTTGAGATAATTAAGAGCAGGGAACCAAAAACAATAATTTCCGCGTATTCCGAGCCTTTTGAAACAGCGCCTTCTTCGCCGGAAACAGAGCTTATGGCCGTTTGCGCTTCTTTTGGAACAAGGCCGAACGCCCCTTCCTCGCCAAACCGGCAAACAATTTTTGAGCCGGCAATATAGCGCACAACAAAATGTAAAATAAGATATAAAAAAGTTAAACCAACGCTATCTATTAAATTAAGCCAGGAATATTTTAACGCCTCTTTTGATAAAGGAACCAGCGCGGATGATGCTTCGCCGCCGCCCAGCGCCGCACCCAGCGCCTGGCCGGAAGGTCCGCCGGCCGCCGCCATTTTTTGAGTTAAAGATTTAACCATGCCGCCCTGCGCCGAGGATTTTCCGCCAGCTTCTTTTCCCCCACCTTCTTGCCGTTCTGTATTTTGTTTTTGGCCTTGCGAGGAGTTTAAAGAAAGCGGAGCGCCCAAAGATGCAGATTTGCCGCCGCTTGGCGCGGTGTTTTTTTGGTTTGCTTTTAAAACAGACGCTTTGGTTCTGTCAGCATCCAATTGTTCTTTCATTGCTAATTCATTGTTCATTTGGATTGCGCTGATGGGCTCGCTTCGCTCGCCCCGCGGATTACGCTGATAATATCTGCGTTATCGGCGGGCGCAAGCCATCTGCGTAATTTTATATTGTCATCTGCCGTAGCAGGCTAACACGTTCCTCAATCGGCGGGTGGGTCATAAACAATTTATGCAGCCACGATGTTTTTTTTCTTCCAAACGGGTCGGAAATGTAAAGGTGGGCTGTGGCGTTATTAGCGCTTTTCATCGGTTCGCTCCCCGCGATTTTTTCTAAGGCCATCGCCAGCCCTTCGGGATAGCGCGTCAGCATGGCACCCGAGGCGTCAGCCAAAAATTCTCTTTGCCTCGAAACAGCAAGCTGGATAATTTGCGCGATAATCGGCGAAAGAACGGCAAGCAACATACCAAGAATAAAAAGCGCCGGTCCGGCGTTGCCCTCGTCGCGGTTGCCGCGTCCGCGAAAGAATTGCATTCTCAAAAACCAATTGGAGAGCAAAGCGATACTGCCGACAAGAATTATAACAAGCATCATCAGGCGGATATCGTAATTTTTAATGTGTGAAAGTTCGTGCGCCACCACTCCCTCAAGTTCGGGTTTGCCAAGAATTGATAAAGCGCCTGCGGTTACGGCAATTGATGAATTTTGCGGATTTCTGCCCGTGGCAAAAGCGTTGATGGAATTGTCGGGAATAATATAAATTTTCGGCATCGGCGCGCCGGAGGCAATGGCAAGATTTTCCACCAGATTCCAAAGATACTTATTGTCGTGTTTTTTAATTTCTTTGGCGCGAGCGGCGGCGAGCGCCACTTTGTCGCCGGCAAAATAGGAAAAAAGCGCCATGGCCAAGGAAACCGCGACTGCGCCAAAAATCCACGTTTCAAAATTTCCGGAAAGTTTTCCAACCACCGTGCCCAGAATGACAAAAATAGCGATGAACAAACTTATCAACAAGAAACTGTTTCTTTTGTTGGCGGTGATTTGGCTATACATATTCGCTGCGCTCAAAACCAAAAATTATCATGCCCGAGGCAGACCCGCCTTGGGCGGGAAAACCAAATATCAAAACAAAAACATAAATACTTAAAAATTTTTAGGCATAGTCATTGGGGTTGGGGCCAGCGGCCGGTTTGGTCAAAGGGCTGGTCTTGGGATTAGGACTAATGACCATGTCTTGACCAAGACCATACTGGCTGCCGGCCCTAATGACCATAACCAAAAATTAATTTTTATATTTTTGCGTATTTGTTTTTGGTTTTTGGTCTTTGGTTTTTGATTTAAAACGACACCTTCGGCACTTGTCTCTCCTCTTTATTCTCAATCTCAAAAAATTTGCTTTTTTCAAAACTAAATGATTTGGCGATTAATTTGCTGGGGAAAGTTTGAATCAGATTATTGTATTCCATAATGTTGCTGTTATAAAATCTGCGCGCCGCCTGTATTTTATCTTCGGCGTCAACCAATTCGTTTTGAAGCTGCAAAAAATTTTGCGATGCTTTAAGGTCGGGATAATTTTCTACTGCCACAAAAAGGCCTTGCAAGGCGGAACTAAGCGCGGTTTCGGCAACCCCGTGTTCTGCCAGCGTTTTAGCGCCCATTGCCTGGGTGCGCGCTTCGGTAACTTTGGTTAATACCATTGATTCGTGCTTGGCGTAAGATTTGACTGTTTCAACCAAATTGGGGATAAGGTTATAACGGCGGCGAATTTGAACCTCAACATCGGCCCAAGCCTCTTCGGTGCGGTTTCGGCGTATTACAAGGCGGTTAAATGTCCAAATAAGCCAAATTACAATCAGCCCGGTAACAGCGAGGATAATTTTGATAACAATTTGTGTTGTCATATATATTTTATATTATATTGTTTATTAACTATATTTATTATATACTTTTTGATGTAGTATGACAATCAACCCATCTATTTTCAAAGCATACGACATCAGGGGAATTTACCCCAAAGAAATCAATGAAGAAGCGGCCTACCGCGTTGGACGGGCTTTTGTCGTTTTTACCGGCGCAAAATCAGTGGTTGTTGGCCGTGATTGTCGGACATCTTCCGATAAACTTTTTTCCGCCTTGGAAAAAGGCATTTTAAGCGAAGGCGCCGATGTAATTGATATCGGCCTTGTTTCTTCGCCGCTTTTTTATTTTTCCGTGGGAGATTACGATTTGCGCGACGCCGGCATTATAATTACCGCTTCGCATAACCCCAAAGAATACAACGGTTTTAAAATGGTGCGCGGCAACGCTTTGCCCATTGGCGGAGCGTCGGGAATGGAAAAGATTAAAGAATTGGTTTCAGAAAACAAGTGGCGGGACAAACCGTCCGGGACGACGCTTAAAACTTCCGTGATAGACGATTATCTTGAAAAGGTTTTAAAGTTGGCTAATTTTGGAGAGGTTGAACCTCCTCGGGAGGTTCAACCTCTAAAAATTGTCGCCGATGCAGGCAATGGCATGGGCGGCCTTACTTTAAAGAAGCTGGAAAGGCTGTTGAAGTCAGACTTCAACAAGAATTTTAAACTTATTCCTTTGTATTTTGAGCCAAACGGCAAGTTTCCAAACCACGAAGCTAATCCAACCAAGCCGGAAAATTTGGCGGATTTGCAAAAAGCGGTTTTAAAAAATAAGGCGGATTTAGGCATTGCCCTCGATGGCGACGGCGACAGGGTGGCGGTGATAGACGAAAACGGCGAAGTTGTCCGCGGTGATTTGCTTACGGCGATTTTTGCCAAAATTTTACTTTTGAAATATCCGGGCGCGCGGATTCTTTATGATGTCAGGTGTTCAAACATTGTACCGGAAACGATACGTGAATTAGGCGGCGTTCCCGAAATGACGCCGGTTGGCCACGCGCCGATTAAAAAAATAATGGCGGAAGGCAACGCGGTTTTTGGCGGCGAACTTTCCAATCATTTTTATTTCCGCGATTTTTATTTTGCCGAATCGCCGGATTTGTGCCTTTTGCTGCTTTTGGAATATTTGTCCTCCCCACACCCCCCTTATATAAGGGGGGGCAAAGGGGGGTTAATGAAAATGAGCGAAGTTGTTTTGCCCCTTAAAAAATATTTTCACACCGGAGAAATAAATTTCGAAGTTAAAGAAAAGCAGGGGATTATAAAAAAGATTAAAGAAAAATATTTCAAAGACTCTAAGAAAACATCAGAAATCGACGGCTGGCGGATGGATTTTAATGATTGGTGGTTTAGCCTCCGCGCCTCAAACACCGAACCCCTCTTACGGCTCAACCTGGAAGCAAAAAATCAAAAGTTGATGGAGGAAAAAAGAAATGAATTGGAACGGCTGATTGAGGGGAACTAACCCCGCTTTGGCGGTGGATGCAAAATCCAGAAGATTCCGTCACAGTTTATAGTTAAAATGCATAGTTTCGTTGTGTTTTGCATAGTTTCGGACTGAACTTGCATAGTTTTGCTATAATCCAATTTTAAAATTACTAAAAAAATAATTAAAATCAACTCTATGCGCATCGAACTAAAAAAATTCGGCACAACACTTATCTCTCGGCAAGCTGGGGCCGAGGCTTTTAAGGCTTTTCAGTCAACAATGCAGGGCATGAGGCCAGACGAAGGCCTTGAAATTGATTTTTCCGGTGTTTTAACTTTTTCTCCGGCATGGGGGGATGAATTCTTGAGTCCTTTGCTGGATCAATTTGGAGATAATTTGGTTTTGATGGCGAGCGACAACATGTCGGTGCAAGCAACATTAAAGTTATTGCAGGAAATTAAAAAGCGGTCTTTTATTATTCGCGGACAATGAAGCAAAAAATAAATTTATGGAAAAATATTTTAAATATTATTTTCTAGAAGATTATCTTTTTAAGACGGTAAATAAGAATTTTTACGAGAATAAGTATCTAACTCCAGAAGAATTTTTAGCGATCATTATATGGAAACGCAATGCTTCAAAAACAAAAGTAATTAAAGGCATCAATGCTTCGGGTAAAAGTGTTAAAACTATTACAAACGAGATTTATAAATCTACAAGTCGGGAAGAAAAATTGCAAATATTGCTTGGAATAAAAAACATAGGTATCGCTCTTGCCTCAGCTGTTTTAACTGTTTTATACCCTGATGAATTTACTGTTTTTGATTACCGCGCCAAGAATTCGTTAGAGACTTTGAATATTCAAATTAAAGGTAATCCTGACAATAAACCGAAAGATTATTTTAATTACGTAGATATTTGTGAGGAACAGAGGAAAAAATATAATTTGTCACTTCGGGATTTTGATAGGACTCTTTGGGCGACGGATTTTTATGCGGGGAAGGGTGGATTAAAAGAGACTGCCAAAAAATTAAAATAAGGCGATGAAGTTGGCGCGAAATTATGAAAAAAATTAAAATTCTTAAATTATTACAAAAATATAGTAGTATCATGAACAAGCTGAGAAGTGAAGGTGTTTTAAGGTCAAGCAATAACCCTGTTGCCGACTACGCCGAATATTTGGTTTCTAAAAAATTTAAATTAGAACTTACCTCCAACTCTAATAAAAGTTTTGATGCCATTGATCCAAAAACTAAAATGAGGTATCAAATAAAATCTCGCCGCATTACTAGATTTTGCAACTCGCGACAATTGGGGGTTATGAGAAGTTTGAATTTTGATTTTTTGATAGCCGTTCTTTTTAAAGAGAATTTCGAGGTGCTAGATGCCTACAAGATTCCAAAAAGCATCATAAAACCTCCTTACGTAAGATTTTCTAAATATCAAAATGGGAGCATGCTCATTTTAAGAGGAGCCATCTTGAAGCACAAAAATTTAAAAAGGATAAAATTATAAAAAACTAAAATCATCGCTTTTTTTTCGGGCGGTGTTTTTTAATTTTCCGGCGTGTGGACAAAATAAAGCGGTCGCTTAAATTTGTCCACATCAGTTTAAATATTTTATTTTTGCGGCGGGGCGGGATTTTGTTTGTTTTTTCCAGCGGGGCAATATTTTACATCTTAGCGGCGGGGCGAATGCCCCGCCGCCTTAATTTTTTAATTTTTTTTAATCTTTTTTATTTTTAGGACACTATCATACTGCGAAGTATGGTAGTGCCCTTCAATCTTCGCTGAATTTGTCTGTTTTTGGGATTTGGGTTAAAATATAATCAGTGTTAAAGTTGAAAAATATGTCTACGCTGGCGACGAAGGAAATTTTTTAGAAATTTGCAAAATTTTATGAATTATAAAGAAATTAAAGAGTTATTAGAATCTTTTAACAACAAAAAAGAGCGCGTAATCGCCATCGTTGATTACGGAAACGTAGAAAAATGGAAAAATAGTTTAAAGTGGAAAGTCGGTATTAAACAATTGGCGAATTTGGTGAAGAATTTTTCTTACGGCAATCAATCACTGCGTCGTTTCTATTATGGCGCGGATTATGGCAAATACGACAAATCCGAGGAATTGTCGGAATGGTCGCGATCGGTTTTAGAAAGGGCGCACATGAACAGATTTGAAGTGGTAAAAAAGCGAGTAAAATATATGCATAACCCGGATAATAAATATGGTTTTGAAAAGAAGTGCGATTTAGACGTGGAAATGGCGGTAGATCTCATTAAAGAACGGGATAATTATGATACTATTATTATTTTTTCCGGCGACGGTGATTTGATGTGCGCCATTAGGTATTTGCGCGAAACATACGGGAAAGAGTGTTTTGTTTTCGGGGCTCGCGGACACACGGGACGAGAGATTTATGACGCCAAAAATGACGGTTTTGTGAAGGAGGTTTTATACGCGGACGATTTTGAATATTGGCTTAACGATGCAAGATTTCGGCCATAAATCAAAAACCCGCCCGGAGGCGGATTTCGATCAAAATGGGGTAAGCTTTCGCTTACTAATATAACTATAGCACATAAGGACATTTTATGTCAAGGTTGTCCACAGGAGAGAATTTTTACTCTATCGAGGTTGAACCTCGATAATTTTTTTCGGCAAATGAGAATTTTTTTCCGCCCCGACGCTTTGGTCGGGGCGGTTTTAAATCTGACGAAACGAGGGGACAAATTTTAACGACCGCTTTATTTTGTCCCCCCCAAAAAATCACCGCTCTTTTTCGGCCTGCCCGCCTCACTACCTGCCCGAAATGCTTCGCATATCGAAGCAGGCGGGCGCGAAGCGTTGTGGTCGGGGCGGTGTTTTTGTTTTTTGTTTTAGAGTATAATGTAATGGAGTTCTTGCTGAGCAAGAGAGTGAATCTTGTCTTTCAAAGCTCGTAGAGCAAGGGATAGTCGGAAAAATAATTTAAAACAATAATATGGAAATTCTTTTTTTTGCGATTTTTATTCTTGGTATTTTATGGATTGGCGAAAAGATTCTTTCCGCGTTATTCGGAGTAAACTGGAGAAAGCCTCCGGAAGATAAGAATAGAACATCGTCCTGGCGCAAAAAATAATCGTAAAAATTTTAAAGAATAATTTTAGAGTGTAGAAGAATGCCCTTTAAAGAGTAAGTTTTTTCTTTAATCGTATTCTCTACAACAGGCAGAGCCTTAATCCGTCATTTGAACGGGTTAATACCCTGCCTGTGGCAGTGAAATTATTG
>Ga0265296_1001086_pt1 | contig 33529 bp, 34 predicted proteins | sample MunlanPumphouse1_FD_189073 | JGI IMG/M metagenome (GOLD analysis project Ga0265296, IMG submission 189073) | Groundwater microbial communities from a municipal landfill in Southern Ontario, Canada - Pumphouse #1 | ecosystem: Environmental > Aquatic > Deep subsurface > Groundwater | place...
GATAAGTTCAAGCAGGGTACTGTGGTAGTAGAGGATCCCCCCGGCGTGAGGAGTGAAGCCTCCCGTGGAGATAGCCGAAAGCGCAAGGTTCACCGACTCCCAGAGGGAAAGCCCGGTAAACAGGATGAGGCCGATCGCAAAGAACGTCAGGAGACCATAGATCCTCCAGATCGCCCGGCCGGTATGCATGATACTGGGCATGAGCGGTTCGTCGCGGTTCTCGCTCCTCAGGATCTTCGAGCGGAAGAGGCCGGTGTTGCTCGCAAGGGCGATCGAGAAGGCGATGATCCCGATCCCGCCGATCCACTGCATGTAGGAGCGCCAGAAGATGAGCGTGTGGGGAGCCGTATCAGGGGACACAAGCATCGTATACGCGGTGCCGGTCCAGCCGGCCATCCCCTCGAAGAGAGCGTCTAAAAATCCCATATGGAGCCCAAGGACAAACGGGAGGCCGCTTATGAGGGCGCAGCAGAACCAGAAGAGGGCAACAGAACAGAGTGCGGTCGAGAGCCGGACCCCGCGTTCACTGCGGGGAACGTGCCGGAGAAGCATCCCCGCACCAAAGAAGATAGCCGGGACCGATGCCATGGGAAGGAGCATGCCCCATTCAGCGAAGAGCACCGCAACGATCAGGGGTACCAGGGTGATCGGGGCAATGAACACAAAGATGTCCCCGAGATCCGCGACGATCGTTGTCAGATGCGAAAACCGCTGCATCACTTATGGGTTGCACTTCGGTTCTATTAGTGTTTGCCAAAAATAAGGGAAAAATATGTCGGCCTTTGCCGGGGGGATTAGGCCTTGTTGGTCCAGAGCCCGTGGACACTGCAGTACTCCCGGGCCTTGACATTCACATCTGATATGCAGAACTCAGCCTCGGGCTTTTCACCGGGTTTGAACCCACGGATAAAGACATTCTCACCGGACCGGACCTCGACCCATTCAATGTAATGCTTCTCTTCCATCGGGTGGGGGATGGAGCCTACCTTCACGATGATGCCCTTTACCGATTTCTCGACAACCGGGACGTGTTTCTCTTTTCCAGCGTCAGCGGTCTTCTCAACCTGGAGGGTCATGGGCTGGCCACAGCAGACCATGGTTCCGGTCGATGCGTGGACGACTTTTGTCATGTTCCCGCACAGATCGCACTTGTAGACTTCAAACAGTTTGGTCATGGCTTTTGCAACTCCTTTCCTAGAGAAGGTTGATCTCCTTATGCTTCTTCAAGATTTCGTCTGCCAGCCGGTCGAGCGCCTGCAGGGCAACTTCATCGGGCTGTCCTTTGATAATGACCGGTTCCAGGACCTCGACTTTGAGATGGTCGAGCATTTTCACGATCGTTTCAGCAGACTTGCCACCCCAGCCGAACGATCCGATAACCGAGGCGAACCTCACCTTGGGCTTGAGCACGTTGGCCAGGTACGTGGCAGAGACGACCTGCGGATGGGGACCGAAGAGGACCGTCGGGGTGGCGACAACGACGGTCGCCGTGTCTACGAGCGCCAGCGCAAGTTCCCCGATATCGGTGCGCGTGAGGTTGAAAGGACGGACGTTGATGCCCCGGGCAATGAGCGCATCAGTCAGGTGTTCCACCATCTTCTGGGTACTCCCGTGCATGGAAACATACGGGATCACCACTTCGTTCTTGACCGAGTCCGATACCCAGTCCGCGTAGGCATCGAGTATGAACAGGGGCGAGCGGTGGACAGGTCCGTGACTGGGTGCAATCATGTCAAGGGGAAGGGCCCGGACACGCTCAACATAGCCTTTGATGCTGCCCCGAAAAGGCATCATGATCTCGGCATAATACCGTTTTGCTGACCGGTACGCCTGTGCGGGATCGGTCAGGAAGAGTTCGCTTCCGGCATAGTGGTAGCCAAAGAGGTCGCACGAGAACAGGATCTTGTCCTCGCGGAGGTAGGTGAGCTGGGTCTCGGGCCAGTGGGTCCAGGGCGTGATGAGGAACTGGAGGGTCCGGTCGCCCAGGGAGAGGGTCTCCCCGTCTTTGATGATCCGGAATTTTTCAGGAGGCACGTGCAGGAGGTCAACGAGCATATCCCGGCACTTCTCGTTGGTGACCACGACGGCATCCGGGTAGAACTCCATTATCATCGGCAGGGTGCCGGAATGGTCCTGCTCGGCATGGTTGATGACAACGTAATCGATCCGTTCGATACCGAGTTTGACAAGGTTGGAGATCAGTTCGAACTCCTTTGCGGGATCGACCGTGTCGATAAGCGCTGTCTTCTCGCTTCCTCTGACCAGGTACGAGTTATAACTCGTGCCATCGGGGAGGGGGATCAGCTCGTCAAAGATCCTCCGGTCAAAGTCCAGTGCACCTACCCAATAAATGCCGGGTGCGATAATGCGTGAAACCATATGAGATCAGTCCTTACTCCTTTGCAAACTCAGGCTTGGACGCCCCGCAGACCGGGCACTGCCAGTCATCGGGAAGGGCGGCAAATTCGATGCCCGGGGCAATATTCTGGAGCGGTTCTCCCTTCTCGGGATTGTACTTGTGACCGCAGATCATGCAGACGTATCTTTCCATCACAATAAAACCTCCCACTCGCGCAGGGTAGTACAGAATTAGCGCACGGGAGTCAATTAATTATTTCGATTGTACCTGCCGGAAGAAAGATACCGCCCCGCGACAGCGGTCACTCCTCTTCCCGGAGGGAGTACCGGTCAACGAAAAACTTAAACGACGCATTCTTCTTCACGGCAGTTTCCACCGAGAACGTCTTGAGGATCTCGAACATGAAATCGATCCGGGAATCGAACTTTTGGGGAATGATGCGGTTGAAATCCTCTTTAATCAGGGTTTCGGTAGATTCGAAACTGGCGACCCCGAACGCCTGGACCGATTCCGGGGGGATCCCGGCATAATACCAGCTCTCAATCTCCGCGATCACGATCACAATGCTCCTGCCCTGGATATCGTTGAACCGGTAATAGAGGATCTGCTTCTTGTCCCGGACCGATCGCTCGGTGTCGATATCGGCAACAAAGATGTAATCGTTGCCCATCTGGACAACGCTTTTTATGAACTTGTTCACCTTTTCGCGCTTGATGCAGGCGTACGGGATGATCTCGACCGAATCGTAGCGGTGCACAAAGCGGGGTTTTACGATCCTGCCAAAGAAGCGGACATCGTCCTCCCCTTCAACAAGGATGAACAGGCGTTTTTTCATCAGAGTCCCAGCAGGTTCTGGACGTACAGCTCTTCGATCCCGATCTCGTTCTCAAGGAACGCTTTTACTTCTTCCTTGTCCCCCGGGCGGGAGATTACCGAGAAGCCCGCATTGTCCCGCGAGATGAGCAGGATGTCGGAAAGGCCGGCATGCTTGACAACCTCTGTGCTGTGGGTCGTGATCATTACCTGCTTCTTCTCCGAGGCTTCATTCATCATCGTTATCAGGCGGCCAACAAGGAACGGGTGGATGTGGCTGACAGGCTCCTCGATGATGATGAAGGGCTTCTCTTCGAAATAGAGGGCAATGATCATGGCAAAGATCGCAATGGTCCCGTCCGAAAGGGAGGAGGCGGGAAGATCCCTCGTATCGGCATACCGCTCCCGCAGGGTGAGGATCAGGGAGACGTCCATGAACTTCCGGACCGAGAAATCCTCGACAAACGGCAGCACGTCGCGGAGCAGGTTGGATAACTTCCTCTTCTTCTCAGGATCCTCGATGATATTCCGGATAACGAGCGCAAGGTTGCCTGCATCCTCATCGAGCTCGCGTTTCCCGGTGATCGCCACCCCCCGTTTTGGGAGTTTCGGATCGATATCGTAGACCGCAATCTTATCGAAAAATTTCTCCACATGGGGGAGGGGATACCCGTAGATGGTTTCAAGGAGCAGGGTCTTTTCCGCAAGGTGCCTGCCCTGGAACATGGCGGGCACGATATCGTTCTCGGCCAGGCAGCAGCCTTCGGGAATATGAGTGGTATATCGCACTTCACCGTTCTCGCTCGCGACGATAAGCTCCCCGGTGCCGATCCGGGCTTTTTCCGTGAGGGTGTCTCCGGCCCGTTCGCACGCCAACACTTCGCAGCCGATCACGAGCCGGTCCCGGGTGATAGTAAATTCATCCCCCGACTCCAAGAAACGCAGGGCGAACTCATAGGATGAGGCACAGGATCTCAGGCCAAGGAGAAGCGGTTCGTGACCGGCCCGGTCCAGGACATCCAGCGACCGGTCGGGGATATAATCCACTTTGATGACCAGCTCTTTTTGGTGCCCGATCTTTGCGTTCCGGAGATATTCCGCTCCGCCCTGCATGGCAATGGCATTGACAAGCCCGTGCCTGGCAATATCCCGCAAAAATTTGAAGATCGAGATAAAATTGGATTTTCCCGCAGCATTGGAGCCTATCACGACATTGAACCCGTACAGGTCGATGTCGATCTCGGAAAAACTCTTGAAATTTTCCACATGGATGTGCTGTATAGGCATACCGGTCCCTTTACTCATCGTTACCTTCCAGGAAAAAGAACGTATTGATCAGATCCCCTGAGGGGGTTCAAGCATCAGAAGATGTTGAACGCAGTGGGGTTCAGGACGAACAGGCAGTAGTTGAGGTACGTGGCAAAACAGACCCAGAACAGGTAGGGGACGAGCAGGAGGCTTGCCGTAAGGGAAACCCGGAACGTCTGGATGATAGTACAGAGCAGGATTCCCAGAAGTGCGATGATGCAGAGCAGGCCAAAGAAGATGGAGTGGAGACTAAAAAAGACAAACGACCACAGTACATTGAGGACCAGCTGGAGGCCAAACAGGAGGAGACTGACCGCGATGTCCGATTTTTTCCCGGTGGAGCGTACGATCAGGAACAGGGAGAACCCCATCAGGATATACAGCGCAGTCCAGACCGGGGCAAATACCCATGACGGCGGCGAGAGGTCAGGTTTATGGAGTCCTGCGTACCAGGTCGGGATTTCCGATGTGGTATACGTGGATCCGATATATCCGGCAGAGAGGCAGATCCCGATCGAGACTATCAAAAGAACCGCGGTTGAAAGACTGATTTTTGCCAGATTGCTCACCTAATATATTTGTCATCATATCGGGATATACGGCTTTTGAAATGATCCTGAAAAAAACAGGTGGGAAACGGTTATTTTCCCTTGGCATTGAAACTCAGCGAATCGAGCCAGCGGTACAGGAAATGGGAGTTCCGCTCGGGAAATACGCCTTCTGCAACCGATTTGACTTCCTCGATGGAATAGAAAGCATTCGGGTGGAACTGCTTGATGATGCCCACTACGTGGCCGAGATCCTGGCGCTTGATGATGGTAAAGACCATCTTCACTTTACCGGTGCCGCCTTCGGCATCGATGCTCGTGACACCGTAATTGCGCTTTCGGAGGTACTGCATAAGGTCAGCGGGATCCTCTTTGGTGATGATGCGGACGCTCGTTAAGCCAAGCGAAAGTTTCTCCTCAATTGCCATCCCGACAAACGTACCGGTGGCAAAACCCGCACCATACGCGAGGTAACAGACGACATTGGTCAGGTTGTTCATGACCTGCCCGATGGCAACCAGCCAGATGATTACCTCAAAAAAGCCGATGACCGGGGGGAGGTACTTGATCCCCTTGGATACGAAGATGACCCGGATCGTGTCAAGGCTCATGTCGCAGACACGGGCACAGAATATCATCAGCGGGACTATAACGAAGGCAAAAACACCGGGCGTTATTACGGATTCCAGCATCGCTGATGTATCATCTGGTCACGGGGGATTATAATGGTGCGGGAGATGAGAAAAATCAGGTGGCGCTGATGAGAGTAAAGGGCTGGAGACACCACCCTTCCGGCCCATCGGCAACATGGATGATCGTCAGGTCTCAAGGAGCCGGTCTTTGCGGCAGCGGACACCTGATATCGCAGAAGACGTTCGTTGTATCCTGTCACTCCGGGTTCGTACAGTCAAGAAGGGATTAAACCCGGGTGAGCGTCACTTTGAACAGATCGCGGAAGATCTACCCGTAGATCGCGAGATGGGCGATCTCACCAACACGGATTGTGCCGGGGTAAACACTGGAGACCACCAGTGCTGTCGGGTTATCGTAAAAGCATTGGTCGTCGTATCGGACCGGCCATCGGGGTTTGTGAAACTTTTTGAAACGTACCCGTGATTTCCAGCCCGCTGCAAAGAGACTAGGTTGCCTTGACGAGAATGGTGGCATACTTCCGGGAGAAATACCCGTGAACACCCAGAAGGAAAACCGTGGCAAGGCAGGCAGCAGCAGATATCGCGGGAAGAGCGCTTTCAAGCGCAGGCTGGCTGACCTGGCCGGCCAGGCCAAACACCAGGCACACCGTTGTTAAGAGGACCGTGGCATAGATGTCCCGTACCGAGAAGAAGAACAAGGCGATGGTGGCTCCGGTACAGAGGGAAAATAAAAGGGGATCCTGCTGCGGGAGTCCCGGGGTGTGGACAAGGGAGGTGAACCCGAAAAGGACCGCAGTTACGATGACACCGGCACAGATAGAGGCAAGGGCTCCCCCACTCCGCATGAGGGCCTGGACGTGAGTCCCAAGAAGGACAACGCAGACCATCACCGAGGCAATTGCGGTGGGCAGGAGGAGGAGGAATACCCGGAAAAATGCCATGCGGTCGGTGCCGAACGGGTTGAACAGGACCGAGACCGGCAGCAGCACGATAAGGGTGACAAGAACAATCGGCCAGGTCCGCCAGGCAGGTCGGAATCCGATCTGGTGCATGTTCACGGCGCCCGAACGAAATGACCTGCGGAGGTACATGACCGGGACAATAATCCCTAACAGGATGCAGTCAAGGAGGGTATAGAGCAGGATACCGGTAGCACCGGGATTCTGGAAGAGGCGGCCCTGTCCTCCCAGGAGGAATGTTTCCACGATCCAGGCAACGTAAATGAGGAGCGGGATGATGAAGAGCCGTAACCAGGCAGAGCGCTCCGTGACGGGGGCGTTCTGCACCGGGGTATCTTCCTCGCTGTCGTCATCGCGGGCACTCATGGTATCGACTCTCTTTTTATCCAGCGTAAACGTGCTTCCCCGGCCTATTTCAATGTATATTTCCGGTTTCTGCTGCCGGTAAAAGGGAGGAGGACCGATCAGGTTCTCGATTTCAGCAGCGCGGTAATGGCTTCCTGCCTCTCGTTTGCCGCAACAGGACGAGGCTGCATTTTTTCTTCAAATGTCGGGGCCTGCCGCCGGTAAAGGAGACCGAGCGCGATCCGGGCATCGGTATTGTAGTCCCACTCCCGTGCCACGTGGCAGGAAGCCTCGAAGTCCCCGGTGTCGTGGCCTGCGAGATCGTATACCCGCGGGCCGTAATAGTCGGCAGCCGGGAAGAAGGTGGCACAGATCTGGAGCACATCAATGAACGAGAATCCGTGGTGGGCGATTCCTCCCGCGATGAGCTTTTTAAGCGGGTCCATCTTCCGCGTATATCCCCGCGCAATGTAGGTAGCCCCGCTGGCAAGCATCAGCTCGATGGGATTGAACGGGTACTCGGCAGTGCCCAAAGGGGTGGATTTGCCCCGGAACCCCAGCGGGGACGTGGGGGTGTACTGCCCGGTGGTGAGGCCGTATACCCGGTTGTTGTGGACAATCAGGGTGAGGTCGATATTGCGTTTTGCAGCAAAGACGAGGTGATCCAGCCCTTCGGCATAGCAGTCCCCGTCCCCGCAGCAACAGATCACGGTGAGGTTCGGGTTGGCAAGCTTGATGCCGGTCGCGACCGGGATGGTGCGCCCGTGGAGAGTATAGACGCTGTTGATGTTGAGGTAATCCGCGATCTTGGCGTGGCAGCCGATGCCCGAGACGAGCACGACATCATCGAGGGATTTCCCCTCTTTTTCCCGGTCGGCAAGGATATTCTTGAGCGTGTGCTGGATCGTGAAGTTGCCGCACCCGGGGCACCAGGTGTTCTGTGCATCGGTGATGAGCGTGCGGGGGGTCATGCGAGAACCTCCCGGATCTTCCCTTCCAGTTCTTCACGGGTGAACGGGCGCCCGTCGTATTTCAGGATCTTCGTATCCACGGCAATGCCGTGCTGTTGTGCGAGTTCCGCCAGCTGGCCCGTCACGTTCTCTTCCACGCAGATGATCCGGCCCGGTCCATCGAGGGCTTTTCTTATCTGGTCCTGAGGGGACGGCGCGAGAACCACCGGCTGGACAACCCGGAGGCCAAGCGCACCGGCAACCTCCGTGCAGACACCTTTGGTCGAGCCCCAGCAGAGAATGGTTGCGGGGGCACCGGCAGTCCCGCTGACATTCACCGGGGAATAACGGTCCATTTCGGCACGGAGTCCCTGCCATTTCCGGAGCCGTTTCTCCGTCATCGCGGAAACCACCGGCCCTTCCTCTGAGGTAATCCCAGCCTCATCGTGGAAATAACTGTTCACCTTGACCACGGCATCCTTCATGCCGGGGAATGCCAGCGGCGAGATCCCGGAAGGAGAATCAGCATACCTCCGGTACGGAGCACCGTTATCCCAGCGGGGGAGCTCTTCAGAGGGGACATCTGCAAACGCATCCGGGCCGGTACTGTAGGTTCCCTCGGAGAACGTCTTGTCCGCGAGAATGAAGGCAGGAACCTGGAATTTCCAGGCAAGGTTCATTGCAACCTCAGACCAGTACACCGCTTCCTGCACATTGCCCGGTGCAACAATGAGCCTTGGGAACTCTCCCTGGCCGGCATGGAGGACGAGGCGCAGGTCGGACTGGCCGGTATAGGTCGGGAGACCGGTGGATGGCCCGGTGCGCTGGGAGACGAGGAAGACAAGGGGCAGTTCTGCCATTCCTGCAAAGGAGACGCCTTCCGTCATCAGGCAGAAACCCCCGCCGGAGGTGCCGACAGCTGCCCGTTTCCCGGCACAGGCAAATCCGAGTCCCATCAGGACGACTGCTATCTCGTTCTCCGGGTGCACGACCTGGATCCCGAAGCGATCTTTCTGCTCGGCAAGGAAATGGAGGAGGCTTGAGGAGGGGGTCATGGGGTACGAGACATAGGCCTCAAGACCGCCCCTGATCATCCCGAGGCCAATGGCTTCGTTGCCCGTGAGAAGGGGGACCGGCAGGGAATCGCACCGGCTGACCGGGTGGACGGGTTCAAGCAGGTCATACGCCCTTCTCGCCACCTTCAGGTTCATCTCCACCCCTTTTGGGATATGGGATGTGAATACAGCGGTCACCATCTCCCAGTCAATGCCCGCGGCTTTTGCAAACCCGCCAATGATCGCCGAATTGCCCATGATCTCCGGGGCATTCTCCGCTGTAAGGATCTCCCTGATCGGGATCCCGTGACCCTGTCCTTTGACCAGGTCCGCGTTGAACAGTACCGCAGTCTCCGCATTCCACCGGCTGCGATGCCGGTCCAGGGTCTCCTGGTTGAGAGCCAGGACGAAATCCACCCGGTCCCGGCAGGTCCCGATCTCCTGCTCCGCACCCCGGATGATCGCAAAGTTATGGCCACCCCGGATCAGCGACGGGTAATCGAAATACAGGTAGATGCGATACCCCATGTGGTTGAGCAGCTGGGCAACCATGGCACCTGCACTGTTGATCCCGTCCCCGGCTTTTCCACCGATAAGAACTGATACTTCATTCATATTGGGTTCCTGTACGTTCCGGTGTTGCAGGCAGGGTATATAAGTTGGTATCCGGGAACCACCTGGGATCAGAACCCCGAAGGGGAACCCGGAAACCTGCACTTTCCCGACGTGATTCCGCTGACAGTTATATTCAAATAGGCCGAAATCAATCATGTTGGTTGAACAGATCCTGCATATCGTCACCGGGTACGACAGCCGTACCGTATGATCTTGGTTCCACAACCGCATGTGCAGGAATGGATGTGACCCGTGGATACGAATGGCCTGATATCGGACAAGAAGGCGTATTATATCCACACCACGAGCGGCATGGACATGGATGGCCTCATCAAGGCGATCCGTCACAAGAACCTCGGGATCCGCTGGCGGGCGGCCCTTGCTCTTGGGGAGATCGGCGAGCCGGCAGTCAAGCCCCTGATCCGGGCGCTCAAGGAGAACGACCACGACGTGCGCTGGCTTGCCGGCCTTGCCCTCGGGAGAATCGGGATCGTGGCAATCCCCCACCTTATCCGGGCACTTGCCGAGCAGGATTACGATGTGCGCTGGCATGCTGCCCGCGTCCTTGCCGATATCGGGGAGCCGGCGATCCAGCCGCTCATAGCATCGCTTCACGAAGAGGACAGCGATGTCCAGTGGCGGAGTGCATTTGCACTCTCCCTCATCGGGGAACCCGCTGTCGGGCCGCTGATCCTTATCCTGAAAGACAAGCTGTGGTGGGTCCGGGTGCGGGCGGTCTGGGCCCTGGGCGAGATCGGCGACCGCAGGGCCGTTGAACCCATTATTCAGTCGGTCAATGACATGGACTGGTACGTCCGCTGGAGTGCTGCGGATGCCCTTGGAAAGATCGGCGACGAGCGGGCAGTCATGTGCCTTGGGAAAGCGTTAAAGGAACCCGACTCGTTCGTGCAGGTCCCGGCGACATGGGCGCTCGGCAAACTCGGAAGCGGGGCACCGGTTGATGCCCTCATCCAGTCGCTGAAAAGCAATGACTGGTATGTCCGCTGGGGAGCGGCGGATGCACTCGGGAACATAGGCGACACGCGGGCACTGGATTCCCTGAATAACCTGGAAAGCGACAAAGACGAGTATGTCCGGAAGGCCGCAGAAGAGGCCATAGCAAAGATCTACAAAAAAACAGGCCGGCAGCCGGCAGAACCAACGATCTGAAGATCGTTTCCGCTTTTTACCCGGGCATCAGCTGCTCGAGGATCTGTTTCATGTCAGTGATCTTGTAGGGTTTCGAGAGCTTGCCGGAAAACCCGTATTTGGTGAAATCCTGCACAGCGGGATCGTTTGAATAGCCGCTTGAAACCACGGCTTTAACATGGGGATCGAAGGCCCGGAGTTTCACGATAGTCTCTTTCCCACCCATCCCCTCCGGCACGGATAAATCGAGAATAACGATATCAAAGGGGGCGCCGGCATTCTTCTCCCGGACATAAAGATCATATGCAGTCTCACCGTCTTTTGCAAACATCACGTCATACCCGAGGAACTTGAGCACTTCGAGAGTCACGTCGAGGATGATCTGCTCGTCGTCCATCAGGAGAACTTTTCCTTTGCCCGTCATACACACCCTGTTCCGGTACTTACTATTTCATGCCTCATATACTGCACGGTGGATTGGCTGAACCCGGGGTCCTGCCGGTACGCTATCTCCTGAACCTGCACTCCTCATTTTTTGAGTGAACGCAACCGTGCTGCTTCTTCTGTATCCTCAACCCGGAGGAGGAACGTCCCGTGACAGGGCTTGGTAAAGGGAAAAATAACGAAATCACCGTCAAGACCGATGGCAATCGGGGGAAGACCGATGACATAGACATCAAAGACCTTGAACCCGGGCTGGACATCAATGAATTCCTTGAAATTCGCCTTGATATAATCGCGGGACTCCTTGAAGGTCGCGTCCCGCAGGACGATCTCGTAGTTCATCGATTCTACGCAGCCCATGGTTTCACCTCGTCAAGCGCTTTTTTAAGGGGCAGGGGGTTGTGCACGGCTTTTGCCGCAATGATGGTGCAGGGAAACTCGATCTTCTTCACCTGATCTTCGTAATGCTCACCATAGACTACCGCATAGAGTTTTGCCTTGGAGATGGCTCCCATGGTCGCGGCATAGCTGACACCGGCATCGTTGTGGATGAAGACAAAGCAGCGGTCGAAATCCCGTTTCTTGTCGGAGATCTGCGCAACGGCCCGATCAAGATCCACGACTTCCCCGAGGTAGTGCCGGTCCGGGTCTGCCACGACAAGCAGCGTGTTCGCAGCCTTGTTCCCGGCAACGACCGGGACGAACCCTGTCTGTTTCAGGCGGTTTATCAGGTAGAGTGCTATGCTGGTCTGCACCGGCACCTGCGGGCACCCGAGCACGAGGAGTGCGGTTTCCGGTTTCGCTGTTGTATCCCCTTCCATCGTTCACCAGTCCCTGCCACGTATCTGGTACACTTTCTTTATGCGGGTTTATGGAAATACCCTTCGCGTAGGCACAACCTCATAATGCAGGATTCGTGATACCCGTTATCCGTTCAGGGTGCGTATAAACCGTAAAACGGTCCCCACGGGAGAACCCGACAAGGGTGATCCCCGCAGCCTCCGCCGTCGCGATTCCCTTGTCGGTCGATGCTGCCCGGGAGATGATTATCGGTATACCGGCCCGGGCCGACTTCCGGACCATCCCGGCCGGCTGGCGCCCGGTGCAGCCGATTACGCAGCGGGAGAGATCGATCCCGTTCAGGACGGCATACCCGACCAGTTTGTCGACCGTGTTGTGCCGGCCCACGTCGCTGCTCTTGGCAAGGAGTTTCCTGTCCCGGAACAGGACCGAGCAGTGCACCCCGCCGGTTTTCCGCCAGAGCTCGGTCTCGATCTCATTTGTCACCGCGCTCACCTCGTCCGTGGTGAGACGGATATCCGAAACCAGCCGGGGCATCTCCGAGAGGAAACTGAGCCCTCCAGACGATCCCACTTCCCGCCGGGTCCATTTCAGGTCGCAGCCGGTATCGGAGTAGGCGAGGATACGATCCCCCTCGACTACCACCTTGTCCACGCAGCGGACGATTCCTTCACTCACGAGATAGCCGGCGCCCAGTTCCCGCAGCTGGTCGCGGCTTGCCACCATCTCGGTTACCGGTTTATCGTTAAGCAGGAGTTCGAACCGATCCTCAATGACAATGGCATCGTCGGTTTCCCGGGCCTGGCCGCCAATGACCTGGATACTGTGATGGGTATAGATCATGATCGCTTCGTCTCCTCATGCACCCAGTCGAGATACGGTGCATAGCCGGCAACAACCGGGAGGACGATGATCTCCGGCACGTTGTTGGGATGCAGTTCTTTGAGTGCCGTTATTACGTTGTCGGCAAGCTCTCTGCGGGTCTTTATGATCAGCAGGTGTTCCTCGTCGTCGCAAAATTCCCCTTCCCATCGGTAAAGGGAGCGCACCGGGGTGATGTTCACGCAGGCAACGAGATTTTTCTCGATGAGGCTTCTGGCCAGCCCGGCAGACTGTGACGGGGGAGCGGTAGAGTAAATGACACAGATATCGCGGGCCGGTCCGGCGGCACTCTTCTTCTCCATACGACAGGTGTTGCCGCTCCCGGATAATTAAGGATATGATATGCTCCAGCCTTACTTGCCCAATAGTTAATTTCTATAGACGCCAGCGCCAATGATAAGTATTTATGTACGCGAACAGGATGTGCGATCTCCCGCCGTATCTTTTTGCACGGATCGACGCGATGAAAGCCGAACAGCGGAAATTAGGTGCCGACCTCATCGACCTCGGGGTAGGGGATCCCGACCTTGCAACGCCCCCCCACATCGTGGAAGCCCTCTGCACGGCTGCAAAGGAGCCAAAGAACCACCACTACCCGGACTATGCCGGCATGCCGGCCTACCGGAGTGCGGTTGCCGGCTGGTACAAGAAGAGATTCGGCGTCACGCTTGATGCGAACAAGGAAGTGCTCGCCCTGATGGGCTCCAAGGACGGCATCGCCCATATTGGCGAAGCATTCGTCAACCCCGGCGACTACGTCCTCGCCCCGAGCCCCGGCTATCCCGTGTACCGCACGGGCACCCTCTTTGCCGAAGGAATCGTCCACGAGATGCCGCTTGTGCGGGAGAATAATTTTGTTCCCGTGCTCGCGGACATCCCGAAGAAAGTAGCAAAGGCGGCAAAGATCCTCTACATCAACTACCCGAACAACCCGACCGCAGCAGTAGCACCCGACGGGTTCTATAAAGAGGTCGTTGACTTCGCCTCCGAGAACGGGATCGTTGTCGTTTCGGACAATGCGTACTCCGAGATCGCGTACGACGGGTACCGTGCCCCCTCGTTCCTTGAAACGAAAGGCGCCATGGAGGTCGGGATCGAGATGCACTCGCTCAGTAAGACCTACAACATGACCGGCTGGAGGATCGGGATGGCGGTCGGGAACGCAGAGGTCATCGCCGGCCTTGGCCGGGTCAAGACCAACGTGGATTCAGGGGTCTTCGACGCGGTGCAGCACGCCGCCATTACGGCACTCTCCGGTTCTCAGGACTGCGTGAAGGAAGCCTGCACGATCTACCAGGAGCGCCGCGATGTCCTCGTCAAAGGTCTCCAGGGGCTCGGGTTCGATGTGCCCCTCCCCAAGGCAACGTTCTATGTCTGGATGCCGGTAAAGGACTGCATGGCCTTTGCCGGAAGACTCCTGACCGAGGCAGGCATCGTCGCCACCCCGGGTGTAGGCTTCGGTTCAAGCGGCGAGGGCTACGTGCGGTTTGCGATCACCCGGCCGGTTACCCGGATCAACGAGGCTATCGAGCGGATGCGGAAGATGGACCTGTGAAACTCGCAAAACACCACCCGGTCAATGGTGGGCACCTCCATATCGCGGGACAGGACTGTGTTGTCCTTGCCGCAATGGAACGCCCACCCTGCCTGTGATAAACGGAGACCCCGATGCTCTTCCACTACGCACTCGTTGACGACCTCATCTCGAAGGAGGAGTTCGAACGGCGCGTGGATGCGAAGATCGATGACTGCGGGGATCTCGTGGACGAGCCGACCGCCGCCATGATGGTGGTGGGCGAACTAGGCCGCGAGCACGTGAAGATCAAAGGGCTTTCGGCCAAATCCAGCCTTTTTTCTTTTTTCGGGAAAATTGTGGACAAGACCGATCCCAAGGAGTTCGACCGGGCCGATGGCGAGAAAGGCTGGGTTGCCACCATCCTCCTTGGGGATGAGACCGGGACAACCCGGGTCGTGCTCTGGGACCAGAAAGCGGGAGCCGTGCTGGATACCGCGATAGGCGAGGTGCTCGAAGTCATCGGCCGCCACCCGGGAAAGAGCACAAAAGAGATCTATGCCTTGGCCCTGAGGAAAGCGAGCTGCGAGATCTCCTGCGCAGTGCCTACGGGAGCCATAAGCCTCAATAACGAGCCGGTAGACCTGGAGGTTGTCCTGCTGGCAGCAGAACCGCCCCGGACATTCACAAAAAAGGACGGGAGCACCGGGGAGATGGTGGAGGCGATCGTTGGCGATGCAGAGGGAACTGCACGGATCGTTGCGTGGACCCCGGAACTGCTTGACGGGGTGGTCCCTGGCGCAACCATCCATATCACAAACACAAAGCCCAACAACCGGGCTGAAGGGAGAAATTACAGCCTGGATGAGAAGAGCACGGTGACCGCATCTGACCATGCCATTACCGTTCCCTTCGCTCCGCTTTCATCCGTGAGCGATCAGGGTATGTATTCCGTGAAAGGTGAAGTGAAGCAGCTGCAACAGCCGCGATCGTTCACCACGAAGGCCGGCACGGCATCCTGGGTCAGGAACGTTCTCATCAGCGACGGAAACGATGAACTGAAGATCGTGCTCTGGGGGGAAAATGCCCTCATCCCCTTAAATCCGGGGGACCTCGTAGAGGTGTACCACGCGCCCGCCAAACCGGGGAGGTTCGGAGGCATCGAGCTCGGCGTGGGCAGGGGAAGTGCGTTCCGGGTGCCGGACCGGGAAGCCCGGCCCATTACGTTCACCGGAACAATTCTTGCCGGCCCGGGCTGCCTGTTCATCGATAATGGCCGGGAGCGCTATCTTATCGAAGGATCGTTTGCCCACGGTACTAATATAACCGTCAGCGGGATCCTCTCCGGCAGCAGGATAATACCGGAATCCACCGGGCCGGTTGTTGTCACGGCCGCAGATCTGCTCGTGAAGCTCTCGGCATTCCGTCAGGAACTCCACTTGTAATCAATACTTTCACCCTGCGCAGTCCCGAGGTTTATATCCCAGTCATTAACATCTTGTTGTGCCATAGGAGTGTGTAAGAAATGGCTGAAGGACCACTAGAGATTGAAGATTTACCGGGCGTAGGCCCGAGCACCGCAGACAAGCTTCGTGAAGCCGGGTACCTCTCGATCGAGAGTATCGCAACCGCAGCGCCAGCTGAACTATCAGAGGTCTCGGAGATCTCGGAATCAACCGCAAAAAAGATCATCAAGGCAGCCCGCGAGATTGCGGATGTCGGCGGGTTCAAGACCGGCAAGGATATCTTTGAAGCAAGAAAAGATATCAGGAAACTCTCGTTCCGGGTTCCCGAACTGGACACCCTCCTTGGAGGAGGTATGGAGACGCAGGCTATCACCGAGATGTATGGGGAGTTTGGTTCCGGTAAGAGCCAGATCGTCCACCAGATGGCAGTCAACGTCCAGCTTCCCGTGGACCTCGGCGGCCTTGACGGCAGTGCCATCTATATCGATACCGAGAATACCTTCCGCCCCGAGCGTATCGAGCAGATGGTAAACGGTCTCGGGCTCGATGACATGCCGGATGCCCAGGAATTCTTAAACAATATCCATATCGCCCGGGCGCACACGTCCGATCACCAGATGCTGCTTATCGACAATTCACGCGAGCTGGCGGACGAGCTCAAGACCAGCGACAAGCCGGTCAAACTCTTTATCATCGACTCCTTAACCGCCCACTTCCGGGCAGAGTATGCCGGCCGGGGCACCCTTGCAGCCCGCCAGCAGAAACTGAACCGGCATATGCACGAGCTCTTCAAGCTCATTGACCAGCACAATGCAGTAGGACTCGTAACCAACCAGGTCATGTCCAACCCGGCAGTCTTCTTCGGCGACCCCACCAAACCAATTGGTGGCAACATCGTCGGGCACACCGCCACGTTCCGGCTCTACCTGAGGAAAAGCAAGGGCGGGAAACGTATTGCACGCCTCGTGGACAGTCCCAACCTTCCTGAGGGCGAAGCACCGTTCATGGTCGAAGAGGCAGGTCTCAAGTCGTGTTGAAAGCGCTCCTGACCGATATTGACGGGACAATAACCAACAGTTCCCGCAGGATAGATACTGAAGCTGTCGAGCTGATCCGCTCGCTTGCCGATCAGGGAATCGAAGTCGTACTTGCAAGCGGGAATGTTCCCTGCTTCATGGAAGCGCTCTGCAAGATGATAGGAACGCAGGGGAGTTTCATTGCCGAGAACGGCGGGGTGTTCCGGGTAGGATACCCGGGAAAACTCCATGTTCAGGGAGACCAGAAAGAATGCCGCCTGGCCCTTGAGATCCTTCAGGACCATTACCGTAACCAGGGAAAGGAACTGGAACTCTTCAGTCCCACATACCGGTTTGCCGATCTCGCCTTTGCCCGGACTGTCCCGGTTGAGGAAGTCAGATCCATCCTCCGGGATCATCCGGTCCAGGTGCTGGACACAGGATATGCCATCCACATCCAGTCGCTTGGGGTCAACAAGGGAACCGCACTGGTGGCCCTCGCTCCGGAACTCGGACTCAAGCCCTCAGATTTCCTTGCCGTCGGCGACTCGCTCAACGACATCCAGATGCTGAAAACCGCCGGTATTGGCGTAACGGTGGCAAATGCACATCCGGATACAAAGACGGTTGCACAGTATACGGCAGAAAAAGAATATGGAAAAGGCTTCGTTGAAGCAGTTAAAAAATATTATCCTTATTTTCTCGCAAGGTAGCGGTCGACGACAATATAGTCCTTGATATCCTTGACAGCCTCAAAGGGGACGACAAGGAGCTTGTCATCCTCAAGATTGTAACCCTCTGTAGAGAATGCCTGGTCGGGGTGGATGATCATCTCAAGAACCTGGCCGGAATCGAAATCGACCCGGATATTCTTGAGGGTCCCAATGAGCTTGCCGTCATTGCTCATGATCTTTTTTCTGGAAAGGCTGCGGGCAAATACACGAGTCATAAAAAATTGACGATGTACAAATATTTAAAGTGTTCTAAATTGGCAGGAAAAAGAGATTTTTACTATTACTCAACAAATCGACATTATTTGAACATTTCAGCGGCCATCCGGATATCGGATCCCCGCAGGGTCTTCCTCCCGGCATGATCCGACATCTTCTTTGCTTCCTTTGCAAGGAAGGCACCGTATTCCTCCATCATATCTGCAAGGGTTAATGTCGCATCGGCGCTGACACGGTCGGCACCTGCCTTCTTGATGATACGCTCAACAGCAGCCTGGGAAAGTTCGGTCATAAAACGTGATTCCTCCCATAGAATATGATGTGGGATATCTAAAGGTATTCTATTCGCTTGTTCCCTTGTTGCGTCGTAAAAAGGTGGGAAAATTCCAAAGCCGCAGGGAATACTAAAAAGATCCCGTTCAGAGCGAAGGAAATACCCGGATAACATCCGACTGGGTCAGGATCCCCACGGGTTTCCCGTCCTCAACAACAATGAGCCTGCCGATCTCCCGCTCCTTGAACCTGCGGATGACCTCGAACAGTTTGACATTGGATTCAATCTTCTCCACTTTGGCAGTCATGACCTCAGCAACCGGTGTGGAAAGGGGGAGTCCGTTCTCCACGGCAAAGGCAATGTCGCTCATCGTAACGATACCTTCGAGAACGGTACCTTCAATGACCGGGGCGCCATGGATATGTTCGTGGTTGAAGAGAACAATGGCATCCTTGATACTGTCAAGGCACCGCAGGGCCTTGAGGGGACTGGACATATAATTCCTGATCGGCTGCTTGGGAAGCGAGATCATCTCGGAGGTTGCAATCAGGAGCGACTGTTTGACCTCGTCCTTGCCATACACTTCCCCGCGGATCAGGAGCTTGTTGACCGGGGTCGGCCCGATGGTGATCCTGTCGCCAATCTCGAAGAGTTTTGCACTGCCGACCAGCTTTATCACGGCATGGCAGATGTCGGGATGGCAGAGCGTGGTGAAGTCGATCTCCTGGACATTCACGCCCTGCACGGTCTCGCCGTTCCGGCTGATCGGGACATCGTAATCCCCATCGGCCAGGTTCAGGTTCAGTTCCGCATAGGCAAGGGCAGTCGGGGTATACCCGCCCTTGGGCCCCGGAACGCCGTCAACAAGGCCGATTGCCTTGAGGGCCTGCATCTGGTTGCGCACGGTCCCCGGGTTGCGCTGGATCTTATCAGCGATCTCTTCGCCTTTGATGGAATGCGAGTGCTGGTGGTAGAGAGTAATAAGGGTGATAAGAATATCGCGCTGGATCAGGGACAGGTCCATAACGATAAACCGTATGACGTTCCATAAATATATAGGTAGGCGATTTGTGGAATTCGAAAAAATGCCGACAGTGCCAACCGCAGACGAACTTCTTGACCGGAGTTTCCGCCGTGCGGCAAAGAAAATGTCGGAGAAAAACAATAAGGAGCGCGCCAATACGGATTTTGTCAAGGCGGTTGGCGCGGCGGTTCACGACCGGCTGGTTTACATCATACGCGGATTCCCCGAATTCGATGAGATCCACCCGTTTTACCGGGAACTTGCCGATATCCTCTTCGGGATCGATAATATAAAGCAGTCCCTTGGGGCAGTCGGGTGGGCTGCAAAGCACACGAAGATGGTGGGAAACCAGCTCGTGCTGCAATCCCGGAGAGCGGAGGATACCCAGGTCGTGCGCAAGCGGGCCGTTGCCCGGCTGGCATCCATGGTCCACCAGATCGACAAGGACCTGCTGTTCTTAAACGAAGTCCGCAACACCCTGCGCAAACTCCCCAATGTCGAGGACGCCTTCACCATTGTCATCGCAGGGTACCCGAACGTGGGGAAGTCCTCGTTCATCCGCCGGGTCTCGTCCGCTGATCCCCAGGTTGCCGCGTACCCGTTCACAACGAAGGGTATTATTATCGGGCACCGGCAGATGGGACGCGAGCGGATCCAGTTCGTTGACACACCCGGAATTCTCGACCGCCCGGCAGAGGAACGCAACCAGATCGAGCGGCAGGCACTCTCGGCGATGATGAATGTCGCGAATGTCGTGCTCTTCATCCTTGACCCCTCCGAGCATTGCGGGTACCCGATGGAAGTGCAGATCCGGCTTCTCGAAGAAGTGAAGGGAATGGTGAGCGTACCGGTCCTTGTCGTGGCCAACAAGTCCGATCTCACGGCCGTGGAGGGTTATCCCACCATGTCCACGCAGACGGGCGATGGTGTCGATGAGGCTATCGCTGCCATTCTCACCCACAAGCCGGAACACGTTGAGAAGAAACGGGTCGTGGACATCCGGTCGCCGATTGTCCTTGAAGCAGAGGAAGAAGCGGGAGCAGATGACGAATCATTCAATCCACAGGGTGTCAAGCGCCCGAGGGTACGGAAAGCCAGGAAGCCCCGGACAAAGACAGACAGTTCCTGAATTTTTTGGTACACCGTCCGACCCCTTCCACGCTATTTTGCTGTTAAGAGTGCCCACAAGGTTCATTTTTTCGTCATAAATTTGATGGTCTCCCACCGTACATGTGGGTCTGGATAACGGGCCACATGAGGGGGGTCGGGCGGTGTACTTCCAGACTATCCGGCCCACCGGTTCCCGGATGGGGTATCCCAAACGAGTTCCCCCTTACCATGAATTACGTCGCAGAAATACTCTTCCAGGAGGGTTCAGTGCAATGAGAACCCGGATTACATACTCATTGTAGTACACCGCCCGACCCCCCATCCCGACCACCAAGGATTTATTGGTTCTTCAATAAAAATCAGATTATATCGTATGACCCATTTCAACCAGAGGCCTGGAACAAAGAGCGCTGTCCATCACCTGAAAAACCCGTTTTCCGACATTGCTGCATTCACTACTATTGTCCGTTCGGTAGTCCGGGAGAACCCATTCGGCTGCGTATCCTGTTACCACCGGAAGAAGAACCATCCCCCAGTCGAAATCGTGCGCGAGATGTATACAGCGAAATTCCTGTACGAGGACCCTGACGGGAACCGGGTCGGGACCGGGCAGGAGACATACAATTCTGTCGAGGGATACCAGTACGGGATTGCGGCGGTCCTCTCCAACATGGCAAATTTTTCAGCCCACTGCGGAAAGGCCCGGCACATCCCTTCTTCTGACCTTTTCTCCGTTATCCTGAAATGCCACGATCCGTCTGGCGAATACTACTTCCTGAGCCTTGCCCGGGACCGGGTGACCGTTGCGTCGTACGAGGATGATGCTGTCAGGGATACGGTCGAAGCGTGGGTGGACCGCGTGCCGGCACTGGAGTGAGAAATGCCAATTTAACCGATATGACCGCCCTCCTTTTCGGGGGACCGGGGCGCCATAGTGGGGAATTGGTGTGCACAAAATACTGCATGGCGAAGATATTGATTATGGATCGATTGAAAATGTGATTAAATTATTTTTGATATTGGATTATCTTTCAATATTTACTCTTTCGAATTTGGTTGATCCCGATGATAGTGATGTAGTCGATGAGCGTCGAGCTTCGGATTTTGTGGAGGAACCAAAATGGAGTGTTTTTAAGGAAAGACAAGTTTCCGGAAAATAGCAACTGCCAGTAATTCCCAAAATCTGGAATATTCTTTAAAGTAACTCAAACTCCCCCGGCCATCGCCCATCCAATCAAGAACCCGAGAATAGTCCCGCCGCACAGCGGAGGGAGGCCGGCCTGGGGCTTGCCGGACATCACAAAGTGGAGCAGCACGACAAGACCTGCAAGGGAGCCGATGATCGCTCCGAGTGACGGGAGGTTGATGACCCCGAAAAGCCGCCAGCCTTTGAGGAAGACATTGGCCGAGACAACAAGGATTGCCGGCATGATCATGTCGCCCATGCCGATGATGAACGCGGCCCGCTCGCCCCCGTCAGCGAGTTTCCCGATGCCTTCTTTGATGAACGAGTAGTCCCGCCGCTTGGGGATGACAAAGAGGATCGGTGTCTTGAGATCGATGACCCCTTCGGCGAGCGTGATCATGTGTTTGGTCTTGTATACCGAGATCGCATCGTAGACCGCAAGCAGGAGGAGGAGAATCACGACCGGGAATACGTCCAGCGAGACCCCGAAGATCGATGCGACACCGGCGCCTATCAGGATGCCCAGCGCATCGATCACGTACCATTCCGGGTACTTGTAGAGGAGGATCGTGGAGATGACAGCAAGCACAACGATAATGATCGTTGCCACGAGGGTTTCGGCAGTCATTGAATAGATGACAACCCCGGGTATCACGGCATCCCACCAGCCCTGCGCTCCCGCAGCAGTTGCACCTATCGCCGCATAGACAATGGCGGCATAGATGTACGCAAAGGTAAAGAGTATGGAGAGCCCGATGATAGCCGCGATCACTTTTTTCAGGTTATATTTGATCAGGATCAGCAGGAAGGCGGTGAAGACGAGCAGGATGGCAATGAAGATGAGCGGGTTTACCATCGAAGTGGGATCCTCAAAGGCAGTAATCCCCGAGGCCTGTACGGGAAGCGAGATGAGAAGGGATCCAATCTCCACGGCAAGGAGGAGGAAGGTCATTGCAAGAAGGGGGATGATATTTTTTAATTCCACGCTTTTCTCTCCGGTGTATTCGTTAGATTAATTAGTGTGCTCTCATCATCTAAAAGCATGGACATACGCGAGTATGCTTTCGATATCCTGCTCACCATCATCATGGTCGTCTCCACCCTCGTTCTCATCCTCCGGTTCTGGCAGGATCTCACGATTGCGGTTGCGGCATGCCTCATGATGCTCTCGATAGGCGGGCTCTTCCTTTCGCTCCAGGTCAAGATGCGGAAACTCGAACAGAGTGTTGTCACCCGCGAGCGGATGCTCCGGACGAACCTTGAGGAGATCTCCACGCGGATGGTGGACAAGTACGACATGGCGATCACGCACCTGGACGAACTCGTTGCCGAGATGGGCAAGCGTGCCTACAAATAAAAAAAGATCCAACAGGTGACAGCATGGGCGTTGCACTACGGGACATTATTGCGGACTACAAGACCCCGGTCACGTGGGAATCCCTGCCGGGCATTGCCGCCATCGATGCGAACAATGCGCTCTACCAGTTCCTGACGATCATCCGCCAGCCGGACGGGACGCCGCTGATGGACCGGCAGGGCCGGGTCACGTCCCACCTCTCGGGCATCCTCTTCCGGATGGCGAGTTTTATGGAGAAGGGAATCAAGCCGGTCTTTGTCTTTGACGGGAAGCCGACAGCGCTGAAGCAGGCGACCATCGATGAGCGGCGCAAGCTCCGCGACACGGCCGGCGAGAAGTGGAAGGAGGCGGTGGAGCGGGGCGACGAGGCGGAGGCCTACAAGCAGGCCCGGTCCGCCACCCGCGTAGACACGAACATCGTCGAGACCTCAAAAGAGCTCCTCCGGCTTATGGGCATCCCGGTCGTGCAGGCGCCGGGCGAAGGCGAGGCACAGGCATCCTACATGGTGGCAAAAGGCGATGCCCGGTACGTGGTCTCGCAGGACTACGATACCCTGCTCTTCGGGGCACCTATGCTGGTCCGCAACCTGACGGTCTCGGGCAAGCGGAAGATCCGGGGCCGGCAGATCACGGTGAGCCCGGAGCGGATTGTTCTTGCCGACACCCTGGCCGGCCTCAAACTCACCCGCGAACAGCTGATCGAGATCGGTATCCTTGTCGGTACTGACTTTAACCCGGGTGTTGACGGTGTCGGTGCGAAGACGGGGCTCAAGATTGTGCTCAAAGGCGAATTTGCTGCAAAACTCAAAGAGAAGGTGCCGGACTTCGATCCTGCCCCGGTCATGGACATGTTCCTCCATCCCCCGGTGACGGACGATTATGCGCTCGCTGCCGGCCACCCGGATGCAGAAGGGATCCGGAAACTGCTCTGCGACGGGTACGATTTCTCCGAAGACCGGGTGAACAAGGCAATGGAAGGATTCACGGTCAAGGCCGGGCAGAAGACGCTGGAGAGCTGGTTCTAAATAAGAAAAATACCCGAGGGAGTTCCACCCGGGATCTGCCCGGACAAGACCCACTCCTTTCAACCGCTGGTACGATCTGAGGCTGCGTTCATCCCAGCCGCACCGGGCTTGCGGGGATCGCATCCTTCTCGACAACAACTGCCGTGCCATACGCGAGCAGCTCGGTCATCGTCTGCCCGATCTCGGAAGAGTCGAACTGCACGCTCACCACCGCATTGGCCCCGAGGGCCTGCGCATGTTCTTTCAGCCGGTCGAGCGCCTGCTCGCGGGACTGGTTCAGAAGTTCCGTGTATTCGTGGATCTCGCCACCGATGATCGACCGGAGGCCGGCCGTGATGTTCCGCCCGAGCCCGCGGCTCCTCACGATAAGACCCCAGGTAAACCCGATGGTTCTGGTAATCTTATAGCCAGGCAGGTACGGTGTACTGACGATCATGATTTCTGGTGTCATGGTATCTCCAGTACATTGGTCACACGTACAAAAAAGAAGTGGCCTCCTCAAGGCCGGTAGATCAAGAGAGGGTCCTGGAGGCCAGTGCACGTCTTCAGCATTTCGCTTCGCAATCAAAGGCCGACGCACCATTACTGCCGGCCCTGGCAGCACACTGTTCCACGCAGGACTTGCAGGCAGCAAACTGCGGATCGGTAACCCGCGTGCAGCTCCCGCCGCCGGAATCGCACCGGGCATACTGCCGGCACTTGTCGCCAAGCCGGTACTCCATGGTGCAGACCTGTGGCGCATTGGTCCCGCACGCGAGATCGAGGCCGTGACAGGTCGTAAACCCGCAGGAAGATTGTGCGGGGGTGGCTGCCGGGGGGGTAGTCGGGACCGGCGTGGCTTGCACATTACCGGTCGATGGGGTGGTGCAGCCGGCAACGAGAAGAGTTGTGATAAGGAGACCGATTAATGATACAGAGAAAAGTGTGGATTTTTTCATGAGACATCACATCTCATGAGATCTCGGGTCCGGCGCTATTTATGGGTTTATATGACTGCGAAATTTTTCGGTGTTATCACCGGTGCCTACTCGACCCAGCCGTTCAGCACGATCTTTCCCACAAACGGGTTATCGGAAAGATTGCTCATGATCCCCTTGATGATGCAGGTGGTCCGGTTACTTGTCTCAAATGTCAGCCGGATGGGCTTGGACATCCCCGGGTGGACAAGGGTTTCAGAAAAAACCTGTTTTGCCTGCTGATAATCGCTGATACCCACATGATCGAAAAACGATTGTTTCAGATCCTCATTTTCCAAAAGACCAAGCGCACGTTTGAATGATGGGCTCGGCTGCGCGAATGTCCCGTCCGGGTTCAGCATCACCACCACTTCCGATGCCTCCTCGATCAGCAACCGGAAATATTCCGCATTGTTCCTCACCTGCTCTTCCGCCTGCTTCCTGGCCGTAATATTCCGGATGTTGACCGCAAACTTCTCCGCAACACCCTTTTCATTATACACCGGGGAGATCGTGACATCATACCAGCTGTGGTTCAGCTGTTCCTCGGCATGGATCTGCTTTTCCTTCTGTATGTCCAGCTGCCAGCACGCCATCTTTGGGGTTAAGATCTTTTTTCCCACAAGATTATACACGCAGGAACCAAGCAACTCATCCACCGCTACTCCTGCCCGCTCCGCAAACGCCTCATTGACAACAAGGAATTTTCCGTCTGCGCTGATGAGATACATAAGATCCCGGGTGGCGTTCACCATCACCCGGAGGGTAGCCTCGCTCTCCGTCAGCCGCTGCTCCATCCGGTGTTTGAAGAGGGCCATCTCAATTACGGAATGAAGACCCCGTTCTTCGTACGGTTTCAGGATATACCCATACGGTTCCGCGATCTTCGCCCGTTCGAGCAGTTCGGTGTCGGCAAAGGCGGTCAGGAAAATAACCGGGATACCGTGATCGCGATGGATCCGTTGCGCGGTCTCGATACCATCCATGGTGCCGGCAAGATGGATGTCCATCAAAACAAGATCGGGAGCAATTTTGGGAATGCTCACGAGAGCGGCCTCCCCGGATTTTTCAGTACCGGCAACCTGGTATCCAAGGCTCGCAAGGGTAGCCTTGATATCGGCTGCAACGATGGCCTCATCCTCGACAATGAATAACACGGGAGTTCTGGTCATGACGGATCACCACCGGCAAGGGAGGAGCGGACCCACGTCACCTGCCGGACCTGGCAGGAAGACTGGTTCGGTATGTTCAGGAACTGCATCCGGCATCATTTACCGGTACCCCATCGAGGCCCCGAGCAGGTTTGCGGTAATACGCAGCGCTTCGATCTCATCCGGGGAACGGGACCGTTCTTCCTGATCGAAGAAGCCGATGAAACCCCAGAAACTGTCCCGGATAAAAATCGGGAGCATAACTCCCGAGGCGACCCCGATGAGGGTCAGCATAGGTTTTTCCTCTTCGGGCATTGTTGACAGGGTTACCTGGACAACCTCGCCTTTTATCATGAGCTGCTGCCAGCGGGACAGACCCATGTCGGAGAACGTGAACCGGACCAGTTTCGGGTTGAACAGGTGGGAGCGGTAGGTTTCGCAGCCCCATTCATAGATCAAACTGATGGATTCGGGGCCTTCTGTTCCCGGATTGATCCTGAAAATCCCGATGGCACTGGCATCAAGGGCAAGCCCGACAGGATCGAGGACATCCCGGATATCCGATGCAGCAAAATCACGGGGCTCGCGGGAGACATCGCGGGAGACCCGGAGGAGCCATTCAACCGCCGAGCTGACCGCAAAGAGGATGGCATCGCGTTTCTTCACCTCCCGCTCGATCCGGTTCTTGTAGAGCGCCATCTCGATGATGGAATGGAGTTCCCGCTCATCATACGGTTTTATGACATACCCGTACGGTTCGGTTACTTTTGCACGGTCCAGGAGGGTCTTGTCAGCATATGCCGTGAGGTAAATAACCGGGATATCATAGAGGGCGTGGATCTGTCCTGCCGTGTCAACCCCGTCCATCTCCCCGGCAAGATGGATATCCATCAGGACGAGATCGGGTTTCAGTTCTTTGACCTTTTCCATGGCGATCTCGCCGGATTTCGCAATGCCCGGGGTATCATATCCCAGGCTTTTTAACGTCTCCCTGATATCGTTTGCAACAATCGCCTCATCTTCTACAATAAATATTGCCGGCTTTTTCACAAGACACCCCTCATGTAATCTTACTTGCGATTATCCTCTTAACTGTTGCTGTGATTTTCCCGCAGCCACCGCGTTACCAAACGGTATACTCTTCATCCCCAGGCTCTCTCCCCACAAGCGGTTTTTGTTTTCGGGCGGTTGGGTATCATCGGGTATGACACGTTTTACCTCTGCATATGGGGGAGAGATTAACAGAATTACCGGATCCGCCCAAACCGGATCACAGGAATCCGAAAGCGGGGGCGACACTGCATGCCCGGCATGAATCATTCTGCCTTTCCCGATACCGGTTTTCTCCTGACCGTGATGGTAAACGCAGTCCCTCCGCGCCGGTCCAGTTCGATGGTCCCGTCGACCTGGTCGACAAGGCTGGTGACAAGGCGCATGCCAAGCGACGTGGTGTTCTTCCAGTCAAGATCCGCCGGTATCCCGATACCATCGTCCTGGACAACCAGGGTGATAAGATCGCCGTTTTCTTCGCCATGGATGCTGATCGTCCCTTCCCTTCCCTGCGGGAAGGCATGCTTGAGGGCATTGGAGACAAGCTCGTTCATGAGCAGGCCGAGAGGGACAGCGGTAACGATGTCCACCATGATCTTCACCATGACAAAATCCAGCCCGACCCTCCGGGTGTCCGTACCGTAATAGGAGAAGAGCTGGGTTGCGAGGAAGCGGGTGTAATCCGCAAAATCGATCCGGGACAGGCTCTCGGACCGGTAGAGTTTCTCGTGGACAAGGGACATTGCCCGCACGCGGTTCTGTGTTTCGGACATCACTTTTTTTACATCGGGATCACTGGTCTGGCGCATCTGGAGGTTCGTTAAGCTGATGATGATCTGGAGGTTGTTTTTGACCCGGTGGTGGATCTCCCGCAGGAGCAGGACTTTCTCATCGAGAGCCGCCTGGATCGCTGCCTCGTCTTGTTTCTGGCGGGTGATGTCGTGGCCGGCGACAATGATCCGTACATCGGCCTCATCTTTCCCGCGGAACATCGTGGCATTCACGGAAAGGGGGGTGACGTGCCCATCAGTTCTCTGGAGATTGACGGTATACTCAATCCGTATCTCGTTGAGGAGCCGGGCGAATATATCGGGCGGGGTTGAGTTATCCATAAGGTAGCGGGAATACAGGGTCCCAATCAGCTGCTCCCGTGGTAATCCAGTCAGAGATTCGGTAGCAGTATTGACGTCCAGTATCACGCCCTGCCGGTTAAGGACTGCCATGAGGTCCGGGTTTGCCTCGATAACCGAACGCGTGTAACTGAGGGCATCCTGCACGTCCTGTTCAGCAGATTTACGCTGGACAATCTCATTGTGTAGCGCCTGCGTCCGCTCCTGGATCATCTTTTCAAGGTTTGCATTGAACCGTTCCAGATCCGCCTCCGCTTCCTTGAGCCGGGAGATGTCCCGCAGGGACTCGATCGCTCCCGTGATCTTCCCCTGTGCATCCAGTAACGGGGATGCGACCATCGAGAGGGGGATCCTCCTGTCGCTGCCATCCCGGACGATCTCGGCCTCGGCGGTTACAATCTGCCCGTCCTGATGGATCCGGACATAATTCAGCCTTGCAGAGTCCTGGTCGGGATGGAGGACCAGATCGATGAGGAGAGGACGGCGTTTGCCATACATCCAGATGCTGTATTCATGGTCTCCTTTCCCGATGATCTCACCGACAGGAACCCCACTGAGTTGTTCAAGTGCCCGGTTCCACGCGAGCACCCTGCCCTCCCTGTCGATGACGAACGTGGGATCGGGAAGGAAACTGATGATATCCATAAAGACCTGTCGGGATTCACGAACTGCCTCCTCGGCGTTTTTTGCCGTGGTGATATCGACGACGACACCGGTCAGCGTTCCAGGGGTCCCGTCAGGATGGCGATGGGTGATGCGCCCGACATCCCGGAACCAGCGGTACTCCCCCGATGCCACCCGGATCCGGTAATCGATCTGGTACCGGTCGGCCCTTCCTTCAAGGTGATTGCGCATTGCCTGCATAGCCGGCTCAACGTCATCCGGGTGAAGAAGAGCGGTGAAGTCGGCATAGTGCCGGAACTGTTCAGGCTGGTATCCCAGCAGGGTTGCCTTGCGGGCATCGAACCGCACGGTTCCCGACGGCATATCCATCTCCCACCAGGCAAGGCTGCCGATCTCCATGGCGGAATCGAGACGCAGCTCGGTGGCTTTGCGGAGGTCTTCTGCCAGCCTGCGCCCGGTGATATCGGTGATGAGGTTGAGGGTTGCCGGCTTTCCCTGCCAGAGGATCCGGGCTCCCGAAATGAATACCCACTTCATCCTGCCCTCAGGCCCGATGACCCGGAAATCGTAGGTATCGGGAGTTTCCTCTCCTGCCATCCGCTCCCGGTAGCGGGTTGTCACCAGGTCCCGGTCCTCAGGCCAGATGAAATCAATAAACGGTTTTCCGATCAGGTCATGAACCGGCACTCCCAGCAGGCGGGACATACTCGGGTTGGCAAAGGCAAAATTCCCCTCCTGCGCAATAATAACCGCTTCGTTTGCATTCTCGATGAGGGTGCGGTACTTCTCCTCGCTCTCGCGCAGGTCTTCCTCGGCCTGCCGATGCCGGGTAATATCCCGGACAATGCCCAGTACCCGGTCGGCAGAAAGCCGCACGAGCCGCGCCTCGAACCAGGACATCCCGGCAGGTACGGCAAGTCTGTATTCGACCTGCTGGAGAGTCCCGGTCTCCAGCGCTGCCGCGATACCCCGGGAAATGACCTTTGCGGCATCCGAGTCAAAATCCGGATCGAAAATATTTTTCCCGAGGATCTGCTCCCGGGGGATGGCCAGCAGATGGGTATCTGCTACATGGAAATCGAGATACGTGCCATCTCGGGAGAGAACAAAAAGGAGGTCGGGCATTGCGGAGATCATGGCAGCATTGCGCTGTTCACTTTCTTTGAGCGCCTCTTCCGCCCGCTTGTGCCCGGTGATGTCCGTGAGTACATCGAGAATCGCCGGGGAGCCATCGAATTCAATCACCGATCCGTGGATAATAACCGTCCGGCGTTCTCCATCAGGGCGTACAATCTCAATCTCATACGGCGGGTCGCGACCGGTTTCTGTCCGCTCATGGATGGCCGCAGTAACACGTGTATGATACTCAGGAAGGATATAATCAAGGAATGGCCGGTTCAGGACATCATCCGGCCGTATTCCCATGATCTCAATCATGGCGGGGTTGATGTAGAGAATGATTCCGTCCCGGTGTACAAAAACACTATCGGGTAAATGGTCAAGGACCGCATGGTAATTCTCCTCACGTTTTCGGGGAGGTGCTTTCCTGCCGGAACCCCCTGCGGCTCGTTTTTTCTTTGCGGTTTTGCGGGGGGATCCTGAAGGATTCATGACGGCCCGCTCTGTTCCTTTTCGCGAAGTATCATGGTAAACCGGGTCCCGGCGCTCCGGTCAAGAACGATTGTCCCATTCATCTGGTCGACAAGGGTGTTGACGAGCCGCAGGCCAAGGGACTGGGTATTCTGCCAGTCCAGATCGCCCGGGATCCCGATGCCATTATCCGTGAACAGGATTGTCAGGGTGGATCCATCTTTTTGTACGCGGATCGCAATCTCCCCGTGTTTTCCTTCGGGGAATGCATATTTGAGGGAATTTGATATCAGTTCGTTGATGATGAGCCCCAGCGGGATTGCAGAATTGATATCGACATCCACATCGTGGATCTCCAGCATGAGTTGGATGCCCCGGGTCCTGGCATCATAGAACTGGAAGAGCCCGGTGCCGAGGAACTGGATATAATCATTCAGGCTGATATGAGCGATGTCGTCAGCCCGGTACAGTTTTTCATGGACAAGGGCCATGGCCCGGATCCGGTTCTGGCTCTCCCGGATTGCAGCTATGGTTGGTTCATCCTTGATATACCGGGACTGGAGATTCAGGAGGCTTGCGATGATCTGGAGGTTGTTCTTGACCCGGTGGTGGATCTCTTTTAAGAGAATCACTTTCTCATCATAGGAGCCACGGAGTTTTCCTTCAGCCTCGAGGCGCTGGGCATTCTCTTCTTCGAGCGCTTCGTTAGCCTTCGAGAGAGCTTCGGTCCGGTCCTTCACCCGCTGCTCAAGTACTGTGTTTAAGGAACGTATCTCGGACTCCATCATACGGCGGTTGGTGATGTCAATATTGACACCCGCTAAGCGGACGGGATTTCCCTGCTCGTCGGTTTCTGCAATTTTGCCCCGGCCAAGAATCCAGACCCAGGCACCATCTTTTGTCAGGAGCCGGTACTCGATCTCGCAGATCGGCTGTTTCTCCCGGATTTGTCGTTGGAGGTCAGGAAGAACCCGCTCGCGATCATCGGGATGTATATGAGCTACCCAGATCTCATAGGTAGCAGGGAATTCACCGGGCGTGTAACCGAGCATGGTATAGAACCGGTCGCTGAATACCGCGGTATTGGTGATGAGATCCCAGTCCCAGTATGCGGCATCGGCACCATTCAGGGCAAGTCGGAGCCGCTCTTCGCTTTCGGTGAGCGCCTGCTCGGCCTCTTTCCGCTGCTGGATCGGGCGGGTTGTGATCACAATCCCGTTCACCCCCGGGATATCCTGGAGGTTGATACCGACAGAGTCAACCCAGATATACTCCCCATCGGCTTTGCGGATCCGGAACTCGGTCGGAGTACCGGAATTTTTCTTGTCTACGACGTCCTGTAAATCCGCTTTAACGCGCCCAAGATCGTCCGGGTGAATAAATTCCATGGGATCCCGGTTGATCATATATTCTTGGGGGTATCCAAGGATACGCTCGGAGGAAGGGGATTCGTAAGCAATCCTGCCTTCCGGATCAAGGATACGGATGATATCCGAGGAATTCTGAATGAGGGCCCGGAACCGGGTCTCAGTTGCACGAAGTCGCTCTTCTGATTCCTTGCTGCCTGAAATGTCGATGATGATCCCCGTGACCGTTGCCGGTGTCCCGTCAGGGTGACGCTTTGTGATGCCACCAACATCCCGGAACCAGCGGTAGTCCCCGGCAGCAGTCCGGATGCGATAATCGAGATGATACCGCAATTCCCGCCCCTCAAGGTGATCTCTCATTGCCTGCATAGCAGGTTCAAAATCCTCCGGATGCAAAAGGGAAGTGAAATCCGTGTAGTGCCGGAACTGCGCCGGGGGATATCCGAGCATAGTTGCCTTGCGGTCATCGAAACGGACAGCACCATCCGGCAGGTCCATCTCCCACCAGGCCATGCTGCCGATCTCCATGGCAGAATTGAGGCGACGTTCGTAGGATTCCCGAAGGGCCTCTGTCTGTTTGCGTTCCGTAATGTCCCGGATAACTTCGACTGCACCAATACGGTTGCTGTCAGGATCATACAGGGGGGTTGCCGTGCCCCAGAGATACGCCCCCTTCCCCATAAAAAGAAGCGGACTGAACACTTCAGTAGTCAGCCGGTCACCATGACGATGGACATAATCATATCTTTTCTCGATCTCCGGATGTTCACTCAGCAGAAGATCAATGAGGATCGGTCGCCGTTCTCCATAAAAAGGAAGACTGTATTCATAATCACCTTTTCCAAGAATGTCCCCGGCTGAAACACCGGTCATCCGTTCAATTGCATCATTCCATGCGATTACCCGGCCCTCATTATCGATGGCCAACATGGCATCGGGAAGGAAATTAAGAATATCCGCAAGGCGCTTCCGGGATTCTGAAACAGCTGCTTCTGCCTGCTTCCTCTGCCGGATATTATCCCAGTCCCGGAGCGCACGCCGTGCAATATGCGGCAGCTCCCGGAACAAGGTTGGGGATTTTACCATGTAATCGATGGCACCGGACTTCATAATCTCAACGGCAAGGCGTTCGTCGCCGAAGCTGGTCATGATGATAAGAGGGATAGTCACCCGCCCGTCCGTGCGGGGCAATATGTCGAGACCTTTCCCGTCAGGAAGGATCCAGTCGGAGATTATCAGGTCCGGCGGGTCATGCCCGATGATCTCACGGGCGTTCAGGATAGTTCCTGCAATGGACAACCGGAACGGTTCGGAATCGGTACGAAATGCCCGGAGGAAAAGATCCTGATGGGCAGTATTGTCTTCAAGAAGCAGGATATGTAAAGGATTGGTTTTCTTCCCGTTATCCATCGGTCATCCCCGTCCCCGCAGAGGCGGGCTCATTCCGGCAGAGGTTTTGCATTCCAGCCCAGCCAGTAGAACCCGAGATCCTTCATAAGGTTCGTAAATGTCTTGAAGTCAAGGGGTTTTACCACGTAACTGTTCGCATGGTAGTCGAAGGATTTGACGATATCGCTTTCGGCGTCGGAGCTGGTGAGCACAACTACCGGGATGCGGAGAAGTGACGGTGTAGTCTTGATTATCCGGAGGACTTCCAGGCCATCCACCCTCGGAAGCCGGAGATCGAGGAGAACAAGGTTCGGTCGCGGATTTTTCCCGGGATCCGCAAATGCCCCCCGTGAAAAAAGATAGTCAAGTGCCTGCTCGCCATCCGCCACATGGTGGATCCTGTTCGCCACCTGCTGGTCCCGCATTCCCCGCATCACCAGTTCGGCATGATCTTCATTGTCCTCGACAAG
>Ga0265296_1001087_pt1 | contig 33484 bp, 28 predicted proteins | sample MunlanPumphouse1_FD_189073 | JGI IMG/M metagenome (GOLD analysis project Ga0265296, IMG submission 189073) | Groundwater microbial communities from a municipal landfill in Southern Ontario, Canada - Pumphouse #1 | ecosystem: Environmental > Aquatic > Deep subsurface > Groundwater | place...
GACAAACCCCGGCTTCATTCACTTGTCCCAATGGGGACGTCGCTCCATAGGGACTTCACCAGACACCTGCATTTTGGATTAATGAGTATCTCCAAATTAGCCCATTTCGGGCTCCGATTCCCTGTTTTCCCGGAACCAGAGGAAGTAATTCCTGACAATGAGACATTAATTCATAGATTTTCAGTCATTTTTACGTCTAAAAATATGAGACGCTATTTGGGTGTATTTGGACCGCGAAAAGCAGGGACGTACGGGTTTTCGGCCGAACCTGCATTTTTACCGGGCTGGAAATGCTATCAGGTCCTTTCGGAACCGGCCGACTTTTCCGTCGGGGAATAATGCATCCGGAGGACCTCCCAACCGGGCCCGTAATGGGCTCCGTTGGACCAAGTTCAGAAAAAACCATATCTTATTTGCGAAAATGCGGATTTTTTTCATGCAATAAGGAGAAGTTTCCCGATGGTCTTACATCAGAAAACAGATGTGTCCTTAACTCTGTCCTAATGGGCCCTTTTGGGCGGGCGATCTCAGGGCCGGATGGAGTGCAGGAGGCGCGATCGAAAAGAAGGGCTGTTTTGGGGATTGGGAAAGGGCCCAAGCCAGGGTTTCGGATAGACTCCCTGCGGAGCGCGGATGGGTTTTCTCATCACCCGGTCCTGATCCGGCAAAATTTAATGGGGACTGGTGCGTTTACCATTTTCCACACACAGATTTTGCCCCATCAACCGCCAACGCAACAGAGCCGCTGGCGCCAAAAAAAAGATACGAAATCCTTTTGCATTACGTGGCCGCTATCGTGTACGTTTCCCCTACCGTCATTACATCGTTTGTCTCAGTCAGGTGAGTGTATTCGTCATCGTCAGTCCCGAACATGTAAGTGATGGTCGTTGCAACAGGCTGGTCATCGTGAATAAAAAGGATCCGGGAGTAATCGTTTCCGTTGAGTATCTCCATGGAATGTTCTTCTCCCTGGAAGAAGATCGTTGATCCGTGGCATTTGATGACTCTCGTTGCCGACACATTCAGGGTCTCGCTCGTCTCGCTGTTTACAAAATGGATACTGGTAGCATTCATTTCGCGGGCAGTGAATTGTTCTGTCCCGTCCGACCCAAAAACGTGCATAATGCCATCTGTCGTGTAAGTGATATTCGATCCCGCGGCAAGAACGAGGTTTTCCGCTCCATCCGTGGGGACCGTCTCACCAGGCACGAGCGGGCCGGTGATATTCAGCTCCGGGACGGTGCTGGCCGCACCTGCGATTGTGCATCCCGTTGCAGAGAACAGAACTAGGGCGAGAAAAACGCAGAAGACCCCTCGTGCGGCCTTCCGTATTCCCTGCCGGTTTTCGGATTGTTTGTTCGTTTTCATATAGATTTACTTGCCGATCGCGAAGAAAAGAATAATGTTGAGTGAAAGGAATTTTGCAGTCATTTTTGCTGTCGGATAATTGCGGACGCAAATAGCGCTAATACCAGGGCGAAACGGAGGGCCGGACGGCCCGGGGGAGGGGAACACGGAAAAAACAGGATTTTTTCCTAGAAGTTCGGGTCGTATCGCCCCTCACTTTATGGGAAGGAGGGCCCAAACCTCTTATTTACGGGACGGGTGAATCCGGGCCCTTTACACCACAAAATTTCCCCCGGATCCGGGACCAGATAGAATGGTTCAAGGGTATTCCCCAGGGGAGATTGCGGGCAGAACGCACAGGAATACCGGCTGGCGATACCCGCACGGTTCCCGGCCATGATGAAAAAAAATTTCACTTAACCCAATGGATATTACCAATCCATCTCTATCTCCCTCAGGAGAATTCCCTGGCATTTCTCTCCACCTGTGTTCCACGGGGGGTTACTCCACCGGCAGGCCGTAGGGATGGAAAACGCGTGAGTTCCGGCGCGGAAATCACCGGTATTATCATGCCAAAGGGATTATGGTGCCAGGAATTGCTGGCAGGAAGATCACGATGCAACAGCTGCTGAGTGTACCGGAAGACAGGGTTGGCAGAAATCATCTCCGGCACAGCTGGGAGGTGGTCAGGTCATTTATCCGGGCAGAAGGACTGGACGGGATCGAACTGGTCCTCGGGAATGGTCCCGGGAGACTGCCGGTACCGGACGGTCTTGTGAAGACCGTCCACCTCCCGATATGGCCCGGCTGGATCCGCCCCTGGCGGGACCCACAGTCGATTCCCGCCGGTCACGATCCCGCCGGGATCGCAGCGCACTATGGCGCACCGACACCGGAGAAACTCATGGAACTGTTCTGCCGGAACCTCGGGAGGGCTGCAGAGTACCAGGCCACCTATGCCGTTGTCCATGCCAGCTACCATGAACCGGAGGAGACCCTGGCGCAGCCCGGCCGGTACAGCTCGCGTGAGATCCTTGCTGCCACTGCATCGTTTGCCAATGCGCTCGCTTCCCGTTATCCCCGAAGGGAACCACCGGTCACCCTAGCCTTTGAGAACCTCTGGTTTTGCGGTCTTTCCTTCCTTGCCCCGGGCGATGCGGAGTATTTCACCAGTCTCCTCACCTTTGAGAACTGGATCTTCGTTCTGGATACCGGCCATATGATGAGTGCACTGCAGTCGGTGAGCGAGCATGAGGGAATCCGTGACGTAATCCGGGGGATCGATCGGCTTCCGGTGGCAACGCGGCAGCGGATCCGTGCAGTCCACCTTCATTGCAGTACTCCCGGTGAGCACCGGCAGGCAGAGTCCTCTCCCGTGGCACGTGCCGGGATGCCGTACCGGAAGAGAGCACGGGCCCACGCGGACTATCGCCGGCAGATTGATGAGCACCGCCCGTTCTCGGATCCCGCATGCCGGAAGATCGTTGCAATGCTCCGACCCGATTTCCTTGTCCATGAGTTCGTAATCAACACTCCTGAGGGTATGCAGGTTGCGCTGCGGCAGCAGAGGGCACTCATCGGGAACACCGGGACACGATGACCGAACCGGGGGGACGGGATCCCGGAACAGCACTCCTGCCCTTCTCATTGTGACTTTTTCTGTGCCACGGACAGGATACAAACCCTGCTATCCGCTCGGCATGGACCGGAAACCTTACGGTTCCCTCTTTTCCAATCCCCATCACCTGTGCAGAGCGGATACGCGGGCCTCTTCGGTTAATATGTCCGGAACAGCGCCGCAATCCGGTCGCGGTCTTGTGTCTGCGTGAGGGCGAGCATCAGGAGGATCCGGGCTTTACGGGCCGACAGGGTATCGGCGGATATGAAGAGCGGGTCCTTCGGCGTTGTGATCCCGGTTCCGGCCTGCGATGCGATGACCACAGGTATTCCCTTCAGTGCAGCTGCCTGCAGCGCCGGGTGAATGACCTCGGGGTACTCACCATTTCCCAGGGCATCGATGACCAGGCCCTGCGTGTCCTTCTGGAGATACGCATCGATCGCAGCGGTATCCATCCCCGGGTAGACCGTCACGATATCAACACGGGGCAGTACCGTCAACCCGCTTACGTTGAAGACGGATTCCGCGGTATGGGCTCTCGCGGAGACCCGATAGATCACCGGTCTCCCGTCATCAAGGTAGCCCATGCGCCCGAAGTCCGGCGACGCGAATGCATCGGTCCTGCGGGTGCTGGTCTTTTTGGTATCGCGGGCGCCCAGGATCTCCCCGTTCATGGCGATCAGCACGCCCATCCCCTGCGCCTCGGAGCTTCCTGCCAGCTGCACGGCATTGAGCAGGTTCAGCGGCCCGTCGGCCGAGATTGCCGTTGCCGGGCGCATCGAACCGGTAACGACAACCGGTTTTTTGCTCATGGTTGCAAGGTTGAGGAAGTACGCGGTCTCTTCCAGCGTGTCGGTTCCGTGCGTGATTACGATCCCGTCCACCTCAGGCGACGAGAGGAGGAGATTAACCCGATGAGACAGGTTCAGCCACAGGGCCGGTGTCATGTCGTCGCTGTTGAGGTTGCAGAACTGTTCCCCGGTCACGTTTGCATAGTGCCCGAGTTCCGGTACCGAGGCGATGAGCGCAGCCACCCCCAGGGTTCCCGGTTCATAGCGGAGCAGGTCCTCCTTGTCCGGGGCTGTCCCGGCAATGGTGCCGCCCGTGGCGATGATATGGATGTCCGGGAGCGGTGCTGCCGGCTGCTCCGCAGCAGCCGGTGTCGCGAGCAGGCATCCGAGCAGGAGGGTGAGTATGATGATCCGGGTGCCCTGCCATTCCTTCCGATCCATCCTGTACGTGCGAGCCATTGACTGCATCCTCCCGTCCCGTTGCCGGCCCCGGGACAGCATCCGTGTACCGGATCCGGTGGATACCCGGGGATCTCGGGCAACTCTCAACAATTTTCACCCCCGGCCTACAAAAACGACCCCTTGAATGCAAATATTTTTTCACTTATCGCCGATCTTATCAGAATACTACCTGATATTATGAGAATACATGAACGCATCCGAAAGGGATACGGCAGCTGACGGGGAATACGGGAACCGGATCATGAAGACCGTGATCTGGCACCTCTTCCCCCTGATCCTTGTCCTCTATATCGTCAATTACATTGACCGGGTGAACCTGGGGTTTGCGGCCCTGACCATGAACGCGGATCTCGGTATCACACCGGTAGTCTTCGGTCTGGTGTCAGGAATTTTTTTTATCGGGTATGTCATCTTTGAGTACCCGAGCAACCGTCTGATGGAGCGGTATGGGGCAAAGATCTGGATCTCCCGCATCATCCTGAGCTGGGGGATCGTGGTTGTTCTTCTCGCGTTTGCGCGGAGCGTCTTCGATGTGGCGGGGCTGCGGCTCCTGCTGGGCATCGCTGAGGCAGGTTTTTACCCGGGTATTGTCTTTTACCTGTCGCTCTGGCTCCGGGGTCGCGACCTGGCCCGGTGCATGAGTTACCTCTATGCGGCCCAGATCATCGCGATCATCATCGGCGCCCCCCTCTCGGCGCTCATCCTGGATCACGCCACATGGCTGGGCATCTCGAGCTGGCGGTGGCTCTTTATTCTCGAGGGTGTCCCGGCCATCGTGCTCTGCATTGTCACGTTCCGGTACCTGACCAACCGTCCGGAAGAAGCAACATGGCTTGGCGAGAAGGAACGGGCGTGGCTGATCCGGACCGTGAAGGCAGAGCGGGAGTCCCACGGCACCCCCGTGAGGCGGTCACCTCGATACTTCCTTTCCCTGACCTGGTTCAACCGGCTCTGGCTTGCGTTCTTCTGCGAGATGGCCTGCGGGTACGCGATCGTCTTCTGGCTGCCGCAGATCATCCATTCCCTCTCCAATGGTTCCGGCCATATCATGACCGGTCTCCTCATTGCGGTCCCGTATATCTGTGCCCTCGTCTGCATGCTTGTCTGGGCCTGGCATTCCGATCGCACCGGCGAACGGAAATACCACCTGATCATACCGTGGTCCGTTGCGGCGGTGGGTTTCTTCCTGAGCGCCGTTGCTTCCAGCCCGGCGGTTGCGCTCGCATCCCTGACCCTGTCGGCGGCCGGGATGTATGCCGGGGTCCCGGTCTTCTGGGCGATCGCGACCGAGCGGTTGCGGAAGATCGACGGTTCGGGCGGCATCGCACTCGTGAACGCACTCGGGACCCTCGGGGGGTTCGTGGGCCCGTCCCTGATGGGCATCTTCATTGCCGGCAGCGACACGGCATCGCCGGGTCTCGGCATGCTGGTGTTCTGCGGGTTCATGCTTGTTGCGGTGATGCTCACGCTCTGGCATTTCCGCGACAGGGTTGCATCGGAGAGCGGCCTCCCGCATCAGACCCCGACATGAAGCCTGTGCCTGCTATCGGTGCCAACGGAGGAGCCTCATGAATGCCGAAGCCGGGGGAATCGTTGCCGCGTTTACCCTCTACCTTGCAGCCATGGTCGTAGTCGGCCTCTATTACTGGCGGAAGACAACGACCGTGAGCCAGTTCATCCTCGGCGACCGTGCGCTGGGCCGGTTCGTGACAGCGCTCAGTGCCGAGGCTTCCGACATGAGTGGGTGGCTGCTCATCGGGCTTCCGGGGCTCGCGTATGCCTGTGGGATGCAGGCCGGCTGGGTGGCTCTCGGGCTGATCGCCGGGACCTACCTGAACTGGAAGTACATCGCCCCCCGCCTCCGGGTCTACTCCTGGCTTGCGGGAAATGCCCTCACGCTGCCGGAATTTTTCCGGAACCGGTTCTCTGACCGGTCACGCATCATGGGCGCGGTCTGCGCAGCCTGCATCCTGTTCTTTTTTGTCATTTACACATCAGCGCAGTTCGTTGCCGGGGGAAAACTGTTCACCACGGTCTTTGGCATGGACTATCCCACGGCCCTGCTCATCGGGACGCTGATTATCGTGGCGTACACGTTCACCGGCGGATTTTTGGCCGTCTGCATCACCGACACAATCCAGGGCATCCTGATGTTCTTTGCCCTTCTCATCGTGCCAGTCACCGCGTTCTTCGCCATGGGCGGGTCGACGGCGGCCGCTGCTGCCGCCACGCTCACCAGCCCCGCCCTTATAAATCCGTTCACGAACCCGGACGGGAGCCCGCTCTCCCTGCTTGCCATCGTTTCCCTGACTGCATGGGGGCTCGGGTATTTCGGCCAGCCCCACATCCTGGTCCGGTTCATGGCAATCCGGAAGCCGGAGGAGATCCGGGATGCCCGCCGGATCGCGATGACCTGGGTCATCATCTCCCTGTCTGCGGCAATCGCGGTCGGGCTCATCGGGCGGGCATTCCTCAGCCAGCCCCTGGAAGGTCCGGCAGCGGAGACGATCTTCATGGTGATGACCATGGACCTGTTCACTGCATTCCTTGCCGGGCTCATCCTCTGCGGCATTCTTGCGGCGATCATGAGCACCGCTTCGTCCATCCTCCTCGTAACCGCGTCTGCCTTGTCACAGGACGTGTATTTTCCATTTCTCCGGCCCGGGGCGCAGGAACGCGAGCTGCTCTGGGTGAGCCGGGTCTCGGTGCTGCTGATCGCCTTCCTCGCCCTCATGCTGGGGATGGACCCTGAAAGCCGGGTCTTCTCGATCGTGGCATATGCCTGGGCAGGTTTCGGGGCGGCATTCGGCCCGGCCCTGATCGCCTGCCTGTTCTGGAGGCGGACCACGCGGGAGGGAGTTCTCGCCGGCATCGTGACCGGGGGCCTGACCGTGATCCTCTGGAAATGGGCCGGCATTCCCGGCGTGTACGAGATCATCCCCGGCTTTTTCATCGGGCTGTGCGCCATCTGGGCGGTAAGTCGGGCAACGACTCCGCCGGACGAGTCGGTTGTTGCCGGGTTCGATGCTGCAGAGAAGGAGACAAAAAGGATCGGGCCCTGAGTTTCCCGAAAGGAGATCCCAGAGCCATTCCTTCCCGGTTATTCCATAACTTCAGCACGCTGTTTATGCACTGCCCGTTTCCCCGTGCTCAATTTCCCGGAAAAACCCGGCCCCGGTCCTGGCTATCGCAGCCATCACCGGGGGATCGGCCGGAATCCTGCACCCGCTCGGTGTTACGCAGACGTCCTGGCTCGTGGATACCGACGATACCGAGGACCCGTGCGAGTACGCGTGCATGATGCCCGGCGGGATCCTTTACCTGAACTGCTACGAAGACTGCTTCTATTTCATCGAGGCAACGCAGTTTTTTGCCCGGATTCCGTAAGGGAGTACCCGTAACGTTGGATGCAAACAAAAAGAGGCGGCGGGATCTGGATACCGGCATCCGCCGCATTCCTGCAGCCGGCCGTGGCAATTATCCCGGGCTGTCGGAAGACATCCAGCCATCTTCGAGAATGGCTGTGATCACCGGGTCAACGGATCCCATAGCCCGGGAGATCTCGCCGATGCACCGGAACGTGTCGGGTATCGTGTCCCGGACAATCCCGTTTCCTTTGGTGATCCGCATACCTGCCATGGCCATGAACGCCGATTCTGCGGCCAGACCGGCAGCGGAGGTGATTTTCAGCGAACACCCCGGTTTTGCCCCGTCGCAGATCGTGCCGGTGACGGTTGCTGCCATGAGGTTGATTGCGGTTGTGACCTCGTCATGGCCGCCCCCGATGAGATAGGTAATCCCCGCGGCGGCACCCATCCCCGCCTTGACCGAACAGCCGCAGAGCGGGGAGAGCCGGCCGACATACCGGTCCACCTGGTAGGTTACAAGGTGGCTGATCAGCCCGGCCCTGCCGATCTCATCCGGGGAAAACCTGCATTCCCTGCCGACGACCCCGATGGGCACGAGCGCCGTGATGCCCTGGTTTCCGGATCCGGCGGTGCTCATGACCGGGTACGGGGCCCCGCCCATCCGGGCATCCGCGGCCGCGGCCGCGGCGATCCGGACCTGGTCGACAATGCTTAACTTCCCTTTCTGGTTCACGAGAACCCGGCGGAGGGTTGTCCCAAGGCCCAGCCCGTACGTCAGTCGGCTGTGTTCCCGGGCCAGGGCCAGGTTCATGGTGATGCCCCGGAATACCTCCCCGATATCGCTGGCATCCGCGGTCTCCGCGAGGCGGATGATATGGGTGATATCCTCCGGGACTTCCCCCCAGGATGCGCGCTGATGCTCACAGGATTCCGTAAATGCCACCTGCCCGTTGATCGAGACCGAACGGATCCGGTCATGGCGGCCGGCGATCCACGCAACAGCGGTTTTCTCCCCGTCGCCTTCACCGGCAGTCACCGTGACCCGGATCTCCGGGGTCTCCTGCCCGGAGGTTCCAGGCAGGATGCTGCAGGTGACCTTGTCACTCATTGCCACGAGCCGGGCCCGGGCACGGATCTCAGGCGTCATGCTGGCCAGGAGATTGATGCCCCCGGACGGGGAAAGACAGATCCCTGCCGCTGCAGCAGCGGCAGGTCCCCTCATGCCGTCCATTCCCGGGATCATGGCGCTGGCCGCGTTCCTCATGACGTTATGGTCGGTTTCCACAACGATCCGGCGGATCGCGCCCGTTTCCCGTAGCGGGCCGGTACCGGCAAAATCCGGGGGGAGACATCCCCCCAGTGCCTGAACGGCAGCCGAAGCGGCAAAGGCAATCGCGGCAGGTTCCGTACACCCAGTCACCGGGATGACATTCTCACCTAGAAATGTTTTCACGTCCATTGGGAGTGCTCCTTGTTATCAGAGAGACGTGAACCGGCAAGCGGAAATACTCCGCGATAAGTGAAAATTTCTTTTCACTGTATGCCGTTATCGCGCCGGAACGCGGAGATCTCCCCGGCCCGGCACGGCAGGGAGCCTCATAACGGGGGAGATCTGCTGGACTGCGGTAGTGATCCCGGGACAGGGCACCATGCCGGGTATGTCCATGGAAATACTCGTGAGGAACAGAGGGCATAAACCCATCAGATCCGTTTCACCTGAAATTCTCAAGCCCGGCCCGTCCTTGTGGCTCAACAGCCCGCCGCTGCCGCCACCGGAATTGCGATAACCGCAATAATTTTTTCACCCATCGCCACGTTTATTGAAATCCGGGTTGACCCACCATTCGGAGATATGATATGCATACCCGGATTTATTCCTCCGTTTTTTTCCTTCTGGCACTGATCGGGATTCTGACAGCATGCCTGCCTGGACACGCGCTGGCAGCGGTTTCCCCGGGCAGCTGGCAGGTATCCACCGTGTCCGAGGATATCAGGTATTACCCCTTCGCCTCCGTGGCTTTCGATACGAACAGCGTTCCGCATGTTGCCTACCGGGAGAACGTCACCCGCAGCATCCGTCATGCCTGGCTCTCTGAGGGAACCTGGACAAGGGAAAAGATCGGTCCTTCAGCCGGTACGTTTTCAACGTCCACCGCGTTCAGCCCCGATGGGAACCCGGCCGCCAGTTATGGCGATGGCCTGTTCTTCGGGAACCTGATGTTTGCCATGAAGACCGGGGATTCATGGACAAATACCGTTGTCGCACGCGGTTCGATGGCCGATGCCGGGCAGTTCTCCTCTCTGGCGTTTGATCGCCAGGGTGCTCCGCACATCACCTACAATGACGGACAGGTCCTTGCCTCCCTGTACTATGCAAGCCTGAACCTGTCCTCGGGCGAATGGGAGTTCTCATTGATCGATGATGACACCCCTTACACCGGTGATGCCGGGTACTCGCCATCGCTGAAGATCGATGCCGCGGCCCACCCGCATGTTGCCTACATCTCGGACGATCCCTGGGGCCTGCGGTACGCAACATCGCAGGATGGCACAAACTGGACGGTCACGAAACTGGACGAACTGGATCGCCAGAACTACTTCTCCCGCACCTACACGGGAGTGTCACTGGCTCTGGACTCACGAGGATACCCGCATATCAGTTATTACAACCAGACCACGTCGGATAATACGCTGGTCGAGCTCCGGTACCTGTCATGGAACGGGACCGGCTGGGACCGCGAGATCGTTGTCATGCCGGCCAAGCGGGACTTTACCACTTCCCTTGTGATCGATTCCCAAGATGTCCCACATATAGCCTACTGCGATGTCGCGAGTAAAGCGCTGAACTATGCCACCCGGTCGCCGTCCGGAACCTGGGACAGCCAGACCGTAGTCCAGGGGACGAATCTTCTCCGGATGCCCTCGCTTGCGCTCGACCCGACCGACAGCCCCGGTATTGCCTATTATGATCTGACCGGCCATTCGCTGAAGTTCGCACAAGGTGTGGCGTGAACGGCGTCCTGCTGCGACGGTAGTAAACACATTTTTTTCCCCCCGCCATTTTTCGTTCAAATTCGATCCGACCCCCCACCCCCATAGGGGGGGTCACCGGTCGACCCCTCCCAGCCCCGGCCACTTCCCCATCTCCATCTTCACCCCCTTTCGGGCATTGTAACATTGCTAAATAGTACCTCTCCCGTTCCCGCCGGTCCGTTCCTTATGCTAAAAACCCAGCCACGACGGGTCCTCCGGCCGGGCAAGTCCCCGCCGCTCGTAGTGTTTCCACCGTGCGATCTCACCCATATCCCGGGCAGTCTTGATTTTGTTACACCGTGCGCAGAGCACCTGCAGGTTTTGCACATCCCACTGGTCCCCGCCCATGGCAATCGGCCGGATATGGTCCAGGATAAAGGAATGCACCGGGTGCCGGCCTCCCGCGGCACGCGATTTTGTGATCTCCCTCCCGCACCGGGCACACTTCCCCTCCTGCTCCAGGAGGACAAGCCGTCGCATCTGGCCCACCGTGGGCCGCTCTTCCTGCCAGTACAGAAAACTGCACGAAGGCTGGCAACAGATGGTATCCCACCCGGCCGGGAACGCCGATCGTTCGCGGCCGCAGACCGGGCAGGCTCTTCTGGCAATGCGCTCCTTCTCTTCTTGGGTGTTGGAATACCGGCGGTGTTCGCGGAGGATCATATTCTGGAGAGTGAGGTTCGGGCACAACGGGATAAGACCGGGGATTGGGGGGTGAAAGTGACCGGGACATTAAGGGATTGAACTTCGGGTTTTTCCTGCCAGGTTATTTTCACACCTCACTGCCACATTATAAAAAGCTGAACATCCGGTTTAGAGTAAGAAGATTACCTGCAGGATGGGAACATGAGCGATAAGAAATATCCGGCATACCGCACCATGACATTCCGCATCCATGCATTACGCCAGATGTTCCAGCGGAGAATATCGGATTCCGATATTCGCGAACTGCTCGAACGTGGAACTATCATAGAAGAATATCCTGACGATGTCCCCTATCCCAGTTTTCTCATATCCGGAATGGTGAACCATCGTCCGCTTCACGGAGTAATGGCATACAATAATGTAGATCGTGAAGCAATTGTTATCACAGCATACGAACCAGACCCGGATTCGTGGTCTGAAAATTATACACGGAGGAGACCATGAAGTGCGTCATCTGCAAACACGGTGAGACAAAGGCGGGCACGACAACCGTCACCTTTGATCGGGATGGGATGACTCTTGTCGTGAAGGATGTTCCCGCACAGGTGTGCACGAACTGTGGCGAGGATTACGTGGACGCACATGTGGCCCGCGAGATCCTTGCCATCGCAGAAAGTACGGCCCGGAGCGGGGCACAGGTTGATGTCCGGAAGTACGTTCCCGGCTCCGCCATGCCGTGTTAGTTGATTCTCTTTTTTTTAGTAAACGTCAATTCCGAATCTGTTCAGCCGCATCCGCGTCATCTGAAAAATATCCGATCAAGTTCATCTCTGTGAACCTTGACGCGAGGGGCGGTCTCCCTTCAACCCCCCCTCCACTTCTCTCCAAATTCCTGTCAACCCCCCCCACCCCCATAGGGGGGGGGTCACCGGCCGACCCCTCCCCCCATCCGGCTCAAACCGACCTCCCCTTACCATTTCTGGGTAGGCTGCCGGGCGGGGCGCTCCGTCTGAACGACCCTAAAAGATCGTGATAAATTACGCGTGCAATATTGCACAAATCCCATTTTTGATGGGGGGGTCAGCGGTCGACCCCCCCCCACGGGTTGCGTTTGAAATCGTGCCGACCCCCCCACCCCTTTGCGTTTCAAATCGATCCGACCCCCCTCCCGATCAGGATTTTTGAGTGCCTGGCTCTCACGTTCCCGTCGGTGCGTGCGGTGCGGGTGGGAGCGTCCGGGTTTTCTAAAATGGGGGTGGGGGGTCGGTGGTCGACCCCCCCCTTTGATTTTTTTGGGGAGGGGGGGTTGCAAAAGATCCTGGAATTATTTTCCCGATTATAGATACGAGGCCCACCGTGCAAAATATCTGGCGAGACTCGAAGAACGCTGATGCATTCGGTCGAAGACACTAAAAGAAAAAATCCGATGACCCGGGATCTTATGTTTATTTTCACCCCGCACCGTCACACTATATCAGCCAGTACTCCCGTCATATATCTGTAGAGAATAGAATTTCAATCCGGGGTCCCTATCATGAAACCAGCAATTATTCAACGTCTTCACAAAAATTTCGAAGATTATGTAAATATGCAGGATGGCGTTGAATTCTGGTTCGCCCGGGATTTACAGAAACTTCTCGGATATACGCAATGGAGAAATCTCCTGAACGTAATCGAAAAAGCAAAGGAATCGTGTAAAAATTCAAATCACGAGATTTCAGACCATTTTGCTGACGTCAGCAAAATGGTTGTTCTCGGGTTAGGAACTGAGCGTGTCGTTGAAGATATTAAGCTAACCCGCTATGCCTGTTATCTTATCGCCCAGAATGGCGATCCCCGTAAAGAAGAGATCGCTTTTGCCCAGAGTTATTTTGCTGTCCAGACCCGGAAGCAGGAGATTATCGAAGATCATATCCGGCTTACCGAACGGCTGAAGGCAAGAAAACACCTGAAAGATTCCGAGAAAGAGTTGTCCCGGAATATTTATGAAAGAGGTGTTGATGAATCCGGTTTTGCCCGGATCCGGAGCAAAGGCGACGTAGCTCTTTTTGGGGGATTTTCCACTCACGCGATGAAAGAACGTATGGAAGTTCCGGACAACAGGCCTCTTGCAGATTTTCTTCCCACCGTTACGATTACAGCCAAAAACCTTGCAACGGAAATCACGAACTTCAATGTCACCAAGGAAGATATGCAGGGCGAGGATCCGATCACGGTCGAACATGTCCAGAATAATCAGGATGTGCGTGACCTGCTCCTGAAGCGGGGGATCCGTCCTGAAGCGCTGCCTCCGGAAGAAGATCTCATAAAACTTGAGCGCCGGGTCCGATCTCAGGAAAAGAAGATTGCCGGGCGATCGGGAAGAATAACCTCTTCATCTTCTGATAAATGTCGGGACTCGAAGACCGGTAAATAATCCTGATATGTTCCCTTTTTTCCCACGGGTATTTGATGCCAACCATTATGCTCAACTATTATAAAGATGAATATTATTGAGCGAATTATTCAAAAACCGGGGAATTCTTTTCCTGGAATGGAGGAGTGCATTACCTGATGAAAAAATGGAACTTATCCGTATATAATCTGACGATTCTCATCGGGCTCGTTATCATTATGCTTACGGGGGGTTGTGTTACGGACACAACCTCTTCGCCATTAACCGGTACGCCAGCTGAAACACCGACACTGCCTCCGGGGCACCCACCGTTATCAACCATCACCGCAACCCCGTCCCCCTCACAAACCCCGGTTGTATCCTCGCCCCGGTTCACACAGGATCCCCAGACCGGATGCTCTATGGATCCCCATGTCCCGGAACCGGTCGACAGTGCCATCGCGGTCCGGGACCCGATGCCCGGGGTCCGCTATTCTTTCAACGAAACTGAGACCGGCCGAACTGTCGTGCTTGAGAAGGGAGAGATTGTTGAGATTACCCTTCGGTGGGCCCCGAGTGTTGCATGGGAATGGGACGTGCCGGTTTCAGGCTGCTCGATCGAGCTCTTAAATGACGGATACTATTCCGGAGGCGGCGATTACTGGAACCAGTCCGGCCATTACCGGGCCCGGTACCGGGCAATAGACCCCGGAACATCGTTCATCGATGGCATCTTTGGCGTCGCACCGGGCGGCACGCCGCATGAATGGAATCCCCGGTTCAACCTGACCGTGATTGTGAAATAGGCCGGGCGACCCCCGCTGGGGTGGGGGAGCCATCGTCACGATGCGTTGCGGCCGGGGCTGCTGTCCGCGGGTGATGGGGAGGGGGCGTTGCCTGGGGAAGGGGGGATCTGAAGGAGAGGCTGTTTTCCGGATCATGCCGGATGAGTACCTTGGGGAGATACACTCCCGAAACTCCTGTTCTCCGTCGTAGACTCCCTGTGCTGACAGACTCGTGATGCACAATACCAGCACTATTTCACGAAAAACCGACACAGTTTCACTCATTTTCCCCCATTTTCACGTCGGAGAATGATGACACTATTTAGCAGCATTTGGAGGGGCGATCGGTCGCTGGATCGGGCAATGGTAGCGGAACACGGAAAAAACAGGGTTTTTTCCTAGAAGTTCGGGTCGGATCGACCCTCACTTTATGGAAAGGAAGGGCTGTTTTAACTTTTGAGTACAGTTCGAAGAGGGATGTTTCACCGTCAATAAAGCAAATAATATTTGGGATGGACCTCCGCCGCCCCGTAGAGTGCCCCACGGCAGATCAGTTATCGGAAAGTTAAAAAATCTCTGAAATGAGAACACAAATCAAAAATTATGGAGTATCGATGAAAGATATCCATCTGAAACCCGACATAATATACCTACTTTTTGATTTCTCTGCCCAAGTTCTTCCAATAGATACAGATATTTCATCACCAACTTGACTAATTGTTTTCGTACTACTCAAATATTGTCGCAATTGGGATATGAAATATGAATTATTTGCTTCATCCTTTATTATTCTAAAAGTTGTGTTTTTATCTTGATTTTTAGAGAATATCTCACGATATTTTTCAGATATTTCCAGATAATTTCTACCCCAGTTCAAGATATTTAGAGCAGTGGCATCGTAAGCAGCATTTCGTGCTTTGTTTGCATTCAACCAATCTCTTGAAATTTTATCTCCACTTACAACTTTTGATATTAACTCTGCAACATTTCGAGGAGTTGAGCTTACTAAAAATAATGATTTTCTGTGTTTGAATACTCGTTCTCCTTTTCCAGTCCTCGAAGAAATTTTTCCTTTTTGTGTTCCATTACCTGATTTATTGAATACAAGTTCGTTGTTTTGATATTCGACTAATCCACAGAATACAAACCATTGCAATAATTTATTGGAGTATGCGTTTATCGATTGTGTATTCAATCCAAGTGCAGAATAACTCTGAGCTAGATATGACTGGAATTTTTCAATTGAGATCCGAGATCCATCCCCTTCATGATTCAATATCTCTTGGATAATTTTATGTTGTAAAAATTGATGGTAGAGATGTTCAGCGACTTTTTCAATATTTTGTCCTTGAATTTCATCAGTTAAATTGTAAATATTTTCATCATCTTTTTTGATAATCAAAAATGTGATTAGATCGCTAATTACATTAGTTGCTGTTTTATCAGTTATTGACAAATATTTGGCAAACTCCTCTTTAGATAATTTCCCTCCATATTTCTCAAAAATTTGAATGGATTTGATAATCGTCCCTAATGGGGATACAGGAATTATTGTTAAAGGAATAACAGGTAATTTTTCTTCATTGAGATAATCTCGGAAAATATCCCAATAAATTGCATATCTATATCCAGTACGTGTAATTAGTCTCCGTCTTGTTAATTCATTAATTACATCAATGTCAAATCTTTCATTTAATTCAATTACACTCACTGGAGAGAATTTTGCAATATATTTTAGGCAGTCCGTCTGTGTAGTAGTTAAATCAATAGTATCCTCATCAAATAATTGTTTTAAATTAAATTGTGTGAAAATCAAATCTGTTTGTTTGATCCCTTTCTTGACCTGACGATAAATATGAATGCACAATTTTTTTAATAGCCAAGGAAATCCGGAACAATGCTCAATCAATCTCCGTTTCAATTGTTTTTCTAAAGGTTCCCCCAAATACTCACTTAACTGCTGTAATTGTTGAAAAATTTCGCTGCTATCAAATTTTTCGATTGTGAAAGTTTTTCGCCTATCTTTTAATTCATGCCACATGTGATAGGCAGGATGATCTTCGGGCAAACTAATTTCTGTTCTCCATGAACTACCAAGAACAATATTTTCTTTGACCGCATCAACTTGTAACGAAAATTTTTTAAAATTTTCAAAAACATAAAATAACTCATCTTTGATGAACAATTCTTCGAATTGATCAAAAAAGATTATCAATACTTTCTTTTTTCTTCTCAAATAATCAAGAGCTTTTTGGATAGATTTTGATTCTAATGGATTATCAAAATTCTCGATAGAAATCTCATCCGGAATTTGAATAAAACCCTGCTTTTTTGCTTCATCAAATCCTTTGCGAATAGCCTCATTTATAAACAATGGAGTGACTGCAGAACGAGTATCAACATGATATAGGAAAAATTTTAATTTCCAATGTTGATTTTCAAATCTATCTGATAGCTTTAAGATTAATGATGATTTCCCAAATCCTGATTGCCCAACCAATGAAATAAGTCGGGTTTTTGTTTTATCATCTCTTACATCATCAAGAAAGTCCCAGATCTCTTTTTGAAGCGCTCGCCTTCCAATGAAATCCATTGGACGACAGGGTCTGTAATCATCAAACTGATCGGCAACAGGAATAGTTGAAATTGTTTCTTGATAATTTGAAGTTTTTAATGTTTTCATATGAGATGACTTTTTTAATAAAAATGAAGAGCCATCAACACATTCTAGCCCTAAAAATATTTTGTTTTCATCCAATAATTTTCGAACTTTTTCAATTTTGATTTTTTCATCGCTATTAAATGGAAAAATTAGCAATTTATTTGTAAAACCATCTAAAATGTATTCTGCGATCCAAAATATTTGTTCGGGAGATATGACTAATGTTGTATTACCTATTTTATTGATTAATTTTGATTGGGATTCTATTTTTTTTAATAATGGTTCTGTATTGGTAATTTCGAAGTAAATTTCACTTAATTTTTCAGGACCAATAAAGGCAAATTTTATTTTACTGTTTACTGATTGAGATTTTTCATATTCATCGATTAATCCCCTAGCTTCTTTTCCGGGTTCTGATGTTGAAAAAAGGTAAATTATATCAACATTTTTTAAATAAGCTTTCCCGAATAATTTGCTAATTTCATCCGCACCTAAAGGATCGGAAATGAATTTACATTCGACAAATGCTGTTTGATTTATATCTTTATTTTTTGTGCTCTGTAGAAATGCTTTCATCGAGAGAGAAAAGAGCTGCGCGTGACCAAAAGATCTAAGGTACGGTGTCTCCTTATTTCGTTATGCTCAGTAACCATAAGGAGACAATTAAGAGATCGTCCGGCCGGTTTATCATTTTTATCAAACATGCATTCTCTCTCGTTCGATCATCCCATCTCTCCCTTTATTCCTGTAAATATTCGAGAAGAGACTACACCCAGCACCAACTTCTGACGATTCTTCTCTTCAAAGAATACCGGAAGGAAGACTACCGTACGGTCATCTGTGACTTTGAAGAAATGGACCGGGTCCGGGAAGCACTTGGTCTTACTTCGATACCTCACTTCACCACACTCCAGAAATTCCTCTGCCGAATCAAACCGATCTACCTCGATATTCTCTTCAAATGCACCCTGAAAATATTCTATTCCCCCGACGACACAATCTCCATTACTGCCATTGATTCTTCCGGCTTCACCAGCGGATATTGTAGCCATTATTACTCCGAACGAACCGGTAAAATCCGAAAACATTTCCTCAAAACCACAATTGTTGTCGATATCGATCAGCAGGTTATCACAGGATTCAGAATCTCGAAAAGTCGGGTTCATGATTCAGTACACGCGTTCTCACTTCTCAAAGAATGTCACCGACTGCACAAGTCTGAATGCTATGTCATGGACAGGGGATATGATTCCGAGAAAATGCACAGGTTTATCCGAGAATCCCTTAAGGCAGATTCGATCATTCCTGCCCGCCGTCATAATTTCTCTTTAAATGTCTGGGGAAAATACCGAAAAGAAATGACTGATCATTTCGACACTATCCGATATCGAAAACGGTTCCTTGTCGAAACCAGATTCTCTGTCCTCAAACGAAGGTTCGGGAGTGACTTGAAAGCACGAGTATTCCAGATCCAGAAGAAAGAAATTTTCTGTAAGATCATTCTAGCTAACCTGGATCGGTTCTTAAATTTTTTTCTGGATTGTGGTTTTCTACAGAGCAATTTTTTGCAAGTAAATCAATCTCCATTCCAGTAAAACGAACTCTTTGAACAACTTCAAATCGAACTTTTTGTAATAATTTTCCGATTTCTCTTTCGAAGAAATCACCCTTTTTATCAGGATCCCATTCTTTTGTAACTAAATATTTTATTTTACTCATAACATATCAAAATTGTATGCAATGATAATTAATTTATTGAAATTATCATCATAAACACTTTTCAAAATTTTGTGATTCAGAAGGGGTTTAGGTATTCGTAAATATTATGCATGTTTGTAATAACTCGACTCCCAACCTCCTCTTTTATATACCATCCCACATAACGAATATGCATGCAGGACGAGTGCCACAGCATTCATGAGGGTTTTTTTGCCCGTGAACGTCTTTATCTCCACTAGTTCACCCGCCCGTTGCATCAGTGAAATCGTTTCTCAAGAGCTTTCGAACGTGACGACCGCATGGTCCCGGTTCTTCAGCTCGTTTAGTTTTTATTACCGGTTTTATTTCTGGTATTGATCAAGCCCCTTGGTTTGCATTCCAAAAATTATGCAAAAACGAGGGGAGGATGTTGTTGTTACTATGAGAGGAAAGGAAATCCGTCTGGAAAGAATCATGAATCGCAATACGAAGAAGACCGTCATCATACCGATGGATCACGGTGTATCGAACGGCCCGATCCCGGGCCTCATCGACATGGGCCAGGCCGTGGACCTTGTCGCGGAAGGCGGGGCGAACGCGGTCATCGGCCACGTGGGTCTTGCGCTGCACGGCCATCGGCAGGGCGGCCGGGACGTGGGGCTGATCCTCCACTTGTCCGCAAGCACGATGCTGGCACCGGACCCGAACGAGAAGGTGCTCGTCAATACCGTGCAGAATGCGCTGAAGATGGGCGCTGACGCGGTCTCGATGCACGTGAACATCGGGGCCGAGAGTGAAGCGAAGATGCTCCAGGATCTCGGGATGGTTGCCGTCGAATGCATGGAATGGGGCATGCCGCTCCTTGCGATGATGTACCCCCGGGGCAAGAACATCACGACAAGTAACGATCTCGAACAGGTGAAACTCGCGGCCAGGGTGGCAGCCGAACTTGGCGCCGACATTGTCAAGACCGTGTACACCGGTGACCCGGAGTCCTTCCGCGAAGTGACCCGGGGCTGCCCGGTGCCGGTCGTTGTGGCCGGAGGTAGTAAGACCGATGACCGCACAACATTGGAATTAATAGAGGGCGCCATGGCGGGCGGTGCAGCCGGGATCTCGATTGGGAGGAACGCCTTCCAGCACAAGAACCCGGCAAAGTTCGTCCGGGCCGCGGCCTGTATCGTGCACGCGAACAAGAGCGTGGAAGAAGCACTCGAAGTACTCAAGGTGTGAAAATGATTGGAAAGGACATCAGGATCGAACGGATCATGGACCGGAACACGGGAAGAGCAGTCATCGTGCCGATGGACCATGGGTTCTCGATGGGGCAGATCGACGGCCTCCTGGACATGACGCAGGTGATCTCGGACGTGAGCAACGGCGGCGCGAATGCCATCATCCTCCACAAGGGGCTCGTCAAGCGCGGCCACCGGAAGCACGGCCGGGACATCGGCCTCTTCATCCACCTCTCGGGCAGCACCTCCATGAACCCGGACCCGAACGACAAGGTCCAGGTCTGCACGGTCGAGGAAGCGATCGCGCTCGGCGCTGACGCGGTCTCGATCCACATCAACCTCGGCTCGCCGAGCGAATCGAAGATGCTGGAGATCGGCGCGAACGTGGCCCGGGACTGCAACCGCTGGGGCATGCCGCTCCTCATCATGTGCTACCCCCGGGGCAAGGGCATCGATTCGTTCTCGGCGCAGTCGATCGGCCACGCGGTCCGGGTGGCAGAAGAGCTCGGCGCTGACATGATCAAGACCAATTACCCGGGCGATCCCGAGGCATTCAGAAAGATCGTGAAGGCCTGCTCGGTGCCGGTCTTTATTGCCGGCGGGGAGAAGTGCGCTGACCTCGAATCCCTGAAGATCATCCGCGACTCGGTCAATGCCGGTGGCGCCGGTGTCTGCGTGGGCCGTAACGCCTTCCAGCGGCAGGACACGAAGTCGTTCGTCCAGGCCCTCTGCAACGTGGTGCACCACAATGTGGACCCGGGAAAAGCGCTGGAGCAGCACAAATGAAACAGTTCTGGGTGGACATCCGCCCCTGGAACAAGGATATTGCAACAACAGCGATCGAGAGCGGTGCGGATGCGCTGATGGTGGACAAGGCCGAGGACGTGAAGCGCCTCGGGCGAATCACGACCATTGCGCCGGACGGCGACATCAAGCCCGGCACCGACATCACCGAGTGCACCATCACGGACAAGGCAAGCGAGAACGCAGCAGCACAGGCAGGGAAGCACAAGCCGGTCATCGTCACGACCAGTGACTGGACTGTGATCCCGCTCGAAAATCTTGTGGCCCAGTCCGATAAGATCGTGGCCCGGGTGAAGACCGTGGACGAGGCTGCGATGGCGATCCATGTGCTGGAGAAGGGCGTGTACGGCATCCTCCTCTCAACCGACAGCCCGGCGGTGGTAAAAGCCGTGGCAACGCTCGTGAAGGCAACAACGGGAAAAGTCGGCCTCGTCCCGTTCACGGTCACGAAGATCGTGCCGGTGGGGATGGGTGACCGGGTCTGCGTGGACACCTGCTCGATCCTGAGCGATGGCGAGGGGATGCTGATGGGTAACACCTCGTCGGCCATGCTCCTCGTCCATGCCGAGACGCTGGAGAATCCCTACGTGGCCCCGCGCCCGTTCCGCGTGAACGCCGGCGCAGTCCATGCCTACATCCTGCTTCCGGACGGCAAGACCGCATACCTCGCCGATCTCACCATCGGGGGATCGGTCCTGGTCACCGATGCGAAGGGAACGGCGCACTCCGCCATCATAGGAAGGACAAAGATCGAGCGCCGCCCGCTCCTGCTCGTTGAGGCAGCGGCAGGACCAAACAAGGTGAGTTTGATCATCCAGAACGCCGAGACGATCCGGCTCGTGGCAGAGGAAGGCGGCGCCATCTCAGTCGTGCACCTTAAGGTGGGCGACAAAATCATGGGCAGCGTGCTCGAAGGCGGCCGGCATTTCGGTATGGCCGTCAAAGAGACGATCCGCGAGAAATGATCATGAAGGTAGGCATTATCGGCGGTACCGGGAAGATGGGCCGGCTCTTTGCCAGAGTTTTTGCAGGTGCCGGGTACGAAGTTCTGGTTTCAGGACGGAAGACCGCAGTCACCGCAAGCGACATTGCAGAGCAGTGCGAGATCGTCATCGTCTCGGTCCCGATCCATGAGACGGTGCGGGTGATCGAAGAGGTAGCGCCGCTCCTTAAGGGCAACCAGCTCCTCTGCGACTTCACGTCCCTGAAGATGAGACCGGTCGCGGCCATGCTGAAGTCGAAGGCGGACGTGATCGGGCTCCACCCGATGTTCGGGCCCACCGTGAAATCCATCCGGAACCAGACCATCATCGTCTGCCCTGCCCGGGCTGGCGAAGAGCGGGTAGCATCTCTCATCAAAGTCTTCGAGGCGCAGGGGGCCGTCTGCACCATTGCGACCCCGGAGGAACACGACCGGACCGTGGCCATCGTCCAGGGGCTCACGCACTTTGTTACGCTCTGCGTGGCCGATACGGTGCGAAGGCTGGGAGTCGACCTCCACAAGACCGAAGCGTTCGAGAGCCCCGTGTACCAGATCGAGCTCTCGCTCGTGGGCCGGCTCCTCAGCCAGGACTCAAGCCTCTATGCCGACATCCTCCAGCAGAATCCCTACGTACCTGAGGTCCTGCTCGCCTGCCGGAGTTCCGCAGCCGATCTCGCAGAGATCGTTGCATCGAAAGATCCGGAAAAATTCCGGAAGTTTTTCGAGAAGAACAGCCTTCATCTCGGGAGTTACTGCGAGGAAGGCCAGAAGACAACCGATGCCCTGATTGAATGCATGGTGAATAAATGAAGGTGATCACGCTCGGCCCCGAGGGCACGTTCTCGCACGAGCTCGCGCTGAAACTCTGTGGGCCGGACCCCGAGATCGTCCTCCTCCCCACCATCCGGAGCATCATGGCTGCGGTTGCCCGCGGGGACGGCGACGGGATCGTGCCCATGGAGAACTCCGAGGCGGGGAGCGTGGGCGAGACCCTGGACGGCCTGACCCGGTACCCGATTCATATCACGGGCGAGATGTACCTGCCCATCCACCACAATCTCGCCTCGCTCGTCTTAAAAGACGAGATCCGGGTGATCTACGCCCACCCCCAGACCCACGAGCAGTGCAGCGATGCCATCGAACTCTGGTGCGTGCCGGTCATCCACACGAGCAGCAATGCGGCGAGCGCTCTTGAAGCCAAGAAGACACCGAACGCCGGTGCGATCATCCCGGTCTCGGCTTCAGAGATCTACCATCTCCCCATCATCCTGAAGAACACGGAGAACAGCGCGTTTAATACCACGCGCTTTGTCCGGGTCTCACGAAAACCCGCGGAGGACAAAACGCCCGAGAAGTGCAGTATCTTAATCGACCCGGATGAGGACCGGGCCGGTCTCCTGTACGACCTGCTTGGGGCCTTTGCGAAACGGAAGATCAATCTCTCGCGCATCGAATCCCGCCCATCCAAGAAGGGCATCGGGAAGTATGTCTTCTTCCTGGACTTCACGTGGTCGGACCAGACCCGTGAGGCCTTGCGGGAACTCAAATCCTTCACCGGTGTCCGGGAACTGGGCTGTTACCGGAAGATCGAGGTGCCCGGATGAAGCGGGAGATCACGATCCGTAAGTCCGGGCCCGTTGACCTGAAGGCCACCGCCCCGCCATCCAAGAGTTACACGCACCGGGCCCTGATCGCGGGAGCGCTTGCGAGTGGCAGGACAACGGTTTTGCACCCGCTCGATGCCGATGACACCCGGCTCACGCTCGCAGCCTTACGCGCACTCGGGATCACCATTGAGCAGGACGTGAACCGGATCCGGATTGACGGGTGCGATGGAACGATCCCAACCCCCAAAGCAACTACGCTCTATCTCGACAACTCCGGCACCAGCCTGCGCCTCCTCACCTCGCTGGCCCTCCTCGCACACCACCCGGTCACGCTCACGGGAAGCGCCCGCATGCAGGAACGGCCGATCGGTCCCCTGGCATCAGCGCTCCCCACACTGGGCGGCAATGTCCGGTTCCTGAAGAACAACGGTTATCCCCCGCTCGAAGTGAGCGGGCACCTGAAAGGCGGAAGCGTGGAAATGGACGGCTCCATCAGCAGCCAGTTCATCTCATCGATTCTTATCGCGGCCCCGTATGCCGATGAGCCGGTCGAAGTCCGGATCCCCGCCCCGCCCGCGTCGGCCTCCTATCTTGACATCACGCTCGATGTGATGCAGGTCTTCGGGGCCCGGGTGGAGCGGGAGGGCTACGGGAAATTTGTGGTCAGCAATCAGCACCGGTACAGGGGGCGGGACTACACCGTCGAGGGTGATTACTCCTCGGCCTCGTACTTCCTTGCAGCCGCTGCGATTTGCGGAGGGCGGGCTACGGTGGAAAACCTTGCACCGGATTCGGTACAGGGCGACCGCCGATTCCTTGAGGCTCTTGCAGCAATGGGCTGCACCGTGACCACCGGGAAAAATTCTGTCACGGTCGAACGCACCGGCGAATTAAACGGCATCACCTTCGACATGTCCTCCTCGCCCGACACTGTCCAGACCCTCTGCATGGTGGCGGCGAAGGCAACGACCCCGACCACCATCACAGGAATCAGTCATTTAAAGTTCAAGGAGAGCGACCGTATCAATGGAACAGCCGATCGCCTCCGGGCGCTGGGCGGGAACGTGACGGTCGGTGACGACTTCATCACGATCCGCCCGGCGCCCCTGCACGGCGGCAGGATCGATCCGGCGAGCGACCACCGCACCGCCATGAGTTTTGCCGTGCTGGGTCTTGCTATCGGGGGCATCACCATCACCGACGCAGCGTGCGTGAACAAGTCGTTCCCGGAATTCTGGGAGAGCATGAAGGAAGTTATACCGTGAGACGGATCGTCCTCGTGGGGTACCGTGGCACCGGCAAGACCGAGATAGGTAAGGAGCTGGCCCGGCACCTGAACGTACCGTTCCTGGACACGGACCATCTGGCCGAGGAGCAGAGCGGCCGCACCATTGATGAGGTCTTCAGCACCGATGGCGAAGCCCGGTTCCGGGAGATTGAGCAGGCCGTGATCGCGGGTCTGCCGGCACGCGATGCCGTGATCGGCACCGGGGGCGGGGCAGTCACCATTCCCGCGAACATGGTGCATCTCCGCAAGGACAGTACGCTCATTCTCCTGACCGCGGACCCGAAGGTCATTGCAGAGCGGATTGCACGGGCCCCGCGACCACCGCTGACAAATCTCCCGGCAGAAGAGGAGATCAGGGAGATGCTTGCCCGGCGGAAGCAGCAGTATGCGGCGGCACAGGACTTCTGCATTGACACGGGCAACAAAACCACGAAAGAGGCTGCGGACCTGATCCTCCGCATCCTGAAGACCGGTGTCCCGACACCGGCCGCCCGTAACGCGGGGCTGGTCTTATTCCGGGGCGGGCGGCTTCCCGCACCGGTACTTCATCACCTGGCAAAGATCCTGAACAATCCCCCGGAAGATCCGAAGACCCGGCTTATCGGCGTTGCGGGCAACCCCTGCCTCCACAGCCGGGGGCCCGGGCTCTTCAACGCCCTCTTCAAAGAACACGGCCTCAATTACTATTACACCTTCTTCGAGGACCCGGAGATCGGCCGTATCATGCAGCAGGCCCGGGCGCTGGACGCAAAAGGACTCTCGGTCACCATCCCGTTCAAACAGAGCGTCATGGAGCATCTCGATGATATCCCGGACCCGGCAGCCCGGCAGATCGGTGTCGTGAATACCGTGGTCTTTGCCTGCGGGAAAGCCCTCGGGTATAACACGGACTGGCTTGGTGTGCGGGCGCCCCTTCTGGGGATGAAGGGGAAAAAGGCAGTGCTGCTCGGTGCCGGGGGCGTCGCCTCCGCTGCCGCGTATGCCATGACCGGCCTCGATATGGACGTCACGATCCTGAACCGGACACCAGAGAAGGCAAAAGAACTCGCAAAAAGGGCAGGCTGCCGCTGGGCTGCGTGGGACACCTTCGATGTCCTCCACCCGGACCTCGTGGTGAATGCCACGCCGCTCGGCATGGAGCCGGATATCCGGAGCCCGCTGGAGGCAGAGCAGCTCTACCCGGAGCTGACCGTCTTTGACCTGGTGTACACGCCTCCGATCACCCCGCTGATCGAGCGGGCTATCGGTCAGGGCTGCACCACCATCACCGGCACCGGCATGTTTGCCGAACAGGCACGGGCACAATTCAGGCTCTGGTTCGGGATCGATCTCCCGGCAACAGCACTCAGGAAGTATATCCCATGAACACCTTTGGCAGAAATTTCAAAGTCACGAGTTTTGGCGAGAGCCACGGGCCCGCAGTCGGCTGCGTCATTGACGGCTGTCCGGCGGGTATCCTCCTCACTGAAGAGAACATCCAGCCGTTTCTGGACCGGCGCAAGCCCGGCACCTCCCCGCTCGTATCGCCCCGGCAGGAGGATGACAAGATCGAGATCCTCTCCGGGGTTTTTGAAGGTAAAACCACCGGCACGCCCATTGCGCTCATGGTGAGAAACCACGGGGCACACTCCTCTGATTACGAAGAACTCCGCACGCTTTTTAGGCCCGGCCATGCGGACTACACCTACCAGCAGAAGTACGGCATCCGCGATCACCGGGGCGGGGGCCGGAGCTCCGGCCGCGAGACGGTAGGTCGTGTTGCTGCCGGGGCCGTGGCCCTCCAGCTCCTTGCAGCACAGAAAATAACGATCTCGGGCAGGATCGTCTCCGTGCACGGCAGGACCACACCCGCGGAGATCGAGGCTGAGATTCTTGCGGCAAAGGAGGCTGGGGATTCCGTGGGCGGCATTGCGGAGATTGTTGCTACCGGGTGCCCTGCGGGTCTCGGCGACCCGGTCTTTGGGAAACTGGACGCAGAGATTGCCGGCGCCATGATGGGGATCGGTGCCGTCAAGGGGGTTGAGATTGGCGACGGCTTTGCAGTCGCGGACAGATTCGGGAGCGAAAACAACGACCCGATCACGAAGAGCGGTTTCTTAAGCAACCATGCAGGCGGGATCCTTGGCGGGATCTCGTCCGGCCAGGAGATTGTGGTCCGCATCGCGGTGAAGCCGACGCCATCCATTGCACAACCGCAGAAGACGGTCGATATCCACGGAAACGATGCGGAGATCACCGTGAAGGGACGGCACGATCCCTGCATCCTGCCCCGGATCGTCCCGGTGGCTGAAGCAATGCTCGCGCTGGTGCTCGCTGATGCATGGCTTGAACAGAAGAAATATTCGTGATGGCAGCAGCCAGATAAAAAAACCTTATTTTAAAGAAGGGCTGTCGGGCCGTGCTGCTGTGCGTACCCGGGTTAAAAACGGGTTAAAAAAAATGAGTTTCCGGTTATTGTACCGGATCACTCACATAGTGCGGGGCGGAATTAGCGTCGCAACCGCAGAAACTCCGGAGATATTCGCGGCAAAGAAATCCGTGGAGTACTTCTGTAACAGGGTATCGCCCGAATTTTTATCTTCAATGTAATAGTACAGGGGCATGCCTTTGTACGCGAGCTGGGACAGGTTATCGTTCCGTGTCACATACGTGAAATCCTTGGAATCTAAGGATGACGGCGGGGAGAGCAGGCGGGGACCAAATACCGGGAATTGCGCAAGGCTCTGGCCCGAAAGGATACTGTTCCCGGGGCTATCCTGTATGAAGTAGTAGAGCGTCTTCCCTTGAGAATCCGTGAGATAGGAACCGCGCTCCGCGGATGTGGCGATCTTGATGTACTCAAAGGGCGTGGCTGCGACCCAGACAGTGTCCACCTTCTCACCGTTCACATCGCCGGGTTTACTATCGCCCTTGTAATAGTAGAGCCGTAAGCCATTGGTTCTCACCTGTTTTTTGCCGTCAGCCTGGGTGTAGATACCAAAATCATCTTTGGAGAGCGGGGCGGAGACCTGGATGCTGTCAGCGGAGAAGGCGGGCCAGGTATCAGCACAGGTTCCCGTGCAGGCACTGGTATCGCTGTCAACGGCATCCTTGGTGAAATAGTACAGGGTCATTCCCCCGGCACCGGTAATAACCGTGCCAAGGGTTGAATTCGCAGTACCGATCGTACCCGCGGATGCTGCCTGAGTCTGCTGGGTAGTGGGGAGCGGCGTTGCCGCAGGCGTTGCTGTCTTCTGCGTGCATCCTGCAACAAAGAGCATGCCTATGACCACCAGCACAAGGAGAATAACATGTTGGTTTTTCATACAATCACCTGATGTATCCGGATGATATCGGGATACTCGGATAAATCTAGTGCTGATTTCAATTATATAAACGAACGTATTGTTCCAGATTTTCACGAAAATTTGGAAACTGCTCGCGCTGGTGCTCGCTGACGCACTGGTGGAACAGAAGAAAAAAAATAAGGGGCCGGGCAGATCATGGCCCGGATTTTTTTGATTTAATCTTTTTTAGGTCTGGTACTCTGCTGAACCGAATACCTTCTCGTCCATCACTTTGTAAGTGATACCGGCTGCCTGGACATAGATAACGCAGCGGTCGCCGGCCCGGGTCCCCGTGGCAACGATCTCATCGTTCGGGACCGGCTTCTGGCCCTCGCTCATGGCGTACTCTTCAACCGTCCCGTCCGACAGGTACACCTTCATGGTCACTTTCTGCGTGAATCTCTCGCCGGGTCCGCCCTGGTAGACCAGGTGGATCTTCGAGGTCGGGCGATCCTTGGACAGGTCAAAGCTTACCTGCTGGTCGGAGGGCATCACTTCGATCGGACCGTTATCCCCGGACGCTGTGGTTGCAATCGTACTGATCGCGGGTGTTGCGGCAGGAACTACAGTCGCCGGAACTGCGGTGGGCTGGGGCGTGATGATGATCGTTGTTGCGGGAACCGGGGCACTGGTAGATGTGCACCCGGCGATCAAAACAAGTGCGATGACAAAGGCTGCAATTGCAGCAATAACGGGTCTCATGCCATAAGGCTTGCAGGTTTTTCGTATTGAGGCTTGCGCTTAAAACCGCAGGGAATTCTGAAACAAAAAATTATTTCCCGAGCAGCAAGCTCTTGAGTTTGACAAACTCTTCAACAGAATATTGTCCTGCCGCGGTCGGCGAGCCGGTGTGGCAGTACACGAACTCCGAACCGAAGAGCGGCAGCAGGGCCCGGGCATACCGTAACTCCGTACCCATGACGCCGGTGATGATTGGTTTTCCGGCAGCCAGCGAAAACGACATCAGTTCAAGGATATCCTCGTTCGTCTTCGGTGTCACGATGATCTTCGGAATATCCCCGTACACCCGGAGCTCGCGTTCCAGGACGAACAGGATATAGAGCGGGATCATCTGGCCGGCATGGTGCGAGGCGATGATCGTCTTCTTTGCTTTGCGGATTTCCGGGGCATGCAGGGCAAACTGTTGCTCGATATCGACATAGTCTGCATAGCGGAGGAGGGGAGTTACCGTCTTTATCCACGCATCCGCATCCCCGAAGAACTGCCCGCCCTCCTGCGCTGATCGCAGGGTAAGGATGACCGGAAGCGTGCACGCCGCTTTTACCTTCTTCACGATCTTTTCCAGGTCCCCTTCATACAGGTCGACACGGAGCTCGATGAGATCGGCTCCCTGTTTCTGTGCCCGGGCTGCATGCGTGGGATCGGTGAGGGCGGCAATGATCTTCATGTACTTCATGGTTGGGAGCGGGCTCACAAAAAATGTTCCTGCATCACGGGAAGACCGCGGGTGATCGGGCAGACTAAAAAAAGGAACACTACTAGAGTTTATGCTCTTACGGGAAACCATCTATTACGGCAATGGAACTCTGGGACCGCACTACTTCACTACAACATATCGCGAGAGCCCTCGGAAGGGGCATATTCTGTGCGCTCGTACTTCCGCTCATCCCGGTCTTCCTCTTCAGCCTCCCGCTCTCCCCGGCACTGGCCCTGATCGCGAGCGGCCTTCTGATCGAGTACGGGGCAGCCCCGGTGGGAATTGCACTGGGCCTTCCCCCGCTCTTCATCTTCTATGTCCTGGTGTGCACGGAGATCGGCATCTTCCTCGGCCTCTTCGATATCTTCGACACGATCGGCCATACGTACGAACCGGTGACACGGTTCCTGGAGAACACCCGGAAGACCGTCTTCCAGTCGGCAACCATTGAGCGCTATGGGATCCTTGCGCTTGTCCCCTCTGAGATCCTGCTTGGCGTGTACATCAATGCGCCGGCTGCGTGGGTGCTGGGCTGGCGGGAAGACCATGCCCTCGTACTGACAATGGCAGCCTACTGTATTGCCCTCGTCATCACGCTCTTCCTCTCCATCGGGCTCTTCAATGTTTATCTCCCGGGGATGGTACCCTCATGAGACCCGGGGCAGGGGATGGGCATAAGCTGCGTTCGGGACTTCCCGAACTCCTCGCTCCTGCCGGATCGCCGGAGGCATTCCGGGCCGCCGTTGCTGCCGGGGCAGATGCCATCTACCTGAGCGGGAAACGGTTCGGTGCCCGGAAATTTGCCGCAAACTTTGCGGATGCGGATATTGTCGAGGCAGTCCGGTACGCCCATGTGTGGGGAGTCCGGGTCTATGTCACGGTCAATACCCTCATCCATGACCGGGAGTTCGCGGGCGTGATGGAGTACATGTGCTGGCTCTATTCCATCGGCGTCGATGCCGTGCTCGTGCAGGATACCGGGGTGCTGGCCCTTGCACGGGAATATCTCCCCGGACTCACCATCCACGCATCTACCCAGATGACGATTCACAACACTCCCGGGGTGCGGTGGGCAAAAGAGCTGGGCATCTCCCGCGTGGTGCTGGCCCGGGAACTCTCGCTTGAGGAAGTGGAACGGATCGCGACGGACACGCAGGATACCGGGGTCGGCCTCGAAGTCTTTGTCCACGGGGCGCTCTGCTACAGTTACTCGGGCCAGTGCCTGCTCTCTTCCCTGATCGGAGGCCGGAGCGGGAACCGGGGCATGTGTGCCCAGCCGTGCCGGAAGCCCTACTCACTCGTCACCGGGGAGACAGACGAGTACGGCCGGCTCGTTCACGTAAAAGAAGTCCCGCTAAAAGAACGGTACCTCCTCTCCCCAAAGGATCTCTGCACCTACCATCACCTGCCGGAACTGGTCCGGTCACCGGTTGCGTCACTGAAGATCGAGGGCCGGATGAAATCCCCCGAATATGTCACCATCGTCACCTCCATCTACCGGCGGGCGCTGGACGCGATCGCCGCGGGATCCTGGAAACCCTCCGATGAGGATTACCGGAACCTGATGCTTGCCTTCAACCGGGGATTCACCGGGGGATACCTCTTCAATGAGAGGTACGCGAAATTCATGGGCCGGGATGCACCGGACAACCGGGGGCTCCTTATCGGGAAGATCGAGCACTACGATAAGAAGAATCACGTAGCCCTGGTCCGCTCAACCCGGCCGGTGATTCCTACTACGGGGGATGGCCTGCTCATCACGGACCCGGCACATCCGGAGCTGGAACTGGGATTTGCCCTGAATGTCCAGCCGGTATCAACGAAGACCGGGTTCTCCCTCCTGATGCCTGCCCCGGTAGTGGTGGGGGCGGAGGTGTACATCACCGCCTCACGGGATCTCGCAGCAACCGCACGGAGAATTGTGGCAAAACCGCCGCTGGACCTGCGCCGGCAGATCCCGGTGGATCTCGACATCACCATTGCTTCTGATGGCACAGTCATGTTTGAGGGATCCATCTTACGGCCGGACGGGGTCTCCCTTACGGTAACCTATCTGCCGGAGATTCATCTGGAACCGGCACGGACACATCCCCTGACAAATGAGCAACTCGAACAGCAGTTCCGGAAGACCGGCGATTCATCGTTTGTGATTCGCCGGTTCTCGCTTCAGTATGATGGTGGCCTCTTTGCACCGGCGGCGGTCATAAACGCAATGCGCCGGGAGTTCCTTCTAAAGGCTTCCGAACACCTGAACGTCTCCAGTCTTCCGGATCCCGGTTCAATCAACGCGGCTCATCAGCGGATCCGGGAGGCGTTTCCGGATTCCGTTATCAGACCGGATAGTCCAGATACCCGGGTTCAGAAAAAACAATCCGGTCTCCGGCTCATGGTTTTCACGGATTCGCTTGACGGGGTCCGGAGCGCTGCCACTGTCGGGGCTGATACGATCTGTTTTGAGCCACCCGTCACCCTTCACGACCGGCATACATGCACCCCCACGACCCCGGAAACGATACAATCGCAGATCCTTGCTGCCCTTGAAATTTGTCGGGAACGGAAATTGGATCTGGTCTGGAAATTCCCCCGCATTGCCCACGATGCCGAGCTCGACCTGTTGTTGTCAGAACTCAAGAAACTCAGGAATTGCGGGCTTGCAGGGTGTATGTCAGAAAATCCCGGTATATCGTATGCGATCCATGCTGAAGTTCTTGAGATGCCGCTCCTTGGGGGTGGGGGACTGAATATCTTCAACCACAGAACCGCCGGAACGTTATCCCCCTCGTATGCGCTCTTCACCCTCTCACCGGAATTGTCACGGGATGAGATCCGGGACCTGATCCCTGCCTGCCGGAAAGACGGATCGGTTCCCGGTTCCTGCGCAATCATTGTACAGGGAAACGATGAGATGATGATCACGCAGGATTGCATGTTCCGCCTTGTTAAGTCCTGCGGGAGAACAACATCCGGCACACCGGACGGGCAGGTCCCGACAGGAATCTGGATCCGGGATGACAACGGGCGGAATTATCCGGTCACAACCGATGGGGCATGCCGCACGCATATCGGCAATTCATCGGATATCTGTCTTGTAGAATATCTCCCGGAACTTTCAGAGATTGGTATCACGGACATCATCCTTGATGCACGTAACCGGAGCCCGGCCTACACGGAGACAGTCACCCGGTTATACCGTGAAGCCATCCGGCTATCCGGCAGCGTATCCGGGTCAGCCCGTGATGCGGGACTCAAGGATCTGAAACGGGAGATTGCGGATATATCGGCGGGCACTGTCACCCCGGGACACTTCCTGCAGGGACTCCGGGATTCATAGATCTCAAAATAGAGAGATTTCTGCATCCTGAATACAGTTCACCATACTATTTTGATCACGCGATCCAGACGATCAAAAAAGAGAATGTGAGATGAAGAGATTACTTGTTCTTCTTTTTTGAGGATTTCTTTGAAGATTTCTGTTCAGGTACCGCTCTCTTCCTCTGAATAATGAAAAATGCAGCAACTACCACTAGGATAGCAACCCCGAGCACAAGCCACATCCAGATACCTGCATCCGTGAGGGGGTTCTCACTACCCTTACCTGTATACCATGTATCCGGTCCTGCCGTGGATTTACCACTTGTTGCACCATCGGTTATCCATATCCGGTCATTGTAGGTTATCGCAGGGAAATCAAAACGGGCGGAGAATGGTGCTGCACCCGTTGCCTGAATCCAGGTGGTGCCGTCAGCTGAAGACCAGGTATCGTTCCGTGAACGTGTCCCGTCAAATCCGCCAATGATCCACATCTTCCCGTCATAGACGGTACTTGCCTGCCCGGCCCGGGCTGCAAAGCCGGCGTTTTTCGTGGTTTGAGTCCATGTGTTGCCATCCGTGGAATACCAGGTGTCATTATATAATTTTGAACCAACTCTCGCACCGCCAATCACCCACATCTTCCCATCGTGGACAAGGCCTGAAAGCCCGCTGCGTTCGCCAAAACCCGCACTCTCATTGACCATAGTCC
>Ga0265296_1001088_pt1 | contig 33474 bp, 26 predicted proteins | sample MunlanPumphouse1_FD_189073 | JGI IMG/M metagenome (GOLD analysis project Ga0265296, IMG submission 189073) | Groundwater microbial communities from a municipal landfill in Southern Ontario, Canada - Pumphouse #1 | ecosystem: Environmental > Aquatic > Deep subsurface > Groundwater | place...
TCAGGGCCTCGTTGGCCTGCTCCAGCGGGAAGGTCTGGACCTCGGTTTTGACCGGCACTTGGGGGGCGAGCTTGAGAAACTCCTCGCCATCGGACCGGGTGAGGTTAGCCACGGACCGAACGACTCTCTCTCCCCAGAGGATGTCGTAGGGAAAGGACGGGATGTCGCTCATGTGGATGCCGCCGCTGACTACCACCCCGCCTTTGGCCGAAGCCTTTAGGGCCGCGGGGATAAGCGCGCCTACAGGAGCAAAGATAATGGCTGCATCCAGTTCTACCGGGGGCAACTCCTCGGAGTTTCCGGCCCAGACGGCCCCCAGGCTTCGGGCAAACTCCTGGGTCTCGGTGTCTCCCAGGCGGGTGAAGGCATAGACCTTTTTGTCCTGGTGCACCGCCACCTGGATGGTGATGTGGGCCGCGGCCCCAAAGCCGTAGATCCCTAAGTGCTCCCCGGCCGCGGCAGCCATGCGATAGGAGCGGTAGCCGATAAGCCCGGCGCACAAAAGCGGCGCGGCCTCCGCGTCGCTATAAGACTCTGGTATGGCAAAACTGTAGCGCTGGTCGGCCACGGTGTATTCGGCGTAGCCTCCGTCCAGGGTGTAGCCGGTGAACTTAGGATTGTCGCACAAGTTCTCCAGGCCTTTTAAGCAGTAGCGGCAGGCGCCGCAGGTAAACCCCAGCCAGGGCACACCGATGCGGTCACCTAAATTAAACTGCTTAACCGCACTGCCAATTTCCACCACGGTGCCCACGATTTCATGGCCCAGGATCAGGGGCAACTTGGGGTGGGACAGTTCCCCATCCACCACGTGGAGGTCGGTGCGGCAGACCCCGCAGGTATGCACCCGGATAAGCACCTGTTCGGGGGAAGGCGTTGGCACCGGCACTTCCAACCATTTGAGGGGTTCACCCGGCTGCTCTAACACCATGGCCCGCATGGTTTCCGCCTTGGTCATGCTTCTGACTCCTGCGTGCTTATTAGGGGCCACACCATTGTGCGGCTCTGATTCATCTTGCACAGAAAATAAGGATTCCTCAGGGCTTCAGCAAGATCAAAATGCACTGGGAAACAGATCCCAACTAACTAGTTTCCATCCGGGAACGGCTTTGGAATTCCCCCCTTTACCAAAGGGGGGTTAGGGGGGATTTGGGGTGTTAAAGTATCTCCTATTACGGAAAAAACTTTTGGCAAACGCTATAAGTCATTTCAAAACCGATTTTTGGGTTCACTTTGAAATGACTTGAAAGGAAATAATCACCCCCCTTTGGAAAAGGGGGGCAGGGGGGATTTATATAACGCCTTGAAATCCCCCTAAATCCAATGCTGTTCACTTAAACCAAGTTGCGCTCATAGAAGTAAGAAAAGCTCACGGTCTGTAGTGGAGTACCCGAGTGTGCGCCCAACCTGAGGGCGGACACATAGGTCCGCCCCTACAAAAATTAAATTACCTGTTTGATCGCAGTTTGGTATTAAACATTTGTAGGGGCGGGGTCTCCCCGCCCCTGGCTTAATGTGCCACGGGTTGGGCAGGGAAACCCCGCCCCTACAGCCGATCAGAAATCGCCAATGCTTAAGTGAACAGTATTGCCCCTAAATCCCAGCAGTGTCTGGTTAGAAAATTGCATGAGGTTGTTCTGCCCCCCTCACCCCAGCCCTCTCCCCCCGAAGCGGGTGGAGAGGGGGTAGGAGATGTGGCCGTTTTAGTAACCATAAGGCATTAAATCGGTTCCACTTTTTCCCCTCTCCCCAATGGGGGAGAGGGTTAGGGTGAGGGGGAAGTAATCTTCTCGGAGCCGGAAGGGCGCAGCGAATTTTTGAGCTGTTGGACTACGCCCAACGAACTTCCTCATTTGCAAAAACCTAACCGGACACTGCTGCCTAATACCAAGTTGCGCTCATAGAAGTAAGAAAAGCTCACGGTCTGTAGTGGAGTACCCGAGTATGCGCCCAACCTGAGGGCGGACACATAGGTCCGCCCCTACAAAAATTAGATTACCTGTTTGATCGCAGTTTGGTATAAATCCCCCTTTTCCAAAGGGGGATTTTGAAGGGCGTGTGCGTCTTTAAACATTTTCAGATGAGAATTATACTCATTGCCAAAAGTTTTTTCTTATTAACCCCTCACCCTACCCTCTCCCACAAGGGGAGAGGAGAATTAGAGGAAAAAACTTTTGGCAAACGCTATAACTTGGGGGAAACCACCGGTTGGTCTACCTTCCAGGAGCGGTTGCCCGCTCTGGCAAAGTGTGCTACAAGGGGCTATGAACCATGGCTATAATTTAAGGCGAGGTTTTGTATGAGAGATTTCAAGACCATGTCCAAAGACCTGGTGGCTGCCCTGGATCTTAAATATGAACCGGTGGGTGTCACCCTTTACGGGCAAGCCGATCCCCTCCCCGCGGGCGTGTCTTTTCCCCCGGATAAGCTGAAGAGCTATTGCCAAGCCCTGGTGCTGGCCGGGGAAGGCCGCACCCTGCTCTTAGGCAAAGAGCAGATGGGCTGCAAGTTGGGGACCTCGGTGCTGGGGTTCGAATCCGATATGGAGGCCTTCCTCGACGACGGTGTCCTGGAGAAATACGGCGTAGGCCTTTACGGTTCTGAAGAAGCCTCTGCCGCCACCATCCTCCACTCCACATATATAGAGAAAGGCCAGACCAAGGCGGCCTTCATCGCGCCCTTGTCAAGCTTTCATAACCAGCCTCAAGTCGTGGTATTCACGGCCGACAGCGAGCAGGTCATGTGGCTGCTTTACGCGGTGAATTACGATAAAGGCGGGAGAATGGATCTGCCTCAGTCCGGCGGGGCCTTGGGGGGCTGCGCCGATATCACCGCGCTGCCCCTGCTCCAGGGGATTTGCAACATTACCTTCCTGGGCTTAGGGTGCCGTTTGAAGTCGGCTGTGGATGCCTGTCACCTCATGCTGGGCGCGCCCGGAGTCGCCCTGGGAACGATCCATCAGCACATCTTAGACATGGCCAAGCCCATCTCCATGCTCAAAAAGGCCGGAGCCGGCGGTTAAGTAAGCCGAACCCATCGTTTCGACCACCGTTCAGGCAACGGGATAAGGGGACTAATCCTTAAGTCCAAGTGGAAAAGCGTCCAGGAATTGCTTCACGGATAATACTTGAGCATACCGGGCCCGCAAGGCCGCCATGAACGCGGCATGGACCTGGGCAGCCGGCACCTCCAAGCCTTCAAAGACCAGATTGCAAGTGGCGCAGGCATCGTGGATCACCTGGCAGCGGAGGCCATAGTCGAAGGCCGCCCTGGTGGTTGAGTCAATACACATATGGCTCATGGCGCCGCAGATGACCAGGTCCTCAATCCCGGCTCGGCCGAGTACCTCCAGAAGACCCGTCTTGCGAAAGCTGTTGGGGAAATGCTTCTGAACCACCGGCTCTTTTGGAAGCGGTTGCAGCGGTTGATGGATTTCCACGCCTGGCGTATCCGGCCGGAAAAAGGTCGCGTCTGGTCCCAACGCCACATGTTGCACGTGGAAAATGGGCAGACCGGTCTTCCGGAATGCCAGGAGCACTTTGTGGGCCTGGATTGCAGCCGCCTCGATTCCCACTAATTCCATGCGGCCGCCGGGGAAATAATCGTTTTGTAAGTCAATGAGCACGAGTGCCGGTTTCATGGCAGAGATCCCTTTCCTCCTCAAGATGGTGGGGTGAGACTTGGCTGATAGCCGGGAAGATCAGACGGCTGGTTGCGCCTGGACTACCTCTTTGGCGGGCGGTCGCAAGCGGCCGTGTTGCTCCACCCGCTGGATGATGAAGTCCTGCCACTCCTGCCACTGGGCGATGGGATTGATCTGGGTATTTTCGAGGGGGACCTCGGCCCGGGCGCTGGCCGCGTGCCCCCCTGCGGAACCCAGCTTACCGAAAGCCCGGGCCGCCAGGCGGCCGGCATTTTTTCTCAAGCCGTCGTTTCTGAAGATGACTACCAGCTTGTCCTGGAAAATTCCGCCGACGATGGTCCAGGAGATCTCGCCGGCCCGCATAAAGAAATCAGCCAGGATTACCAGGATATCCGGGGTGTTCACCGGACCCAGGAAGGCGTAGAGGCGGGTGTGGCGAATGCGGAAGCGGTTCAGGGCCTGCTGGAAGTAGCCCAGCATGGGAATATTGAACTCGGCAAACTCCAGGCGCCGCACCAGTGGCCTCCGGGTGAAGCCGAAGAGATAGTGAAAGGCCCGGACATCGGCTTCGATGGCGGGCCGCTCAAAATTGGCCGTGTCGGTCTTGATGCCGTAGTACAGGGCCGTGGCCAACTTCAAGGATGGTTTGATCCGGGCCTCCCGCAGATATTCAGTCAGGATGGTGGAGGCGGCGCCGTATTCCGGGCGGATATCCACTAACCTGGCCTTGGTTTCCGGGGCCCGGGGATGGTGGTCGATAATCACGTCGTAACGGCAGATTCCCAAGAGGTCATGGTGCGAGGGTTGGCTGTCCACCAGGGCTTTGCGGTTGTAGTCGTCGAGGTTCAGGTCCTGGAGGGCGGTGAGGGATATGCCCAAAAGCTGGACCATCCGCTGATTCTGGGGGCGGGTGATGGGGCGGATGGGGGCCACGACGCAAGTCGTCAGGCGACGCCACAACAGGCGTTTGAGGGCCAGGGCGCTGGCAATGGCGTCCGGGTCGGGATCGATCAGGATCACCAACCGATCTTCATGGCTGAACAAGTGGTAAAGCCGCTGGACCGCGCTGCGCATGGATGGTCACGCCCCTTCAATCATTGTAAGTCGTGTACGGGAAAACTGGAAGGGCTTTTTCAGCGAAAAAGCTGAACCTGCCGAAAACTCTCAGGCCATGTCGACGCCGGGGAGACCTGAGTCGCCGATTCCGCCGCAACCGGCGATTTTTCTTTGCCAGGCCCGGCCACTAAATTATAAAGTAATGGGGCAGTGGCGGGGCGGCCGACCCGGTCGCCACCTTTACCGGAGGAGGCATAATGGACAACCATACCAGGGAGGTGGTGGACGGCATTTTGGCCGGAGAGGTGCGCACCGCGGCGCGCCTCATGCGGGATTTGGATGACGGCAGGCCAGAGGCCCGGGAGATTCTCAAAGAGATCTACCGGCATAGCGGCCGGGCGCATATCATCGGGATTACCGGCTCCCCCGGGGTGGGTAAGAGCACTCTGACCGACCGCCTCATCCAGCATCTCCGCAAGCAGGGCAAAACCGTGGGCGTCGTTGCGGTGGACCCCACCAGCCCCTTTTCCGGCGGCGCCATTTTGGGGGACCGTATCCGCATGCAGCGCCATGCCCTGGACGAGGGCGTCTTTATCCGTTCCCTGGCCACCCGGGGGCATTTTGGCGGGCTGACGGCGTCGGCCCGGGCGGTGATCACCGTGCTGGACGCCATGGGCAAGGATTATGTCCTGGTGGAGACCGTGGGGGTGGGCCAGGATGAAGTGGAAATCGCCGCCACCGCTTACACCACTGTGGTGGTGACGGTGCCGGGCATGGGAGACGACATCCAGGCCATCAAAGCCGGCATCCTGGAAGTGGCGGACATTTTGGTGATCAACAAGGCGGATCGGGAGGGGGCCTCCCGCACCTACCAAGAATTGCTGCAAATGCTGGATTTGCAGACGTTTCGGCGGGAGAGGGACTGGCGGCCGCCGGTGCTCATGACCCAGGCCAAGGATCAGGAGGGCATTGAGGAGTTGATGGCGGCGCTCAAGGATCACCAGGAGTACCTGGCCCAAGATGGCGGCGCGGCGCGACGTGCAGCCATCGCTTCCCGGGCCCGCCAGGAGTTTTTGGAACTTCTCAAAGAGGGGCTCTTCCGGCACCTGGTCAAACAACTAGAGGCCGATGGCCGCCTGAACCAGGTTCTTGAAGACATGTTGAGGAAACAGACCGACCCGTATTCGGCCAGCGAAGCCCTGGTCCTTAAGACCCTGGGGCCGATAAAGAACGCTGTCTTATAACCGGGAGGTTTATGCTGTTCCTCAAGGAGGGGGATAAGCATCTGGAAATCCCCCTAAATCCCCCTTTTTCAAAGGGGGACTTTACCTGGCCAGGCCCAGCGTTCCGCACCCGGTGGTAAGGGCCCGTGAGGCACTTCACGCTATTCTGATTTCTTTCTCCCCTTTTTCCCCTCTTCGGCCTTTTCCCCTTCTTCCTCCTCCAGCACCAGGTTGACGTGGCGGCGGCGGATGTCCACGTGGGCAACTTTGACCCGGACCAGGTCGCCCAGGGCGAAGATGCGGTGAGTGCGCCGGCCGAAGAGACGCTGGTGGGATTCTTCATAACGGTAGTAGTCATTGGGCAGGTCCACCAGGCGCACCAGGCCTTCGGCAAAGATTTCCTCCAGGGCGACGAAAAACCCGAAGGCGTTGACCCCGGTGATGCGCCCCGTGAAGGCCTCACCCACCCGGTGGGCCAGGCAGCGCACCTGCATGCGGGACAGCATCTCCCGCTCCGCTTCGATGGCCGTCCGTTCCCGCCGGTTGAGATGTCCGGACTGGGTTTCCAGGTCTTCCAGGTCCACGGAAAACGGCGGTTTGCGCCCCGCCAGCCGGGCCAGGAGCAGCCGGTGCACCAGGAGATCGGGGTAGCGCCGGATGGGGGAGGTGAAGTGGGTGTACCAGTCGGTGGCCAGGCCGTAATGCCCCAGGGCTTCCCCGGCGTAGCGGGCCTGCTTGAGCGAGCGCAGGAGCATCAACTGTACCATGGGGGCCAGGGGGGTCTGGCGGACTTTTTCCAGAAACTCCCGGAGGACCCGAGGATCGCGGTTGACCTCCTTGGGCAGATCAAACCCCAGACTCTTCAAGTACGTGCGGAACGCGGCCAGCTTGGCGGGGTCGGGGCTCTCGTGCACCCGAAAGATAGAGGGCTCCCCCAGGAAGGTGGCCACCGCTTCGTTGGCGGCGATCATGAACTCCTCGATGAGCTGGTGGGACACCAGGTGATCCACCCGGCGCACGTCCACCGGCCAGCCCTTGTCGTCCATCACCACCTCGGCCTCGGGAATGCTCATCAAGAGGCTGCCCCGTTCGCCCCGGCGCTCCCGCAACCGGTCACAGAGGTCCATCATCTGGGTGAGCATCTTCACCACCGGCCGGTAGCGGCTCCGGAGTTGCCGGTCTTTGGCGACCACCAGGTCATCAACCAAGCGGTAGGTCAGGCGAAAATGGTTGCGGATGACACTCCTGGTAAAGTTGAAGTCCTTGATGCGGCCGCGGCGGTCGAAATGCATGATTACCGTCACCGCCAGGCGGTCTTCCTCAGGGATGAGGCTGCACACGTTGGTGGCCAGCTTGCCCGGCAGCATATGCACCGCCCGCTGCGGGAAGTAGACGCTGGTGCCCCGCTCCTGGGCCTCTTTATCCAGGGACGAGCCCGGGGTGACATAGTAGCTCACGTCGGCGATGGCTACATAGAGCGTGAAAGTACCGCCGGGCTTTTTCTCCAGATAGACGCCGTCGTCGAAATCCCGGGCGGTTTCGCCGTCGATGGTCACAAAAGGCAGGTGGCGCAGGTCCTCCCGGCCTTTCAGGGCCTTGGCCGACAGGTCGGGAACGAGCCGGTCCGCCTCGGCCAAGACTTCCGGCGGGAACTCGTCGGCCAGGCCGTGCTTCAAAATTACCAGCCGGGTCTGGACCTCGGCGTCTTCCACATCGCCCAGAACTTCGGTGATCACTCCTTGGGGATTCAGGTGGCCCGTGGGATAGTGGGTCACCGCGGCCCGCACCACCTGGCCCTTCATCGCGCCATTGAGATGCTCCGGGTCGATCACCAGATTGAAGAGCAGGTGCTCGTCTTCGGGCTCCACAAAATAGGTGTCCCCGGCCTGGGACAACAGCCCCAACACTTCCGTGAGCCGGCGGGAGAGGATGCGGATCACCCGGCCTTCCCGGCGTCGGCCTCGGCTGCCCTCGATCCGCACCACCACCTGGTCGCCATGCCAGGCTTCTTTCAGGTTTGCGGCAACCAGGTAGATGTCCTTGCCGCCGGATTCCGGAGCCACAAAGCCGAAGCCGTCCGGGTGGACGGAAAGTTCCCCCACCACCAGGTTCATCTTTTCGGCCAGACCGAAGCGGCCGCCTTTCAGGGAGACCAACTGCCCCCGCGCTACCAACTGGTCCACCGACATGGCTGCGGCCTCGGCCTGGTCCTGACCGGCATTGAGCAGGCGGAGGAGTTCCTCCAGCAACAGCGGCCGGGCGGCTTCCTGGAAAGTCCGCAGGATGCGGTCTTCTATGGACCCGGGTCCTTTGCTGCGACGTCTTCGTTTGGTCATGGTCAACCTCGCTACTTGAGCCTTGAGGCACATAAGGGATTATGTGCCCAGATTGCAAAAATTATCGGCATATTGGCCTCATTATCCCTCATTCTCCTGATTTTACAGAGAAAAAAATAGTGCGCGGACTTACGGCACTCATTAAGCGTATCAGCCAGACCAGGATGGCCACCAGCCAACCGGCTTTGTTGACCAGTTCGCTTAAGGCGGAACCGAGGCGATTCCGTCCCACCCGGCCTCCTTGATGGAAAACCAGAATTGGCCGAGGTGGGTGAGAATGGTGATATGCCGGTACCCACCGCCGCGACGGCCAGACCGCCGCGGATTGAAAATGTGCTGGTATCCTGCCGGCCTCATGTCAAAGATAATATCTTCGGCCCGCTTTGTCACTAAGCACCGCCAGAGACAGAATAAAATTCTCCCACCTAAAATAAAAAAATTTATGGATTTATATTCACCATGTTGATAAAAGAAAGCATGATTGGGATAGCGCTATTTTCTCATTAGTTTGAACGTTCAGGGTTCGGCCATACTACCTTTTCCACTAAAGAGAAAAAGGTTGGAGGAAAATATTTTGATTAACATATCGACACTGAAAAACAGTAACATAATCTCTGATAAAGTTTGGAATATTTTGAGATGCCCATTTTGTTTAGGTAATATACAAAAAAACGGTAGGTTATGTGAATGTCAACAATGCGGGGAGAATTATGAAATTTCCAAAGATGGACAGCCTGATCTTCGCCTAAAGAAGAATAAATCATATAACTTTAATATAGAAATTAACAACTCTTACGATACTACATATGATCTCCATATCAGTGAGAATTATTGGCTAATTCCATTTTCACCTAATATGCGTCCAGAGGTAGATTTTAAGGGGGTAAGAATTCCTGCCAGGTTAAATATTGCCCAACTTAGTCACTTTCCGAAAGCAAAAACCAGAGGTGACTTAATGTTGAATCTTGGTTGTGGTGAAGGCATTCACCGAGAGGTCTGTGAACACGCAGGCTTTGAATATGTCGGAGTTGATATACGAGAACAGCAAGCCCATATACTCGGCGACGCTCACGCTCTGCCATTTGCTGATAATTCTTTTGACTTCGTTCTTGCAATAGCAACTTTGGAGCACCTCAGAAACCCTTTTATTGCGATAAGGGAAGCTCACCGCGTTTTGAAACCAGGAGCAACGCTCTTAGGCACTGTTGCATTTTTAGAACCGTTCCATGATTTAAGTTATTTTCATCATAGCTATTATGGCCTTAATTATTTACTGCAAAATGCCGACTTTAAGATAAAAGCTATCGGTCCCGAGGGGGACTGGCCGGTTTTAAGGGCACTTGCCGAAATGATCCTCTTCCCGAAACTCCCCAAAAGTCTTTCCAACTTGTTAGTTGCCCCTATCCAGATTCTCCATAAATTATGGTGGAAAGCAGGCTCAAAAATCGCTAAAACTGAAACCTCCCAGGAAAAATACCGTCTATTGGCAACAACGGGAAGCCTAACTTTTGTAGCAGAGAAAATATCTTATTAAAATAATATGGAACTATATAATGAATACGTCAAACCATAAATCAATATGTTTGTTATCTATAGAGGATTCTGCGGTTTTTTGTGGAACTTTTGGGCCAAAAATTAAAGTAACGCAGATTTGCATCGTAAGAATGCCATCGGAGATTTTGACATGCCCGTAAGGTCTCCCTTACATGTAATATTGACAGGCCTGCTGGTATTGATAGGAACATTTTTAATATTTTATATTACCAGACAGGGAATTGGAATATCCCCTGATTCATTGACCTATATTTGTAGCGCTAATAATTTATTCAATGGTAAAGGGTTATGCACGCTATCAGCCGAAGGCGATTTAATAACCATGACCCATTATCCTCCGTTTTATCCTGCGTTAATAGCGTTTGGTCAATTTATGGGGTTGGATGCTTTAACTTTTTGCAAAGCTTTAAATATCATTATTTTCGGATTAAACATTATATTATTCGGACTGATACTTTATAAATCAACTGAAGGCAACGTTTGGGCATCATTTTTGGGTTCGCTTTTCCTCATAGTCTCGTACGATATAGTTAGAATTCATCTTTGTGCAATGACCGATCCAATATTTATATTCTTTGCCCTCAGCGGTTTTTATACATTAACTCTTTATATTGATTATGAGTCTAATTCTTATTTGATCATCTCATCTTTATTAATATCGTGTGCATTGCTCGCAAGGTATGTGGGGCTCTCTTTAATAATAACGGCAATCGTAGCAATAGCAATTTTGACCAAGAAGAATCTAAAAGATAAAATTTATGATTGCCTAATATTTGTTATTATAAGCGCAACACCATTATCTCTATGGTTAATAAGAAATATCTATTTGACCGGTAATCCTTTCAATCGGTCTTTTGGGTATCGTGATATTTCAATAAGCAGTATTCCACACGCTTTAAATAATATATTAGCCAATATTACTTCATTAACATTATTAATTCATTTATCATTTATGTTGACATTAATATTATTAAGTATATTCATTTATTTATTGTTAACCAAATATGACAAACTTAACGAAAAAAGTTTTTATAAATTTAGAACAATGCCAATTGTAATGATTTTGTTTACTTTAATTTATTTATTATTTGTAATATTTTCTCTATTCTTTTTTGACAGCGCTATCTATATAGGATATCGAATACTTTCACCTATTATCATATCGACAATTTTCTTAACAATATATTGTTTAAGTAAATGCGTAGACAACAAGAAGCTCATAGCGATTTGTAGTATTTTAATATTAGTGCAAATATTTAGATTTGATGTAAATAGAATTTATGGAAGAGAATTAGTATTTTCGGGATCTCAGTGGAAAAAATCCGATATTATTAATAAAGTTAAGATGTTGCCTGAGCACATCTTGATATATTCCAATGGATATGATGCGATATATTTTTTGACTGGAAAAATAGCATTCAGTACCCCTGAAGAATTGATTGATGATAAAAACGAAATTAATGTAAATAAAGATTCGCAACTTGAGTCAATTGCAAATCAATTTGATAGCAAAGGAGCTATTCTTGTTTGGTTTAATAACATTGATTGGAGGGGTTATCTAGTATCTAAAGATGACCTAATAAGCAAATTAAATTTGGTGAAGCTCTATCAAGGAGGAGATGGTGCAATATATACGACCAAAAATTATTTAAATGAATTTAATGGTAAATCCAAATAATTAATTGAGGGTTTAATCCTTCCTGACACCTTCTTTGAAACTCATCTCACGATTCCGTAAATGACATCGTCCTTCAAGCCTTAGCGGATACTCTAAATCAGTGATCCTAATGCATGGTGATCAACACCATGAAAGGTTTTTATGCGGCTCATAACGTCACTCCATGGGCTCGTCTTATCAGTCGCCCGAGTAACGGACCAGCCAAGCCAGGGTAACCAGCAGCCAGCTTATTTCGTTGGCGAACTCGCTCATGGCCGCCCCTTTGCGGTTCCGATCCCAGCCGGCCTCGGCGATGGCAAAGCCTAAGAGAGCCAGCCGGATAAGGATGGAAAAATTGCTGGCGAGCAAGGCCGGGCCAGCCAAGCCCTGGCCGCCCTCCTGTAAGATAGTGTAGGCTAAGGTGATTTGGGGTATGCCGATAAATATAATCCCGGAGTAACCGTGTACTATAGGGTCGCTAAGGCCGCGGCCCCGGCGGCGCCCCCAGAGGACGGTGGCAATGAGACCGGCCCCCACAATAAGGGCGGTGAGGGTATCGGCAGCTCCCCAAATGTCCGTGCCCTTTATCAACAGTATGGCCAGGTCCGAGGCGATGATCACCGTCCAAAGGGCATAACAGGTGACGGCCTGGAGGGTCACCCGGCTGGGGCGGCTGACGTGGGCCCGGATGGTCAAGGCCAGGTTGATCAGCAGGAATGCCAGCCAGCTGGCGAGCCAGAAGCTGGGAATGCCCTGGGAGGTTTTGAGCAGGCGCAGGAATTCACTGCCACCGAAAACCAGGGCCAGGCCGATTTGGGCAAGGAACAAGATATCGGCGGTTGCTTTTTTGCTTATGAACATCGGGGTTTTTCCGGTTTGGGTTCTTTCCCTGTAAAAGTGATCCTGATTTGGGTCCGGGCACTAGGGACCGCACAGAGGCGGGCGGGGACGCCCGCCCTACCGGCGCGGAGCCGCGGAGATGCTTTTAGATTTGTGCTTCGCTGCACAATCTTATATACTTTTTTGTGGCATAAACCAATTTTGTGGAAAAGGCGGAATCTGCGAGTGGCAGATTTGCAGGTAGAATCACTCACCGATCTTGCTCCGGCGCGGCGGCAAGCCATCCTGTTCCGCTCCCAGGTGGATGTGAGCGCGGTGCTGGAAGTCGTATCGCCTATTCTCGCGGCCTTGCGCAAAAACGGCGACGCCGAATCCTTGCGGCAGCACGGGCAGTTTAAGGCCGGCATCTCTTCCGCTGACTTAGAGGCCACGCCTAAGGAAATCGAAGCCGCGTATCGGAGCCTGGATCCTAAAGTCCTGACGGCGCTCAAGACCGCGGCCGCCAATATTGAAAAATTTCATCAGGCCCAGAAAGAACGGGAGATGTGGGCCCTGGAGGTCAAGCCCGGCATCCTGGCAGGAAGGCTGACCCGGCCTCTGGCCCGGGTGGGCTGTTATATCCCCGGAGGCCTGGCCTCGTACCCATCGAGTGCCTTGATGAACATTATTCCCGCTAAAGTGGCAGGCGTGGCCGAAATCGTGGCCGCCACCCCGCCCGGCCCGGAGATGGCGGTGAACCCCGCCACCCTGGTGGCCGCGCACCTGGCGGGGGCAAGCCGCCTCTTTAAGATCGGCGGCCCCTGGGCCATCGGCTCTTTGGCTTACGGGACTGAACTGGTTCCCCGGGTGGACAAGATCGTGGGACCGGGTAATAAGTACGTCACCGCGGCCAAGCTCTTGGTCTTCGGACAGGTGGACATCGATTCCCCCGCTGGCCCCAGCGAAGCCCTGATTCTGGCGGATGAAACCGCTGAGGCGCGGTTTGTGGCGCTGGATTTCCTCTCCCAGGTGGAGCACGACCCTGAGGCCGCAGCGGTGTTGGTGACGACCTCTGAACGTCTCGCCAGTCAAGTTGTGGAGATCATTACGCAGGAATTGCCCCACCTGCCCCGTCGGGAGATCATCGAGGCTGCCCTGTCCAAGTACTCCGCGGTGCTGGTGGCTCCCTCCCTGGAGGCGGCGTTGGAGTTTGCCAACCTCTATGCCCCGGAACATCTTCAGGTCGTCACCCGGGACCCCTTTGTCCTGTTGCCCCGCATTCAACACGCCGGCTCTATCTTCCTGGGGCCGTATGCCCCGGTGCCGGTGGGCGACTACGCCTCTGGGACGAATCACGTGCTGCCCACGGGGGGTTGCGCCCGGATGTTCTCCGGTTTGAGTGTGGACGACTTTATCAAGAAACCCACCTTTCAGCACTTCACCCGGGAGGCGCTGGAGGGACTCAAAGATACGGTCATTACTTTAGCCGAGCACGAGGGGCTTTTTCTGCACGCCCGGGCCGTAGCCGAAAGGTTTCGTAATGCGTAGCCGTTCAATAAAGGTGCTGGAAAACGCCTTGCTGATCCCGATGCCACCCGCTTCGGAATGCGGGGAGAAGTGATCCCCTGAAATTATGCCCAGATCAGGACCATAAGCCATGCCGACGCCTAAAGTCCCCACAGTCATCCTGCCCTTAGCCGAAATCGCCGACGTCCAGAATCATGTCAGCCCCCACACCATCGACATCGACAAGGTGGGGGTCAAGAACATCTCATACCCCATCATGGTGCTGGACAAGTTCAACGGCACCCAGAACACGGTGGCCCGCATCAACATGTACGTCAACCTGCCCCACCGGCACAAGGGCACCCACATGAGCCGGTTCATCGAGATCTTGAGCGAACACCGCCGGGACGTCAGCCTCAAGAAGATCGGCCCCATCCTGGAGGAGACCCGGCGGCGCCTCCACGCCCAATCGGCCCACATCGAGATGAGTTTTCCCTATTTCATCGACAAGGAGGCGCCGGTCACCAAGGCCAGGGGGTTGATGGAATATATCTGCAACTTCAAGGGTTCTTTGGATGAGGACGGCGTCCTGGACCTGGTGGTGGGCATCACCGTGCCCATTACTACGCTTTGTCCCTGCTCCAAGGAGATCAGCCAGGCGGGGGCGCATAATCAGCGGGGCGAGGTGCGGGTCCAGGTGCGCTATAAGAAGTTCTTCTGGATTGAAGACCTGATTCGACTGGTGGAGGAATCGGCCTCCTGCGAGGTCTATGCGCTGTTGAAACGCCAGGACGAGAAATTTGTCACCGAAAAAGCCTACAGCAATCCCATGTTTGTCGAGGATGTGGTCCGGGAGATCGCGCATCACCTGAGCCATGATGACAACTTCTCCTGGTACGCGGTGGAGTCGGAAAACTTTGAATCCATCCACAACCATTCCGCCTACGCCTACATCGAGTCCCAACCACCTGAGGCTTGATCCGGCCCCAGCTGCTTCTAGCGAATTCTGGAGATGCTCTAAAACCAAAATCCCCCCTAACCCCCCTTTGGCAAAGGGGGGAACTATAAGGAAAATTTCTGGCCCCGGAGGTAGTCAGTTATGGGACAAGATAGACCTGATCTGGTCTCGGTCTATAGAGAGATCGACCAAGCCGGCCTATCTTTACAAAGCCGGTTCACCTTCCACTGCCATGACGGACTGGCCTGCTTCAACCGGTGTTGCCGCACCCCCACCATTATCCTGAGTCCTTATGATATCTTACGCCTAAGGGAGTTTCTGGGTATCACTTCCGGCGAATTTCTTGAGCGTTTTACCCGGCGGGAAACCGAGGATATGTCGAACCTGCCCCTGGTCTTTCTGGACCCGTTCAGGCCGGCCGGCGAGGGTTGTCCTTTCCTGGAGGACACGGGTTGCCGGGTTTATAGCCATCGCCCGACGGCCTGCCGCCTCTTTCCCATCACCATGGGCAGCCAGATCACGGAACAGGGCGTGGTGGACTATTATTTTTGCCGGAAGCTGGATTATTGTCAGGGGTTCGATACGGACGTCGAATGGACGGTGGAAGCATGGCAGGCCAACCAGGGATTTAAAGAGTATGATCAGGGCCGCCGCATTTGGCTTGAACTCATGCTGAAACAAGGCCTGCGGGGACCGGTGGACGCCCGGGTGCAGGAGCTTTTTGCCACCATGGCCTATGACCTCGACAAAGTTCGCCAATTGCTTAGTGAGCCGGCTTTTCGTCAAGCAAGCGATGTGGATGCAACGGTATGGGAATCTCTTAATACAGGTGCGAGCGATACGGCCTTGCTCGATTTCAGTTACCGTTATCTTCAGTCAGTCCTGTTCAGGGATATTAAGCGCGGCTAAATCCTCCTCTGTCCCCTTGAGAAGAAAATGGCTAGGCGCAATATAGACGCGGTCTAGCCGGTCCCGCCCTCAGACGGATATCAGTCCCAAGTCCTGAGCCATTACCTCTCCCTAAATTCCGGCATTTTCCAATAAATCTATATAGTTTTAAATAAATCATAAATTATGTGATAATTAATTATATTCAACTCATTGATTTTAGAGGAGCAATGCTTATTTAAAAACTTACATAATTCATCGAGTCTTAAATGCTCACGCGATAGAGGAGGTCGTATCATGGCAGGTTTGATTGAGAAAGTGAAAGGTGGCTATAAAGTGGACGGCATGGATTTGCTCGCGGCCAACTGCGGCTGCGGCGGGCTCAGCGGTCCTGGCGGATCGGGAATAGGCGATTGTTGCATGACCTACTCCCGGGTCAAACACGATGGCAATACCGTCATGTATGTCGGTAAGAAGACCACCCCCAACACGAGCAACAATTTTGAGTGGGGCTATAAAGTCAAGAAGGACGTCACCCAGGTGGAGGTGAAGATGTTGGACACCCGGGGCGCCACATTTAAATTCGGGGGTATTGAGCCACCGCCCCTGTCGGCCTGGCAGAAAAAGGGCTGGACGGTGGTGGACCAGTTCGAACGGCCGGTTTCCGGCACCGGCGAGCCCCTGCCGGCCTGGTGTGACAGCGCCGAATCGGCCTGCGAGCGGCCGGAGGTTGAACTGGAATCGCCCAAAGGGGATATCAAGAAGTAGAGAGCTCTTGTGGGGGGCAGGCCTCTGCTTGCCCAGATTCTCTCCTAATAAAAGGTGGCGGGCACAGAGGCCTGCCCCACTGGCTCATCGGCCACCACAAAGACAACGGGCGGGACCGGAGAGATTTTCTCCGGATTTCCCGCCCGTTGTCTGAGGGGGCCTGGCGATCAGGCCTTATTCTTCGGATCTTTTGGCTTTTTTCCCTTTTCTGCCGGTCTTGCCGGCTGCGCCCTTTTTGGCCCCTAGCAGTTTATCCTGTTCCGGATGCGGCCCCAGCCACAGGACCTGGCCGGAGTCGATCTCGTAGATGGCCCCCACCACCCTGACCTGGCCGCCCTTGACCTTGTCCCGGATAATGGGACTGGCCCCCAACATATCGGTGATGGCCTGCCAGACATTGTCTTTGATGGCGGCGTTGAGGAGCACGTCCTTGGCGGCCTCGGGGTGGTCCTCCCGGGCTTTGGCCACCGCGGGTCGAATGGGCTCTACCAGGGCTGCGATATTGGGGGGCAGTTTGTCATCATCTACTACCGCAGTGACCGCACCGCACTGGGTATGCCCCAGCACCATTACCAAGGGTGTGGCCAGATGGTCCACGGCGTATTCGATGGAGCCGATCTCATCGGTGGCCGCGACATTGCCCGCCACCCGGACCACGAAGATATCGCCGATGCCCTGATCGAAGATGATTTCCGGCGGGACCCGGGAATCGGAGCAGGTAAGGACCGTGGCCAGCGGATGCTGCCCCTGGCCGGCAGTCAAGGCGCGGCGCTCCCGGTCCTGGTGGGGGTGCCGGGGTTTGCCGTCAACGTAACGCCCATTGCCTTCTTTGAGAATCCTGGCGGCCTCATCCGTTGAAATCCCCGGGCCGGCGCTGGATGCCGCGACGGGACCTGCCAGAACTGCCAGGGAGAGCACAAGACATAAAAGCAGAGCAGTTTTCTTCATAACGCCTCACTTGCCGCAGGACGGAGCCGGGGCCGCGGGCGAGGCGCCCTTGGCTGGGCCTTCCTCCCCCCTCATCAACTCCTTGGCTAGTTCCATCATTTCTTTGAGCTTTTGATCCACTTTGCCATTCACCGTATCGGGCTCGAAGGTGCCGTCGGGTTGGCGCGTTCCCGCGGGCAGGCCGGTGAGAAGTTCCAGGGCCTCATCCGCCGAGCCCACGGCCCAGACGTGAAACTTGCCTTCCTTAACCGCGTCCACCACTTCTTTTTTTAGCATCAGATCCTGGACATTGGATTTGGGGATAATCACCCCCTGGCTGCCGTCCAGGCCCCGGGCTTTGCAGACCTTATAAAACCCTTCGACTTTCCAGTTGACCCCGCCGATGGGCTGGGCCTCGCCGCGCTGGCTCATGGAACCGGTCATGGCGATGTTTTGGGCCAGAGGAATTTCGGCCAGGGCGGACATCAGGGTGCAGAGTTCCGCCAGGGAGGCGCTGTCGCCTTCCACCATGCCGTAGCTCTGTTCGAAGCAGAGGCTGGCCGACAGGGTCAGGGGCTTGTTCTGGGCAAAACGGCTCTTCAGAAAGCCTGCCAGAATGAGGACGCCTTTGTTGTGGATATTGCCGGAGAGTTGGGATTCCCGGTCGATGGTCAGCACCCCTTCTTTGCCCAGGCTGGTGGTGGCGGTGATGCGGGACGGCCGCCCGAAGCCGTGGTCGCCCGTCATATATACGGACAGGCCGTTCATCTGGCCCACCACCTGACCCCCGGTCTCGATGAAGAGCATCCCCTCATCGATGAATTCCTGCAATTTTTCTTCCGGCAGGTCGGCCCGATAAATCTGCTCGGCGATGGCCTTGTCAACATCGGAGCCGAAGACCACGTCGTGGGTGTTGGTCCGGGCCCAATAGTTGGCCTCCTTTAGGACATCCTGGACCTCTTTGAGCTGCAGGGTGAGCTTCTGCTGATGCCCGGCCAGCTCCTGGGCATGTTCAACCAACCGGGCCATGCCGGTCTTATGAAGCGGCATGAGTTTCTGGTCTTTACAAAAGGCGGCCAGCATCCCGCAGAATTTCAGGATGTGGTCGTCGGTCTTCTTCATGCGCGAATCGAAGTGCGCCTTGATTTTGAAGAACTTGTGAAAATCCTCGTCGTAGATATAGAGGATCTGGTAGACATACGGGTCGCCCACCAGGATGATCTTGATGTTTAAAGAGATGGGCTGGGGCTGGAGGCTGCGGGTGGTGATCAGCCCGTACATCTCCATGGGGTCCTCGATCTTGACTTCACCGTTTTTCAGGCAGCGCTTCAAGGCTTCATAGGAAAAGAACCAACGCAGCAGGTCCATGGCCTCCAGGACAAGATAACCACCGTTGGCTTTCTGCAAGGCTCCGGCCCGGATCAGGCTGAAATCCGTCACCAGGGCGCCGAATTGGGCCCGGCGCTCCACCGCCCCGAAAAGGTTGGGATAGGTGGGATTGTTCTCCATGAGTACCGGTGCGCCCTTGGTCTCGGAGTGATCAACGAAGACATTTATCTGATATTGCACGAAAGAGGGCTCCGGAGTCGGGAAGGGAAAGGGTCCCTGGGCGCCGGGCCTGCGCTTCAAGTCTTCGATATTTTTCAGGATATCTTCCTGCACATCCTTGAGGTAATCGGCTACCTGGGGCAGGTCCTGGTATTTCTCCCGCAACTCTTCGATGTGATGGCCCACCACATAGAGGGCCACATCCTGGTCCAGCTTCTTCTCCTTTTCCTGGAACTCCTTTTCCATCTTCCGGATCTTGCGGATGGCCTCGTTCATTTCGATGTGAAGCTGGGTGGACTTCTGGCGCAACGCCTCACGCTCTTCGTCACTCAAGGCCTTGAGTTCTTCCTCACTCAAGGGCTTGCCCTCTTTACCGGGGAAGATCATCAGGCCTGTGGGGGAGATGTTAAGAATAAAGCCCTGTTCCCCCGCTTTGGCGTCCAACTCCTGGAGGATCTTGTTGCGTTCCTGGGTAAAGCTGGCCATGAGGGCTTCCCGCCGGCTGGAGTAGTCTTCGCTCTCGAACACCTCAGGGACTTGGACCCGCAGATTGGAAATAAGCTCTTCCATGTCCGCCTTCAGGAGCCGCCCTTTGCCGTTAGGCAGGCTCAAGCTCTGGGGCTGCTCCGGGTCTTTGAAGTTGTGGACATAGATATAATCCGGTGGGGTGGGTTCTTTGGCGGCCAGTTCCTGGACATAGGCCATGATGGCTTCGGTCTTGCCGGCGCGCGGCGGCCCGGCCACGAAAATATTGTATTCCAGGTCCTTAACCCCCAGGCCGAATTCCAGGGCATGAACGGCCCGGTCCTGGGCCACAACCTTTTCCTTCGGGGCAGGGACGTCCAGGGTGGTTTCGAACCCCAAAGAATCCGGGTCACAAACAGCGCGCAAGCTCTCGGGCTTCAGTTCCCAGCGGTTAGGCGACATGGCTCCTCCTCAAGAGAGTTCATTTGGGCAGTTGGACCGAGCAAGGTATGAATCGATCGCATTATTTTGTGCCCCCTTCCAGGCGATGTAAAGGACAGACTTGGGGGTTATGGAAATCGGGGCCTTCAATCTGAATGGTGTTATGGTCCAGGCCGAAGCGGTCCCGCAGCAGGTCTTCCAGTTCCCCGGTGAGGCAATCCCGGTTCAGATGGTTGTCTATGGTCACGTGGACGCTCAAGGCATAGATCCCTGAAGCGATGGTCCAGATGTGGAGGTCGTGCACCTGCAGCACCTGGGGGTGAGTCTCCAGGGACTGCTGCACCTCGTCTAGAGGAATATGCCGGGGGGTGGCCTCCATGAGAATTTCCGCCGCCTCCCAGACGAGCTGCCAACTGCTGATAATGATCAGAACCCCCACGATGGCTCCGGCCAAAGGGTCGAGCCAATACCAGCCCCGCCACCAGATGGCCACCCCCGCGGCAATGGCGGCCACCGACCCCAGGGAGTCGCCTAGCAGGTGCAGGAAGGCCGAGCGCAGGTTCAGGTTGTGTCCCCGGGAGGGCATGAGCACATACATGCCCAGGAGGTTCACCAGCAGGCCGAGGGTGGCGATGATGATCAGGGGCCGGCTGCTCACTGTCGGTGGCTGGAAAATCCGCCACGCGGCCTCGTAAAAAATGAAGGCGGCTATGGCCCAGAGCACCAGGCCGTTGACCAGGGCCACCAGGATTTCCAGGCGGTGATAGCCGTAGGTCTTCCGGTCCGTGGGAGGCCGGGCGGTCCAGGCCAGGGCTATGAGGCTCAACCCCAGGGCGCCCACGTCGCTCAACATGTGCCCGGCGTCGGCCAGCAAGGCCAAACTGTTGGCGACGATGCCACCCACCACCTCCACCACCAAAAAGGCCAGTTGGGTCCAGAAGGCCAGCCAGAGGCGGCGGCGGCTGCTGGCAAAGTGGTTATGGTGGTTGTGGGCGCAGGAGTCGTTCATACTTTTTCCATGTGGATTTCCAGGATCTTAAATGACCGGACGCCCCGAGGAGTCTGGACTTGCAACCGGTCACCCACGGCCCGGCCCATGAGGGCCTTGCCCAAAGGCGAGGCCAGGGAAAGGTAGCCTGCGGCGGCATCGGCTTCCAGCGGGCCCACGATCTTGAACTCCCGCTCCTGCCCGGTGGTCAGGTTGACAATCTTGACCCGGGCGTTGAATCTGACCTTATGAGGCGACAGATTGCTCCCCACCAGCACCTCGGCGTGGGCCATGGTCTGCTGCAACTGCTTGATACGGCGTTCCACCCGGTGGCGATGGGCCAGGGCGGACTTAAAGTCGGGGTTTTTCTCGATCCCGCCTTCCTGGGCGGCCTCCAGGATCTCCTGGACCACCTGGGGGCGCTCCACCCGGCTCAAGAATTCCAGCTCCCGCATGATCTTCTCATACCCGGCCCGGGTCAAGAGCATTTTTTCCATAATATATAGCGCTTGCCAAAAGTTTTTTCCTCTAATTCTCCTCTCCCCTTGTGGGAGAGGGTAACTTTTGGCGATTAGTATAAGTAAGCAGCCATACAGGGCTTGCAACCATGTACTGGCGATCGGTTCATTAACTGCCCCCTATTCTTATCTAAAAAGATAGGAAGGGTCAACACTTGTGGCAATGGTTGCTTAAGCGAATTTTCCTTTTAAACCGCGCCTTGACAGCGATGGCCGGAACCGTCTATGATCCTCGTTAAGGGGGCGCCACTCCTGGCCGCGATTGATCGGGGGATGGTGGGCAATGGCTACCCTACGTTTTTTGGTCTGATGGCATCGGCTTTCAGCTCAGGGCAACACATCCTAGGCGCCATGAGGCCGAGCACAGGCTGGAAAGCCTGTGCTACCAAGGATGGCAGGCACGGAGGCCTGCCCCGCTAGACCTTTTGTTTTTACAGATAAGCCGGAGGTTCATGTTTAACTACTCACTGCATATTGCTGCCTTACCATGTTCTACCGGCTAGTGCCTAACCTGGTAGTGCGATCCCGCTGGCGGCTGCACCGGCCCCGAGCCGGGGAGCGGGTGTTGATCCTGAAGGCGGGCTCAGTCTTTCCCCCGAGCCATCCCACCACGCGCCTGTGCCTGGAACTCCTCACGGAAACTCTGGCCGCGGCCCCAAGTCCCCGGTTCCTGGACGTGGGCTGCGGCTCCGGGGTGCTGCTCCTGGCCGGAGTCGCCGCAGGTGCCGGGCTCGGGGTGGGCGTCGATCTCTCCGGGACCGCGGCGGCCACCACCCGGGACAACGCCCGGGCCAATAATCTAGCGGCCCGCGTCAGGGTAGTCCGGGGCTCCACGGAAGCTCTCCGAGGCCCTTTTGATCTGCTGGTGGGGAACCTGCGCTGGGCGGTGCAGATGGACAAAGTGGCAGAATTCACGCGCCTGGCAGCAATCAACGCCCACCTGATCCTGTCGGGGTTCAAGGACACCCAGGAAGACGACCTCTTGGCCGGTTATCAACGGCGGGGTTGGGTTTTGGAACAGCGCCGCGTCCGGGATGAATGGGTCATCGAACTGCCGCCGGAAAAGAGCTACACTTGGGTGGCCTGGCGCCTGAGGCGTCCCCGCCCGCCACTCAACCTTGAACTTTAAACCTTGAACTCTGAACTTTTCAAGACAGGAATAGGAGCAAGATCATGACCCCCGAAGCAGCTTACCAGTGGCTGGTGCAGCACAGCCTGGAGACCGCTTACTACATATCCATGGGCCAGGTGTTGGGCTGGGACCAGCGCACCTATATCCCGCCCAACGGTCATGCCCACCGCCATAATCAGTTTGCCATGCTGGCCAAGTGGATTCATGCCCGGGCCACGGACCCCCAGGTGGGCGAAAAACTTGTGAGGGTGGAGGGCACCGAATTAGTACGGGACCCGAATTCGGTGGCCGCGGTCAATGTCCGGGAATGGCGGCGGGATTATGACCGGGCCACCAAAATCCCCCAGGAGCTGGCTGTGGCCCTGGCCAAGGCTAGTGCGGAAGGGGAAACAGCCTGGGAGCAGACTAAACCCGGCAACGATTGGGGGACCTTCAAGCCGTTTTTGGCCAGAATTGTCGATTTGAAGCGCCAGGAGGCCCAGGCCCTGGGCTATGCCACCGAACCCTATGACGCTCATCTGGATAGTTTTGAGCCGGGCGAGACCGCAACGGCAATTGCCCCGGTGTTGGCGCAGCTCCGGGAGGACCTCATCGGCATCCTTGCAGCCATCCAGGGGAGTAGCCGGCGGCCCCAGGGCGAGGTGGTGCGCCGGCATTTTCCGGTAGAGGCCCAGGAACGCCTGGCCCGGCTGGCGGCCCAAGCCATCGGGTACGATTTTGCCGGTGGCCGCCTGGACCCCACCGCCCACCCTTTTTCCACGGACATCGGCCCCGGCGATGTTCGCATTACCACCCGCTATGATGAGCGCGCTTTCAGCCAGGCCTTTTTCGGCACCCTGCACGAAACCGGTCATGCCCTCTACGACCAGGGGTTGCCGGTTTCGCACTGGGGCACTCCCCGAGGAGACACCGTTTCTTTAGGCATCCACGAATCCCAATCCCGGATGTGGGAAAACCTGGTGGGACGCTCCCTGGGGTTCTGGCGCCATTTCTATCCCCGGGCTCAGGCAGCCTTTCCCGTCCTTAAGGGAGTAGACCTGGAGGTCTTCCATTTTGCCATCAATGAAGTCAAGCCGTCTCTGATCCGCACCGAGGCGGACGAAGTGACTTACAATCTGCATATTCTCGTGCGCTTCGAACTGGAGCGGGCCTTGATGAATGGTGACCTTGAAGTGGATGATCTGCCCGGAGCCTTCAGTGACAAGATGCAGGCCTTCCTGGGGCTGACCCCGCCCGATTTCAGTCAGGGGGTCATGCAGGATATCCACTGGTCCGCCGGGCTCTTTGGGTATTTCCCCACCTACACTCTGGGGAACCTCTATGCCGCCCAGTTCTTTGCCAAAGCAGAGGCCGACCTGGGACCCCTGGAGGACAAATTCGCCGGGGGCGATTTTATCCCGTTGCTCTCCTGGTTAAGGGACCGGATTCATTCCCAGGGCCACCGCTTATGGGCGCGGCCGCTGGTGCGGGAGGTGACCGGCGTTGACCTGCAGCCCCGCTACCTGGTGCGCTACCTGCAACGGAAATTCGGGGCCCTCTATGGTTTCTCCTGAGAGGCAGCCGGAAGACTCACAGGATGCCCGGAAGAAATTTGATATTTAAGGTTAAACAATAAGATGCCGAAAAGGTTTATGAAGACCTATCTCATCCGGAGGTTCTTAGACCTAAGAGGAATAAGGTAACCGGTCAAAGCCGTCAGCTGCGCCGAGACCCGGCAAGATCGTTGGTTAAAAATATCTTAATAATAATTTGGGCAAAGGTCCGGTCAGGATGATCGGATTCCGCATTTTTTCTCAGGGATGAGGTGTAAAGGTGGACAGAGAGCGTTGGGGCCGGAAAATCTCGCACTATAAGCGCTTGAATGGTGGAGAAGGTCAGGAGCCGCCGCTTACGGCGGTAAGCCCGGTTCACAGCCTCCCTAAGTCCGATGGAGATGGGCTCTTAGGACAGAGCTGCAAGCTTTCCCCCGATAAACCTCTCATCGACCCCCAAGACGATCAACTGGGTTATGCTCCCTTTGCCAGACATCTGGCCTTATCCTTGATCAAGATGGTGCCGATCGATGGATTTGTCGTAGCCATCTATGGGCCCTGGGGCTCGGGCAAGACCACCCTGTTGAATTTTCTCTTTCATTATTTTCAACAAGCCACGCCGGATGAACAACCCATAATCGTGCCTTTCAATCCCTGGTGGTTTTCCGGGCATGAAAAGCTGGGCAAACATTTCTTTGACCAATTCCAGGCTTCCCTGGCCGCCAGCGATGTCGTTACGGACAGTCTGGCGGAAAAAATCGCCGAGTTTGCCGGCATGGTGTCGGAGTTGCCCTCGACCATCCATATTCCTTATATTTCCATCGGCGACATTGCGGTGGAATTTACCCCCATGAAGCCGACAATAAAAAATGTCGTCAAACTGAAAATGGAGATCGCCGAGGAACTCCGGAGGCAACCCAAACGAATCTTCGTAACCGTGGATGACATCGACCGCCTGAACCCGGAGGAAATTCGCCAGCTCTTCGGGTTAATCAAATCCATTGCCGATTTCCCCAACATCGTTTATCTCCTTACCTTCGACAAGCGGGTGGTGATTGAAGCCTTAAGAGAGTCTCAGGGGATTTCGGGAGAGAATTATCTGGAGAAAATTGTCCAGTCTCCCTTTGAGCTGCCCTTGCCCGACCAAGCCTCATTGTACCGGCTCCTCTTGGATAAACTTGAGCTCATCATGGCGGGGACGCCGGAAGAACTTTTTGATCAAAGCTATTGGGGCAGTGTCTTTATGAATGGTGTTGAGCATTTTATCCGCACTCCCCGTAAGATCAATTTGCTGACTAATACCTTGAGCGTCACGTATGCGGCTGTCCGGGGAGAAGTTAACCCTGTGGATTTTATTGGCGTCGAAACCCTCCGGATCTTTGCTCCCGAAGCCTATCATATGATCCGCACGTATCCGGAAAAATTTACCGGACGGGATTTGATGAGCAGTAAGATCGAACAATTACGTGCGTTTCACGAAGCCTGGATCGTCCAGATAGCGGAGGCAGATCGGGAAGCGGTCAAGGGACTGCTGTCCCGGCTCTTCCCCAAATTAGAAAATGTCTGGGAGAATCTGGGATTTGATCGCCCTCTGGAGGCCGCCTGGCGCAAGCAACTGCGTATCTGCAGCCCGGATATCTTCCCCATTTATTTCCATCTGGCCCTGCCTCTGGGGACCATTTCTCACGGGGAGATCATGGGGATTTTATCCATAGTGGACAACCCTGAGGCCTTCTCCGCCCGATTGCTGGAATTGGCGACCCAGGTGCGCCCCGATGGTTTTACCCGGCTCCAAGTATTTCTCGACCGGGTGCTGGATTATGCCGATAAAGAGATTGCTGTCGAGTCTATTCCCTCGATTTTCCTCAGCCTGTTTGACGTGGGCGATCAGTTTATCCGGTTCGGAGACGAAAGCTCCGGTAAACTGCCCATCGGCAACGAGCAGCGTCTCACCCAGATAATCTTACAGCTGCTGCGGCGTCTGCCGTGGGAAAATCGCTTCGACATATTGCGGGAAGCTATTGCCCAGGGCCGGGCCGTGTTTACCAGCGTCAGGAACGTCATGGTATTGGGGAAACTCGGCGATAAGTATGCCAACGATGAGCATTCGAAAGTGATCCCTCTGATCCGTCACACCGATCAAACCGGTCTGGAAGAATTGGCGCTTTCAAAGGTGCGGGACGCAGCCAAAGAAGAGTCTTTGCTGACCTGCCCCAAGCTGCCGGAACTCTTATCTCTGTGGAAAGAGTTGGCCGGGGATGCCGAACCCAAAAACTGGCTGAATAAAATAGTGGACGATGACCACAACCTGGCAAATCTCCTGGAAAAATTTCTTGAAAAGGACTTTAGCCACACGATGCTTAAGATTGAAGGCGGCTCCCGCTACCGCCTGAATCATCGGACCTTGGAGGTCTATCTGGAGCCCGCCAGCCTCCTGGACCGGGTCCGCACCTTGGCGAAAAGCACCTGGCTGAGTGAACTGCAGAAGGTCGCTCTCCGGCAATTCTTGAAAATCTACAAGCCTAAAGGCCGTTAGCTTTCTCGGCGGTCGGGGTTGGCGCTGAACCAGGTAATGGAGTTCTACCGCAACCTCTCAGAATCTCGATACTTTTTCTGCGATGTTTGATGTCCTCAACCAACCGTAGCCGCTGACCCTTCCCCGCCTCACTCATCCCGAGTCGAGATAATCTGCTTGACTGAACGTGGCAGAGTAGATAGCCTGAACCCATGCACGGTTTCTGGGTGGCAATTCCTACATATTGGACCCATCCCGGGGGGAAAGGGCCGGAAGATCTGGTCTTTGATCATCCCACCTCTCTGGATACGCCCGGGACGCTCAGGCGAACCCTGGAAAGCCTCATCCCTCTGGTTAAAGATGGGGTTGAGGTCGGCGTAGTGGCCGCGGCCACGGCCCCCGCCCTGGACGCGGCGGTGGAGCGCCGGGTCCGGGAGGTGATCGAGTCCCCGCCGCTGCCTTACCCGGTGCGATTGTTTGCGGCCTCCCATCTTCAGATCCTCCAGAACTTTTGCCGGGTCCAGGGGCGCGTGGAGTGGCTGCCGCTGCTGTCTCTGGGCGGATATTCCCAGATTCGCAATCTGACCCTGATTCTCGCTACGGTTTGCAATGCTGGCGCCATGCTCAGCCTGGACGACGATGAAGTGATCGCCGACCCGAATTTCTTGGCAAAAATACAGGAAGACCTGGAACTTTTAGGGAGGGAGCATGCCGTCTTCGGGTTGGCCGGGGTTTACCAAAACGCCGATGGCGGTGTTCTGCTCCCCGAGCCCACCGATGCCTGGGCCGAAGCCTGGCCCAAGATGCGGTGGCTGAACGCCGCCCTGAATGAGTTGGTGCTTGCAGGCCCCCGCTTGAAACCCACGGCTCTGGGATTTGGAGGCAACTTGGTGGTGCCCGCCGCCCTTGGACGCCGCGTCCCCTTCGACCCCGCCATCACCCGGGGGGAAGACACGGATTACCTTTTGAATGCCCGCCTGTTGCAGATTCCTTTTTTTCTGGACAACACCTTGAACATCATCCATCTGCCGCCGGAAAAACCGCACCCTACCTGGCTCCGGCTGCGGCAGGACCTGCTGCGTTTTTGCTACACCCGGTTGAAATTGAACCAGCAGGAACCGGGAGCGGGGCGGACTATGGTGACGGCCGAGGAGCTCAAGCCCTATCCCGGGAACTTTCTGGAAGAAGACCTGGCGTTGCGAGCCTTTCTGAGCCACAATCTCCTGGCCCGGGACTACCTGGCCCAGGGAGATTGTGTGGCTGCCCGTCAGGCGTTGAAAAATCTGGCCCTGATGGACTCCCTGGTGAAGGAGGGCGCCCGGGTTTACCAGACTTATCTTGCGACCGTCAACCACTGGCAGGCGCTCCAGGATTGGCTGGCTCAACCTGCGGTTGCGGCTCAGGTGCGCCAGGCCTTGTGGGGTACGGCGTGAGTGGCCCGCCGCAGGTAATCGTTCCCCAAAACTGGGAGCGCGCTGCCCGCCTGCCCGCCTTGGGCTTGATCCCCCCCGGCAGCTTCGATTTAGAGACGGTGGCGCGCTTGAAACGGGAGGGGGGAGCGCCGGTGCATCTGGTCTTTCCTCTGGGCAGCGCCCGGGAAGCCGGCAACCTGCGGGATCTTCTGAGGCTGTTACAGCCGCTTTTTTCGAACCTGATCGATCAGGTTTGGATCGCTTTTGGGGGGCAACGCCTGGAAGGCTTGAGCCGCCTGACTGAAACCTTCCCCCAGGTCAGGGTTTTTCCCGCAGCCAGGCGTCTGCCGCCGGATCAGCAGCAGACCCCTCTGGGCAAAGGCGCGGCCATGCGGGCCTTTCTGTATCACCTGGTGGTGACCGAGCAGGTGAGCCAGCCCCGGACCATCGTGGCCTTCATCGACGCGGACATCCGCCCCGCTTACTTTCATCCCCGTTGGGTCCTGGACCCGGTGGGGACCCTCCTCTGGTTCCACACCGTGGAAGCGGCCAAGATCGTCTATCAGCGCCCCCGCGGGGGCCGGTTGAACGCCATGCTCCGGTCGCTGTTGGCCTTATGCCCCCATCCCGGGGTCCAGGCCCTCCAGAAGCTGGCGTACCTCCTGTCCGGGGAGATGGCCGGCACCTTGAAGTTCTGGACCAGGCTGCCCTTTAAGACCGGCTACGGGGTGGAAACCCTGGCCCTGTTGGCCTTCGCCTTGGATCACTTGGGCCTTGAGCCCGGAACCCCGGACCTGGAACACCTGGTCCAGGTCTACGTGGGGCAGATGGACCACCGCCACGCCCCCCTTACCTCCACCCCCGGCAAGCCGGGTTTGGACCAGATGGCCGGCACCGTGTTCCACACGCTGATGGAGACCCTGATTGCGGCTGACTTGCTGCGCTGGCAGGCGCCGCCGCTTAAAGAGCCCAGACTTACCATCCCGGTGCCTGACGGGGCTGCCGGCGAGCCCCTGGCCTGGATGGAAGTGCCTCTGGCGGATGTCACTTTGCCGCCTTTGGCGTCCTGTCCGGAGGTCCAGGCACTCCTGGTCCCGGAGGGCCGCTGATGCGGGTGGCCCAGATCGCGCCCCCCTGGATTCCCGTCCCTCCTGTAACCTATGGGGGGACTGAACTGATGGTGGCCACCCTTATTCAGGGTCTTAAAGAGCGAGGCGTGGAGATCTGGCTGTTCAGCGCCGGAGACTCTTCTCTGGCTGTGCCCCAATATGGCCATTTCCTGCACTCCTTCTGGCCGCCGGACAAATTTTCCGAAAACCTGCACCTCTCCCATGCCTTTGCCCGCCTCCGGCAGCAGCCGCCTTTGGTGATTCACTCACATCTGGAGAACGCCGCGGGGTTCTGGGTCCTGGCCCCGGCCGCGCCCCTGGCGATCACCATTCACACGCCATTGTTTCCCATGAAACGGGACTATCTCTTGAGCTTCCCGCAGGTGCACCTGGTGACGGTAAGCGCCTTCCAGCAGCGCCAGTTGGAGGGGCATCCCCGTCTCCACCTGATCCCTCACGGCCTGAGCCTGGCGGACTACCCCTTCCAGGCCGCCAAGGAGGATTTTCTTCTCTTTCTGGGCCGCATCTATCCTGACAAAGGTCTGCATACGGCCATCCGCCTGGCCCGGGAGGCCGGGATGCGGCTGATTATCGCCGGGCCGGTGTTTACGCCTGACCAGCCTTATTTCGATGCGCAGATTCGCGCCCACATCGACGGGGACCGGATTGTCTACCTGGGCCCCGCGGACCATGCCCGCAAGGTGGACCTGATGAAGCGGGCGAGGGCATTGGTGCTGCCCCTGGAAGTGGATGAGACGTTCGGGTTGGCCATGATCGAGGCCATGGCCTGCGGCACACCGGTTCTGGCCTATGACCGGGGCGCGGTGCCCGAAGTGGTGGCTCAGGGCGAAACCGGCTTTATCGTCAAAACCTATGAGGAGTTGCGGGATAGTCTGGCTGGCCTCGCCGCTTTGGACCCGCGCCGCTGCCGGGAGCACGTGGCGCAAAACTTCTCCCGGGACCGCATGGTGACTGCGTACCTGGATTTATACGGAGAGATGACCCGGGGACATTAGGAACTCTTTGGCTAAGGCGGGGGTGGTTCTTCAGAAAGGAGAACCAGGTATGAAGTGGTGTGATTTATCCTGTGAGTATGCCTCATTCCCCAGGACTGAGGCGGTGGACGGATCTGGGTCCTGCAGGACCTTTGCGGCGCTCCATTGCGCCAAACTCAACCGGCTGGTTCATAAGCACGGACCTTGCCAATGCCCGGAGGAAGCCGCCGCTCCCGGCGGGTTGAGTCCGGAGCCATTGCCGGGCTTAAAGGAGCCGTCTTGAAACCTCAGGCGGAACTCTTCATGGGCTAACCAAGAACGACCGATCCCCTAAGCCATCTCGTGGCCTTCCTGCTCGATGGCGACGCACCGGCGAATCACCCCTTCCCCTGTAATCGCGTCGTTTCCGGCCGGAGGGGCAGTATCCACCGCCACCACGGCCCCACAAATCTGGCAAGCCGCCACCGCCGCGGGTCTCTGGCTGGGGACCGGCGTCTCACTGGTGATCACCGACGGCCGAAATCGCCCCAGGCGGTGCCCCAGCCGGGTGGCGGTTTCCCGGGCTTCTCGCTTCAAACGCTCCATTCTGGTCATTGTGGCCTCCTGCTCATGCATCTCCGGCGAAATTGTCTGTATCACCCGGAGAATGCCCCGTTTCCCTAACAATAATAAGTTTGCCTGCCTGGAAATGCAACCGGTATAACCACGGGATCCTCCTGGGGATTGAAGGTGGGGGTTGGGTGCCTTCAATGGGCTTTTTGTCAGGACTGGACGATTGCCGGGATTTAACAAGCCTATGACCAAGGAGACATAAGAAAGTAAATTATATTATAAATATAATTATATAAGATATCCTTATAGCTTAATAAATATTGACAAAAGATTTATTTACAATATCTTTTAAAGGAATAAGGAGAAGTCCCTTTTCAGGGAGAATACGGCGAATCATTTCCCGGGAACCAAGGAAGGAAGGGAAGACCCTAGTGAGGAGGAGGTGGCATTAAAAAAATAAGCATAGGTCTCTTGGCTGTAGTCTTGGTGCTAGGGCTGGTGACCTGGAGCCGGGTGGTGGAATCCCCTCTGGACCGTTAATACCGCCAGGCGCCGCGTCCCCAATGAGACCTCTTCGCCCTCCGTGAAAAACTAGATATGTGCAGGGAAAAGGGGAAGGGTGTCTATGCGAATGTCTGCTAACCCTTTTATCTGGCATGGAGTGCCAAATAAAGGAGGGACTGTATGACCAGAAAGCTATCTGTCGTATTTTTGGCAATTTGCCTCGTATTGGGACTGACTCAGGCGGCGCCGGCCATCGTCTTGGATTCGATAGCAGGGCCTATAGTCACACTGACTGTGGGCACCGAGACCTTGGAAGCCCCCATGATTTTAGGTGAAAAGGGCTGGTTGCTGCCGACCGTCAATTTTACCACGGCAGCAGGGTCACTGGCGCTCAACATGGCCACTGATATAAGCCCCGTTGACCCGATAATCGCCTGGGGTCTCACCGCCACCAACTTTGCGGCGGTGCCGGTCGCCTTCGGTTTTGGGGTGGTTATTCCTATTGCCCTGCCGGTAGGTTCGCCCACGGTAATTGACGCCTCTGTGGTAGGTGGCATGACCGACCTCCTGGGCGACGGAGTGTCCGTAACCCCAACTAGTATTACCGGTTTCCTTCAGGACAACACCCTGGCTTCCGCGGGCTTTACCTGGAGCGCGGGGCCGGCAGTGGCGTTCGGAGCGGGCTTGCCTGGAGCGCTTTATCCCTATGGCCCCTTTGCCTTTGGCCCCGCGGCTGGCCCGCTGGGCGCCGGAGCGGATTTCTTAATCGATGGGGTGGGCTTCCTCCTCAGCCCGAGTGGAGACATTGCTTCCCTGACGGGTTTTTGCTCCATTGTTCCAATCCCCGTACCCCCCAGCGCCTGCCTGTTCGGCACCGGCCTCCTGGGCCTCCTGGGCTTCGGCTGGCGGAGGATGAAGGGCTAGTTCTCCTCAGCATGGTTGCCCCAAAAAAAGCCCCGGCGGCAGCATCGGGGCTTTTTTTGGGCAGTAATCATTTTAGTCCGAGCCCTCACAATGCCGTCAAAAAGAGTTAGCGTCTCTAGACGCCAGCCATTACCGCTATGAAGAGACCCAACCGGTTTGTTACAAATACACAAGTTGCACAAAAATAACCGGGGTTGTTGCAAAACGAGAACCTGGCCCTGCAAGATATAAATATTATTGTTGTAATTACAATATGTTAAACAAATAATCTCCGATAATAAAATTTGCACACTTTCGTTTGACTTTGCGCGGACCCTTTGGGATAATAATTTTTAGAAATATCGCTCTGTTAGTCTTAAGGAGATTCGCATGGCCATTGAAGAATTCCCCCGGATGAAACGTCTGCCTCCCTATGTCTTTGCCACCGTCAACGCCCTGAAGATGATGGCCCGGCGCCGGGGGGAGGATATCATCGATTTAGGGATGGGCAATCCCGACCTGCCCACCCCCCAGCACATCGTTGACAAACTCGTCGAAGCTGCAGGCAAAGGGGCCAACCACCGCTACTCGGCCTCCAAAGGCATCACCCGGCTGCGGGTGGCCATTTCCGACTGGTACAAGCGCCGCTATGACGTGGACATTGACCCGGAAACTGAGGCCATCGCCACCATCGGCGCCAAAGAGGGGTTGTCGCATCTGGTCCTGGCGACGGTGGAGCCCGGGGACGTGGTGCTGGTGCCCAATCCCACCTACCCGATTCACTCCGCCTCCGTGGTCATTTCCGGCGGGCAATTGGTGAGCATCCCCTTGTCCCCGGACCGGGACTTTTTCGAGGACCTGGGCAACATCACCGAACTCATCCGCCCCCGGCCCACGATGCTGATTATTTCGTTCCCCCACAACCCCACCACCCGGTGTGTGGACCAGGACTTCTTCAAGCGCATCGTGGAGTATGCCCATAAGTACCACGTGTATATCATCCACGATTTCGCTTACGCCGACCTGGTCTTTGATGGCTATAAGGCCCCCAGTTTTCTCCAGGTGCCCGGCGCTAAAGAAGTTGGGGTGGAGCTGTTCTCGCTCTCCAAGAGCTATAACATGCCCGGCTGGCGCATGGGGTTTGTCTGCGGCAACCAGCGCCTGGTCCACGCCCTGACCCGCATCAAGAGCTACCTGGACTACGGCGTCTTCCAGCCCATCCAGATCGCCTCCATCATCGCCCTAAACGGCCCGTACGACTGCGTGGAGCAGACCGTGGCGGTCTATAAAGAGCGGCGGGACGCCCTGTGCCGGGGCCTGCACAACATCGGCTGGCGGGTGGAGCCCCCCAAGGGCACCATGTTCGTCTGGGCCCGCATCCCCAAGAAGTTTCGGCACCTGGGCTCGGTGGAATTCTCCATGATGACCATCCGGGAGGCTAAGGTGGCGGTGGCTCCAGGATTGGGCTTCGGGGAGTTCGGCGATGAATACGTGCGCTTCGCCCTGGTGGAAAACGTCCACCGCACCA
>Ga0265296_1001089_pt1 | contig 33464 bp, 35 predicted proteins | sample MunlanPumphouse1_FD_189073 | JGI IMG/M metagenome (GOLD analysis project Ga0265296, IMG submission 189073) | Groundwater microbial communities from a municipal landfill in Southern Ontario, Canada - Pumphouse #1 | ecosystem: Environmental > Aquatic > Deep subsurface > Groundwater | place...
GGTGAGCGCTCACGTGACGGATTATGGAACCGCGTCGGTTCACTCCTCGACGACTTCCCGCCTCAGCAATGCAAAAACTACTTCCGACATGCCGGCTATGCTGCCGTATGATCGCAAACCGCTCTAAATAGGGACTGTCCCTATTTATTGCCGGCCCACTGGTGTTGCGCGCGGCGCCCCGCTGCCGCTATGCCGGTGGCATGTGGCAACTCTATCAATTCCCGCTCTGTCCCTTTTCGCGCAAGGTCCGCCTTTTGCTGGGCGAAAAGGGCGTCGGTTATGAATTGGTGCGCGAATCGCCGTGGGAGCGCCGCGACGAGTTCATCGATCTGAACCCGGCGGGGCGAACCCCGGTGATGGTCGATCAGGCGCGCGGCCAGGTGCTGATGGACAGCAATGCGATCGCCGAATATTTCGAGGAAACCGTCGAAGGCAAGGCGATGATCAACGGCACTGCGGCGAACCGCGCCGAGATCCGTCGGCTGACCTCATGGTTCGATCATGACTTCTATTATGAGGTCACGGGCCCCTTGTTGTTCGAACGCATGCAGAAACGCATCGTCCACCGCCAGCCGCCCGACGGCGGCGCGCTGCGCGAGGCGATGAAGGCGGCGAACAACCATCTCGACTATGTCGATTATCTGATCGACCACCGCACCTGGCTCGCCGGCGCGACGATGAGCCTCGCCGACCTGACCGCCGCGGCGCATATCTCGGTCGCTGACTATCTCGGCGGGATCGACTGGACGGGGCACGAGCAGACCAAGGGCTGGTATTCGGGCCTGAAATCGCGCCCGAGCTTTCGCCCGCTGCTGGCCGAGCGGATGGAAATCGTGACGCCGCCTAAGTACTACGAAGATGTCGACTTCTGACAAATAAACGTCGCCCCCGCGAAGGCGGGGGCCGCTGGCAACTTTATGCCGCAGCGTCGTGACAAGCCGACTGCGGCCCCCGCCTTCGCGGGACGACGGGCTAGTCAGCAGCTCCTATATTTCCAGTTTCGGTCCTTGCCCTCGGCGACCTGCGCGACGATCGTTTCGATGCGTTTGACGCGCGTTTCCTCGCGCTTCGCCTCAAGCACCCATTCGACATAGTCGCGGCGTTTGCCGGGCGAGAAGGCGTCCCAATGGCCTTGGGCCGCGGCGTTGGCCTTCAGCGCCGCGCCGAGATCGGTTGGCAGGTCGAGCGCCGCCTTGGGTTTGGGCGCAGGGCGTGTGGGCTTGCCCTCGGCGCAGAGCGCCGCCGCCTTGGCGATAAAGGCCGCGATCTTCTTGTCGTCGGGCAGGTCGGCCAGCGAAGCGAGGCGGCCCATACTCCCCATCGCCCCGGGGTCGCGCGGCGAACCCGTCACTTCTTCATCGCGCCAGAAGCCGAAGGTCGCATGTTCCTTGAACGCCGCCATGCCCGCAAGATTCTGCCCGCCGAGCACGAAATGCGGCACGCCCCATTTCAGCGTTTCTTCGGCGCCGGGCGCATATTGATGCACCAGCGCGCGTAAATGGGTCAGGATCGGCTGCGCAAAAGGCTGTGCTTTCGCGACATAGGCGTCGACGCGCGGGTCGCGGGTCAGCCCGGCCACCGCGCCGCGACCAGATAGTTGAGCGCCTCGCTGCCACCGAGCTTGAAGCCCTTGGCGGGCGACGGCGACAGACCGGTGCGGTCGATGACCTCCAGCCCCGCGCCTTCGAGCAATTTGGTCAGTTCCTCGGGCTTCAGAAACTGGTCCCAGTCGTGCGTCCCGCGCGGCACCGCACCGATCCGCTCGGCCGCCTCGACGAGCAGCAGCTTCGACAGCATCGTCCGGTTCGGCGTCGACAGGATCATCAGCCCGCCGGGCGCAAGGCGCGCCGCGAGTTCGCCGATGAAGGCCGCAGGATCGGTGACATGCTCGACAACTTCCATTGAGGTGACAAGATCGAAGGTCGCGGGCGGCAGCGCGGCGAGTTCGCCCGCAAAATAGCCGATCGAAAGCCCCTGCCCCGCCGCATGATCGCGCGCCGCAGCAATATTCTCAGGCGCCGCATCGACGCCCGTTACCTTTGCCCCCATCCGCGCCAGCGGCTCCGCAAGAAGTCCGGCGCCGCACCCGGCATCGATCGCGCTGCGCCCCGCCAGCGCATACCGCTCGCGCGCATCGACATGCCAATGCGCATCGATCTGGTCGCGAATATAGGCAAGCCGCACCGGATTGAGCTTGTGTAGCATCGCCGACGATCCGTGCGGATCCCACCAGTCGGCGGCGAGCGCACCAAAATGCGCGGCTTCGTGCGGGTTGATCGTGGCGGCACTCATGCCCTGCGATGTGGCACTGTGCCTCGCGCCATGCAAGAAATTCTATCCGGCGCATACGATGCCGGTCTTGCCATCGCCCTTCCCCTTGCCTAACGACGCGAGCGCCGCGGAAATGCTTGGAAAAGTTGCGGCCGAAACCAGATTGAGAAAGCGGGGCGAGATGGCGCGGATCGTGATGAAATTCGGGGGCACGTCGATGGCGGGCACCGAGCGGATTCGCACCGTGGCGAAACTCGTCGCGCGCGAAGTCGCCAATGGCAACGAGGTCGCGGTCGTCGTCTCGGCGATGGCGGGAGAAACCGACCGGCTCGTCAATTTCTGCCGCGAGGCGAACCCGCGCTACGACCCCGCCGAATATGACGTCGTCGTCGCCGCCGGCGAACAGATCACCTCGGGCCTGCTCGCACTGACGCTGCAAGCCATGGGCACCCCCGCGCGCAGCTGGCTTGGCTGGCAGCTCCCGATCCGCACCGAGGAAGCGCACGCCCGCGCGCGCATCACCGACATCGACACCGGCGCGCTCGGCGCCGCGATGGCGAAGGGCGAGGTCGCGGTCATCCCCGGCTTCCAGGGCTTGATGGACGACGGCCGCGTCTCGACGCTCGGCCGCGGCGGGTCGGATACCAGTGCGGTGGCGGTTGCCGCGGCGCTCAAGGCCGATCGCTGCGACATCTACACCGACGTCGATGGCGTCTACACGACCGACCCGCGCATCGTCGCGCGCGCGCGCAAGCTCGACTATGTCACCTATGAGGAAATGCTCGAACTCGCGAGCGTCGGCGCGAAAGTGCTCCAGACGCGCTCGGTCGGGCTCGCGATGAAAGAGGGCGTGCGCGTGCAGGTTCTTTCGAGCTTCGTCGAAGGCGACGAGGCTCCCAAAAAAGGCACGATGATCGTCAGCGACGAGGAAATAGAGGAACATCAGATGGAACGGCAGCTGATCACCGGCATCGCCCACGACAAGAATGAAGCGAAGATCATCGTCACGCGCGTGCCCGACAAGCCCGGCGCGGTCGCGAACATCTTCGGTCCGCTCGCCGCGGCCGGGATCAACGTCGACATGATCATCCAGAACGTCGGCCGCGAAAAGGGCGAGACCGACGTGACCTTCACCGTTCCCGCCACCGACCTGCTCCGCTCGATCGACCTGCTCGAAGCCGCAAAGGACAAGATCGGCTTCAACCGCATCATCAGCGACGACAAGGTCGCGAAGATCAGCGTCGTCGGCGTCGGCATGAAGAGCCACGCGGGGGTCGCGAGCACGATGTTCCGCGCCCTGGCCGACCGCGGCATCAACATCCAGGCGATCTCGACCAGCGAGATCAAGGTCAGCGTGCTGATCGACGAGGATGAAACCGAACTGGCGGTGCGCGTCCTCCACACCGCCTACGGGCTCGACGCCGACTAACGTTACTCGGCGACCAGCGGTTGCAGCTCGCCGCCCGCGCGGCGGCGCAGCCGCGCTTGCCCGATGTAATGCACCACCGCGATGTGGACCGCAAACAGCCCGAACTTCGACGCCAGCGGGAATATCCCGGTAAACAGCGGCCACCATTCGGTGAAGAAGAGCGCGATGACGAGGTTGAGGCCCGCGCTCACGAACATCAACGCCGCCCAGATCATCCCGAACCGGTCCATCACATCGCCGACCAGCGCCAGTTGTTCGCGCAGGATATAGCGATTGAGCCAGCCCTTGCGGAGCATCACCGATCCGACGATCAGATAGACGATTGTCGGCTTCGCCATGACGAAGCGCGGGTCACCGGTAAAGAGGGTCGCCGCAGCGGTGAAGAGCACCGACGCCAGGCTGATCCATTGCAGCGCCGCGACCTTCTTGCCGCGCACCAGTTCATAACCGACCACAGCAAGCGCGACGACGGTGCCCGCGATCGTCGCGGGAACGATCCCCGCGTCGGCGACCAGCAGCACCGCGAAAACGAGCACGCCGAGCGAGTCGAACAGCATCGGCCCAAGAGCGTAGAGCAAGGTTTTCATCCGCCTGTCCTTTCCGACTCAATGTTATCGACGTAAACATTGACCGTGGACCGGATCGACGTCAAGGATAGATTGACGCTGTTAACATTGTTTGCGGTGAAACGTCGCGTTGCGTCGGTCAGCTGCGAAGCAGCACCTTCGTCAAAAAAAGACCCGCCCCCAGGCCCATGTCCCTGGGGGCGGGTCGCGACCCGTCGTCTTGTACGGCCGCCGCTGCCCCCGCGGCATGATCGGGGGGACAGCGGCGCCAGAAGATCAGGCGAGGTCGAAACGGTCGGCGTTCATCACCTTGGTCCAGGCTTTGACGAAGTCCTTGACGAACTTCTCTTCATGGCCGGTCTCGGCATAGACCTCTGCGACCGCACGCAGCTCGGCGTTGGAACCGAAGATCAGGTCGGCGCGGGTGGCGCGCCACGTCTCGCCGCCGCCCTTGCGGTCGGTCGCGACATATTCCTGGTCGTCCGAGCCGTCGACCGCCTTCCACACATTGGTCATGTCGAGCAGGTTGACGAAGAAATCGTTCGTCAGCTGGCCCGACCGCTTGGTGAAATGGCCGTGTCCGCGCTCGCCGTGATTGGCGCCGAGGACGCGCAGGCCGCCGATCAGCACGATCATTTCGGGCACCGACAAGCCGAGCAGCGAGGCGCGGTCGAGCATCATTTCCTCGGTCTTCACGGCCAGCTTCTTCTTGCCGAGATAGTTGCGGAAGGCGTCAGCCTCGGGCTCCATCACCGCGAAGCTCTCGGCGTCGGTCTGTTCGTCGGTCGCATCGCCGCGCCCACCGGTGAACGGCACCGCGACGCCGAAACCCGCATCCTTGATCGCCTTTTCCAGCCCGACCACGCCGCCGAGCACGATCGCATCGGCGATCGACAGATTGCCGCGCAGCCCGTCGAGCGTGCTCAGCACCTTCGCCAGCATCGCGGGCTCGTTGACGTCCCAGTCCTTTTGCGGCGCCAGGCGAACGCGCGCGCCATTGGCGCCGCCGCGGAAGTCGGACTTGCGATAGGTGCTCGCCGACGCCCAGGCGGTCTTGATCAGCTGGCTGACCGTCAGACCGGACGCCGCGATCTTGTCCTTCACCGCCTTGACATCGGCGTCCGACGGCTTGGTGCCCGCGGTTATCGGGTCCTGCCAGATCAGGTCCTCGGCGGGGACTTCGGGGCCGAGGTAACGGATCTTGGGCCCCATGTCGCGGTGGGTCAGCTTGAACCACGCCCGCGCAAAGGCGTCCCTGAACGCGCCATGGTCGTCGCGGAATTTCTCGCTGATCTTGCGATACGCCGGATCGCGCTTTAGCGCCATGTCGGCGGTCGTCATCATCGTCGGGACCTTGATGTTCGGGTCCCAGGCCGCGGGGGCCATATCCTCTTCCTTCTGGCCGATCGGCTGCCACTGGTTGGCGCCCGCGGGCGACTGCACCAGCTCATAATCATAGTCGAACAACAGGCGGAAGAAATTGTCTGTCCATTTGTCGGGCGTGTTGGTCCACGCGCCTTCGAGGCCGCTGGTGACGGTATGTTCGCCGATGCCGCCACTCTCGTGGCCGCTGACCCAGCCAAAACCCTGCGCCGCGAGATCACCGCCCGAGGGCGCGTTGCCGAGCAGCGACGCGTCGCCATTGCCGTGCGCCTTGCCGAACGTATGGCCGCCAGCGGTCAGCGCGACGGTTTCCTCGTCGTTCATCGCCATCCGCGCGAAGGTTTCCTTCATGTCGCGCGCCATGCCTTCATTGTCGTGCGAATTGCCCTGCGGCCCTTCGGGGTTGACGTAGATCAGGCCCATCTGGATCGCGGCGAGCGGCCCTTCGATCTCGTGGAAGCCATGTTCGGGGGCGATGCGCGTCTGCACGCCCTGGTTCACCCATTTGTCTTCGCTGCCCCAATAGATGTCGCGCTCGGGCTCGAACACGTCGGCGCGGCCGCCGCCGAAGCCGAACACCGGGCCGCCCATGCTTTCGATCGCGACATTGCCGGCGAGGATGAACAGGTCGGCCCAGCTGATCTTGTTGCCGTATTTCTGTTTGATCGGCCACAGCAAGCGGCGCGCCTTGTCGAGGTTGCCGTTGTCGGGCCAGCTGTCGAGCGGCGCGAAACGCTGCTGCCCGCTGTTGGCGCCGCCGCGCCCGTCGGCGGTGCGATAGGTGCCCGCGGCGTGCCACGCCATGCGGATGAAGAAGGGCCCATAATGGCCGTAGTCCGCGGGCCACCAGGGCTGGCTGTCGGTCATCAGCGCGGTCAAGTCGTCCTTCAGCGCCTGATAATCGAGCGACTTGAACGCCGCGGCATAATCGAAATCGTCGCCCAGCGGGTTCGACGAGCCATTGGGATTGAGGATTTCGGTCGCCAGCATCTCGGGCCACCAGTCCTTGTTGGTGCGGCCGAGCAGCGCACGCGCGCCGCCGGGCTGGTGGACCGGGCAGCCGCCCGCCGGATCGATGGGGGTGGGGTCGTTCATGCAGTCTCTCCTTTTATGGTTTGGGCCTTTTATGGTTTGGGAATGCTGACGCGGCCGGATGACCGGCGCATGACGGGCCGACGACTTCGGGTCGCCGGGTGGTTTCGGCGCAGGCAAGCGCCGAGTCGGTCACACCATCCTTTCGCTCTGACCAAGGGAGGATAGGCCGCGCTGGCCAATCGACCTAAACGAATAAGGTGAATTCAGTGATTGAGTGTTCCGATTACAACGCCGAAGCCGCGAAGATGTTCGCGGGCCTTGTCGCAGAACGGCCACGGCCCGGCGAAAGTGCGACGAGTGGCGGAACATCAGCCCGACCGGGCGGGTTGAGCCCATGCCGCATGATTATGTTTTGCGCGGCAGAAGGAGATGGAAAGTGGCTAACACCCCCAACCAGCCGAATGAAAAGAAACCGCAGGCGGACCGCGACGAAGAACAGCGCCGCCAGCAACAGCAGCAGGGCGGCCAAGACCGCCAGCCCGGCAGCGACAAGCGGCCCGATCAGGATCGCCAGAACCCGCAGCAGCGCTGACGCGTCAGCCTGCACGAGAAAGGGCCGCCCTCGCAGGCGGCCCTTTTCTTCTGCTCTAAGCGCGAAATCAGAAGCTGAATTTCACCGTTCCGCCCCAGGTCCGCGCGTCGCCTGCCACGCCGGCAATCAGGCCGGTGTTGCCGGGGGCCACCTGCAGCAGTTCGACATAGTTGACATCGAACGCGTTGCGCACCCATCCGAAGACGTCGAAGCCCTCGGCACGGAAGCCGGCGCGGAAATTGGTCAGGGTATAGCCTTTGACTTCCGTGTAGATCGACGGCGACGCGTTCGAATTCCAAAGCGAGCGATAATTGCCGTCGACACCCAGATAGACCTGCCCTTCCTTCGCCAGCAGCGTGACCGGGGCATTAGCCTCAGCGCCGTAAGAGAAGGCCCATTTCGACACGCCGGGCAGACGCTGCCCCGAAATATCGCACTGCCGTGGGCTCAGCGCCCCGGGAACGCCCGGCTGCGAAAAGTTAGGCACCACATTGGCCGGCTGAAGCGTGCCGCCCGACAGTTCGGGCGGGCACGGCGCGTTGGTGAACTTCTTGTATTTGGCGTCGGTGTAGGCGCCGTTAGCGTAAGCGGTGAAGCGGTCGCTCGCGACGATCTTGAGGTCCGCCTCGATACCCTGCGTCCGAACCTTGTCGGCGTTGGCGAGATAGCCGCGCACCGTACCGAACTGCCCGCCGTTCACCGTCGCCTGGAAATTCTTGATGCCGGTGCGGAACGCCGACAGGTTGAACGTCGCTCGGCGGTCGAAGAACTGCGTCTTGAGGCCCACTTCGAAATGGTCGATCGATTCGGGCTTCACCGTGCTCGCATCATAATTGACCGTGTTGTCGGCGTTGAGCGGCAGGCCGTTCTGGTTGATGCCCAGCGTCTTGAAGCTCTTCGCATAGGTCGCATAGGCCAAAATGTCGGGCGCGACCTTGTAGTTCACGTTGAAGTCGTAGGTGAAGTTCCACGCGCTGTCCGAAGGTGCGCTCTCCTGCGGCTGATAAACACCGCACTGCGCCGCCAGGACGGCGGAAAGGCCGGTGCCCGGTGCCGGGGTGCAATTGATGACCTGCCCCCCGCCATTGGTCACGATCCGCTGATAAAAGCCCGACTTCTTGTCATAGTTGACGCGCACACCCGGCTGGATAGTCAGTGCGTCGGTCACCTTCCAGCTGAGCTGGCCGAACAGTGCCGCACTGGTGCTCTTGAGATACTGCCTGTTGGTGGCGGTCAGACCCTGGAGGACGCTGGGATCGTTCGCGAGGGCGCCGGTCAGGCTCCACTTGCTGGCGTCGGCGCCTTGCTGCTCGGTGCCCTGCGTATCGATCCGCTGCTTGAAGCCGAACAGGCCGACGACGAAGTCGATCTTGTCGCCTTCGTAATTGTAGCGGAATTCCTGGCTGTACTGGTCTTGCTGCGAGGGGTTCTGCGACTTCGAGACGATCGAAAGGCCGGTAAAGTCGCGGTCGTTCTCGGGCTTCCAGTCCCAGAAGCGCCAGGCGCTGATCGACGTGAAGGTGCCGGGACCGACATCCCACTTCACGCGCACCGATGCACCGCCGATCTTGTTGCCGGCGTTGAGGCTGGCGTCGAGGTCGGTCAGGCGCGCATAGGGATTGGTGCTCGGCACCGCATAGTTGGGGCCGGGATTGGCAGCGTTGACCGCCGCGACGAGTGCATCATACTGGCGGGTGAGCGCGCGCTGCGTCCGGCCGACGCGGACATAAGTCGTGCCATAGCCTTCGGGATCCTGCTTGCTGTAGTCGCCCGCGACGGTGATGCTGAGATCTTCATTGGGCTGGAACAGCAGTTGCCCGCGCAGACCGAGATTGTCCTGTTCGTTGATCCAGCTATCGCTCGTGACGTTGTAGAGCGTGCCGCGCCGGCTAGTCGCGGCGATCGCGATGCGCGCCGCGATCTTGTCGGTCAACGGGCCCGAGATCGCCGCCTTGGCTTGCCGGTAGTTGAGGTTGCCGACGCTGACTTCCGCCCGGCCCTCGAAATCGAAGGTCGGCTGGTTAGTCGTGATGTTGATCGCGCCGGCAGTGGTATTCTTGCCGTAAAGCGTGCCCTGCGGACCGCGCAGAACCTCGACCTGATCGACGTCGAGGAAGTCGAAGGTCGCGGCGGCGACGCGCGAATTATAGACGTCATCGACATAGATGCCGACGCCCTGTTCGAACCCGTCGCTGGTGAGGCCGAAGGGGACACCGAGGCCGCGGATGTTGACCGAGGTGTTGCGCGGGTTCGAGGTGTAGACCTGCAGCGTCGGCGCAAGCTGCTGCAGCTTCACGACGTTGAAGTTGCCCGTCGCCTCGATCGAATCGCCGCGGATCACCGAGATCGCGACGGGCACTTCCTGCGCGGTTTCCTGGCGGCGGCGGGCGGTGACGATGATGATGTCGCCGCGGCTGGCCTGGTCGGCGGTGTCAGCGGTGGTCGCGGCGGCGGCATCGACTTCGCCGGCGGCGGTTTCAGCGGCGGCGGCGGGCGCCGCGACGCACGCGAGCAAGAAGGACAAGGTAAGCGAGGAGGTCCGCACGCGGCGGCGGACCGAAGGATATTTCGCAGTCATGGGTCATTTCCTGTTGCAATAGAAATCACCACATCCGGCGGTCCGGTCTGCGGCAAGGGGGGACGCATGTCCCCTTTGGGAGCTCAAAAATTCAGTTGGGGTAGCGGTGCCGCTCGGTCACATCGACCTGCACAAGACGGCCCTCATGCACGGTCAGCTGGATTGCACCGAACTTCAGCTTGTCGAGTGCTTCGAGCACGGTCTGAATGGCGCGCGGCACGTCTTCGGAGCCGCCTTTGGCGACTTCGTTGATAGCGCTCATGATAATTCCTTTCCCTCGTGGATTCGCCCCACAAGCTTATGCCAAGTAATTTAGTAGACAATGATTGATTTGCTTTCTGCGCCGAAAGGTTGGGTTGTCGCGCCAAACCGACCGCGCCGAACGGATTCGGATGTGCGACGGACCGACAGGCGCAACGACGCTAGGGATTGCGCGCGAGTCCCAGTGCTGGCAAAGGCTGGCTCAATGAGCAAAATTAACGATCTGATGGCCCGCGGAACCGAGCTTCTCGGCAGCGACTACGCCATTCTCTGCGGTGCGATGAGCTGGGTTTCCGAACGCCATCTGGTCAGCGCGATCAGCAATGCCGGCGGGTTCGGCGTGATCGCGTGCGGCGCGATGACGCCCGAGCTTCTCGATGCCGAAATCGCGGCGACCAAGGTACTGGCAAAGCGCAATTTCGGGGTCAATCTGATCACCATGCACCCGCAGCTCTTCGAATTGATCGACGTTTGCGCGAAGCACAAGGTCGGCCATGTCGTGCTCGCGGGCGGCCTGCCGCCCAAGGGCAGCCTCGAGGCGATCAAGGCATCGGGCGCGAAGGTCATCTGTTTCGCCCCGACGCTGGCATTGGCGAAAAAGCTCGTCCGCTCGGGCGTCGATGCGCTGGTGATCGAAGGGATGGAGGCCGGCGGCCATATCGGCCCGGTATCGACGAGCGTGCTGGCGCAGGAAATCCTGCCCACATTGGCCGATGAAGTTCCGGTGTTCGTCGCGGGCGGTATTGGCCGCGGCGAAGCGATCGCCGCCTATCTGGAAATGGGCGCCTCAGGTGTCCAGCTCGGCACGCGGTTCGTCTGCGCGACCGAAAGCATCGCGCATCCCAATTTCAAGAAGGCGTTCATGCGCGCCTCGGCGCGCGAAGCCATCGCGAGCGTCCAGATCGACCCGCGCCTGCCCGTGATCCCGGTCCGCGCGCTCAAGAATGCGGGGACCGAAGCCTTCACCGCCAAGCAACGCGAGGTCGCCAACAAGCTCGACAGCGGCCAGGTCGACATGATGGAAGCCCAGCTGGAAATCGAGCATTATTGGGCGGGCGCGCTGCGCCGCGCGGTGATCGACGGCGACGTCGAAAATGGTTCGTTAATGGCAGGGCAATCTGTTGGTATGGTATCCGAAGAAGAGAGCGCGGCAGCAATCGTCGCATCTCTGGTGCAACAGGCCGAAGCCGCGTTGCACGCTCGGGGTTAATGCCGCATGATTATGCGGTTGGGGAGTGGGTCATGAATTTGTCGCGTAAGATCATCGTAGCCGGTCTGCTGGCGAGCGTCGCTGCCTGTGCGCCCAAACCCCCGCCGCCTCCCCCCCCGCCGCCGCCGCCCGTCGTGGTCGTCATCCCGCCGCGCCCGCTGCCGCCGGGCAATGCGGCGCTGACCCAGATTCTGCCCGGGCGCGGGATCGATGGACGCTTCGTCACCGCGAACAGCGGCGTGACCGGCGACCGGGCCTTCTGGCAGCTCAAAATCGGCCTCAACGTCGCGGCCATCGGCTGCCGCGGGCTCGAGGAAACGACGCTCATTTCGGCGTACAACAACATCATCAAGACACACGGCAAGGTGATCAAGTCGACCGAGAAGAGCGTCATCACCCAGCTCGGCAAGGAAAATAAAAACAACGGCATCGCACCGCGCGACCGCCTTTCGACGCAGCTGTTCAACTATTTCGCGCAGCCGCCGGCGCAGCGCGGTTTCTGCGCCCGCGCCAACGAGATCGCGCAGGTCGTATCGTCGACCCCGACCGCACAGCTCGTCGAACAGGCGCCGACGCACCTCGCGCGGCTCGACGAGCCGTTCAACGAATTTTATCAGGCTTATGCCCAGTATCAGGTTGATGCCGTCGCATGGGATGCGAAATATGCGCCGAGGCCGGCGATCATGAACACTCCGGCGCCAGCATCCCCGGTCGGCCCGACCGCTTCCGTGACTGTTCCGCCGGGCAACAACTGACGCGGAATTCCGACTGAATAGGAATCAATTCGACAATTGCGCGCGGGGTATTGGCGCGCAGCGCATCCTTCTGTTAGCAGGATTGCGATGACCAACGCCCCGCCCCCGCCCTCGTCGGCCGCCCAGTCGGCGCGCACCATCCTGACCCGCCTGCACGAGGTCATGGCATCGCGTTCCAATGCGCAGGGCAAGCTGAACCAGGTCGTCGGCATCATCGGCGAATGCCTCGATAGCGAGGTCTGCTCCATTTATCTGCTGCGCGAAGGCGCGCTTGAACTCTATGCGACCCGCGGGCTGAAGCAGGAGGCGGTTCACGTCACGCGCCTCGGTCTTGGCGAGGGGCTGGTCGGCATGATCGCCGACCAGATCGAGACGCTGAACCTCGACGAAGCCGCCGCGCACCCCGACTTTTCCTATCGCCCCGAAACCGGCGAAGAATTGTTCCACAGCTTCGCCGGCGTGCCGATCATCCGGCGCGAGCGTGCGGTCGGCGTGCTGTGCGTCCAGCACAGCGATCCGCGCCGGTATGACGATATCGAGATCGAAACGCTGCAGACCGTCGCGATGGTGCTGTCGGAACTGATCGCCAACGCCGATCTGGTCGATACCGCAGCGCGCACCGATGCCGCCGCCGCCGACCAGTCGGCGCAGCGGCTCAATGGCCAGAAACTCGTCGACGGCATGGGCGCCGGGGTCGCGGTGTTCCACCAGCCGCGCATCACGATCGAGCACACCGTCGCCGACGATACCGAAGCCGAACGCCACCGCGTCTATGCCGCGTTCGACAAGATGCGCGAGCAGATCGACCGCATGGCGAGCTCGGCCGACTTCGGCGTCGGCGGCGAGCATGAGGAGGTCATCGAGACCTACAAGATGTTCGCCTATGACGAGGGATGGTCGCGGCGCATCAACGAGGCGATCGACAGCGGCCTGACCGCCGAGGCGGCGATCGAACGTGTCCAGCAGCGCACGCGCATGCGGATGCGCCAGATCGACGACCCGCTGCTGCGCGACCGCATGCACGATCTCGAGGATCTGTCGAACCGGCTGATCCGCATCGTATCGGGGCAAATGGGCACCGCGGCGCAGATGGGCCTCCGGCAGGATTCGATCCTGATCGCGCGCAACCTCGGCCCCGCCGAACTGCTCGAATATGACCGCCGCCGCCTGAAAGGCGTGGTGCTGGAAGAGGGATCGCTCACCGCACACGTCATCATCGTCGCGCGCGCGATGGGAGTGCCCGTTATGGGCCGTGTCAGCGACGTGCGCGCGTCGATCCGCGAAGGCGATTTGCTGTTGCTCGATTCGGCTGCGGGAACAGTGCACGTCCGGCCGACGCAGGCGGTGCAGGACGCGTTCGACGCCAAGCTGGAGATTTCGCAAAAGCGCCGCGCCAACCTCGCGTCGCTGCGTGATCTGCCTGCGGTCACCAAGGACGGCGTACCGATCGAGTTGATGATCAACGCCGGCCTCCGCGAGGATATTGCCGCGCTCGACTTGACGGGCGCGCGCGGGATCGGGCTGTTCCGCACCGAATTCCAGTTCCTCGTTTCGGCAACCTTGCCCTCGCGCGACCGCCAGCAGCGGCTGTATCGCGACGTGCTCGACGCCGCGGGTGACCGGCCGGTGATTTTCCGCACCGTCGACATCGGCGGTGACAAGGCGCTGCCCTATATGAATGCAGGAGACAGCGCGCATGAGGAAAATCCAGCGATGGGCTGGCGCGCGCTGCGCCTGGCGCTCGAGCGCGAAGGACTGCTCAAGGTTCAGGCGCGCGCGCTGATGGAGGCGGCCGCAGGGCGGACGCTTAACGTCATGTTCCCGATGGTGTCCGAACCGTGGGAATATGAAGCCGCGCGCAACCTGTTCGTCGGTCAGCGCGCCTGGCTTGCGAGCCACAACAAAAAGCTGCCGGTCGCGATCCGCTATGGCGCGATGCTCGAAGTGCCGGGGCTGCTCGAAACGCTCGACCTGATGCTGCCGCATCTCGATTTCCTGTCGGTCGGCACCAACGACTTGACCCAATTCCTGTTTGCTGCCGACCGCGCGCACCCGCGGCTCGCCGAACGCTATGACTGGTTGTCGCCAATCGTCATGCGCTACCTTGCGCGCGTCGTCCGCACGGTGTCGGGGTCGAAGGTCGCGCTCGGCGTTTGCGGCGAAATGGGCGGCCGGCCGCTGGAGGCGATGGCGCTGCTCGGCGTCGGCATCGAACGCCTGTCGATCACACCCGCTGGCGTCGGCCCGGTCAAGGCGATGATCCGTTCGCTCGACCTCGGCGCGCTGCGCGCCGACATGGCGGCGATCCTGGCCCAGCCGTCATCCGACCCGCGCGGCCAGTATCAGGCATGGGCACAGAAACATCAGGTCGATCTGGGCGATTAGGCCGATTTTCGCCCGGAATTAACCTTTCGACGGGGATGTTTTGGTCAATACACTCTTGCACCCGCTCGGGAGGCTGGAGAAGATGATGCAGTTGGCCAAACGGTCTTACGCCGGGGTATGCACACGATTGCGAACCTTGGTCCGATGGAAAAGCTGGCCGAGGATGCACGGCACAGCGACAAATATGGCTGGCTCCGCTGGTCCGCATCGCTTTTGGCAATCCACGACATCGAACGCATGATCGCGCTGGGCCTTATGCCGCATGTCATCAGCGCCTGACCAAAGAGGTCGCGCGCTATCCGAACATCGAACTGCACCATCGCGAACTCGACGGCGACGCCTATATCGGGGCGATCGATGCGGCGGACGGTCCGTTCGACCTGATCGTCGTCGACGGGCGGCGCCGCACCGAATGCCTCGCGCGCGCGATCCCGCATCTGGCACCCGGCGGCATCATCCTGCTCGATGACAGCGGCCGCGGCCGGTATCGCAGCGCGATCGAAAACTGCGGGCTCGAGGAGCGCCGCTATTTCGGCCGCTCCTATTGCGTCCCCTACCCCGATTTCACCAGCATCCTTTATGGCTTACACCGTCCTGGCCCGGCGCCGGCCGTCGTTCGAACGGATCGGTCGGTGGGTCGGCGGCGCGGCGCTGGCGGGTGCCGGTTTGTCGGCGGCCGGGCTGATGGCCGCAACGCTGGCGCTCCGCGCATCGTCGATCGCCGGCGATCTGGGATATGGCCTCGTTACACTGGGACGCCGCCGCTGCTAATCGTCGACCTCTAGAAGGGCATGAACAGCGGGCCGGCCGCATCGGGCTGCGCTGGGCCCTTGATATCCTTGCCCCAGATCAGCCGCGCGCCCTTGTCGTCGGTATTGACGATGATGTCGGCACCCACGGCGAGCGCCGCATCGATGCCCGAGCGAAATGCCGCGGCAAGGCCCCGATTGGTGCGGTGGCGCGCGACATGATGCACCCCCACATTTGGGCGACCTGCGCGGTATTGTCGGTGCTGCCGTCGTCGATGACCAATATCTCGATCGTGTCGATGCGTCGATCTTGCGCGGCAGTGCGGCGAGCGTCGCGGGAAGGTCTTCGGCCTCGTTCAGACAGGGAATCTGGATGACAAGTTTCATCGTGCCGTCCTCCGGCCCGACGCCAATTGTCCCAGTCCGCTCTGCCCCATGGAAATTCCCCAAAATCCGTGTCTCAGCGGCCTAGAAGCCTGTAGATAATATCCCGCTAACACTCCGCCTTCTACCCATTGCCATCGCGATTATGTTTATGTTATGTTCTCAATTCGATTCCTCGAGGAGAGAGTGATGAGCGAGCAAGCCCCCCGTGCCAGCGGCCAATGTCATTGCGGCGCGATCCGCTATTCGATGACCACCGCGGTCCAGCATCATGCGTTGTGTCATTGCAGCGACTGCCGCCGCCATTCGGGCGCACCGCTCGTCGGCTGGGCGCTCGTCGGAAACGATGAAATCGAGATCAAGGGCACCGCGAAAATCTATGCCTCGTCCGAGCATGGCCGCCGCCATTTCTGCGCCGATTGCGGCACCGGCCTCTTCTATTCCAACGACGCGATCTTTCCGGGCCAGATCGACGTGCAGACGGCAACGCTCGACGATCCCGACGCGATCCCGGCGCAGGCACAGATCCAGACCGCCGAACGCATTGGCTGGATGGAAAAGCTGAACGACCTGCCCGCGTTCGAGCGTTACCCGCCTTTCGAATGATCAGCGGTCGGCGGCAACGATCGCCTTGACGAGCGCTGCGGTGTCGAGCCGGTTCTTGTCGTCGTCATAGCCCTGCCGGACGATCACCAGTTCGCGCGACGGGATAACAACGACATATTGGCCGCGGTTGCCAAAGGCGCCGAAGGCGTCGGCGGGGATGCCGTCCGACTTGTTGAGCAGCCAGAAGCCCGCGCCATAGCCGAACGCGCCGTCGGGCTGCGGCCCGCTGGGCATGGTGACGAAGCGGCGCCAGTCGGCGGGGAGCAGCCGCTCGCCCTGCCACATCCCGTCGTTCTGATAGAGGAGGCCGAGCCGCGCGAGGTCGCGCGCCGTGGTCCACACCTGGCTCGACAATATATAATCGCCGTCCTTGTCATGTTCGACAAAGGTGCGCGTCATCCCGAGCCGGTCGAAGAAGGCGGCGGGGTCGAGCGGCGTCCCTGCCTCTTTGAGCGCGGCCTTCAGCGACAGCGTCGCGAGCAAAGTGTCGTTGTTGGCGTAGCGATAATGCGTGTTCGGCGGATTGAGCAGCGGCCATTGCGTCGTCCACTGGCGCACCGACGCGCCGCCCATATAGATGGCATCGCTGCGATTGCCCGCGGTGTCGCTGATGAGGCCGCTCGCCATGCGCATAAGCTGCTCGGTGGTGATCGCCGCGCGCGGGTCGCCCGGCGACTGCCATTCGGCGATCAACGCCGGGTTCGTTACGTCGATCGAGCCTTGCTGCACTGCGTGACCGATCAAGGTCGCGGCCATCGACTTGGCGACCGAGAAGGTTCGCTGTGCGGTGTGGCTATCGTGCCCGCCCCAATAATGTTCGAACGCGATCCGGCCGCTTTTGACGATCAGCAGCGAACTGGTGCGGCCGCCGAAACCGTCCATGTTCATGGCCGCCTGCTCGAACCGGCCCATGCCCTTCGGGACCGGCCGGCGCGCGTCCTTGTCACCGATCGGCCACGTCCGGGCGTCGAGGTCGGGGCGGCGGTCGGCGGCGGGCCTCGCCGCCGGCTGCGCGCCGATCGGCAGGGTGACGCAGCCTTCGCGCCCGCTCCATTGCGCGATCCGCGGCGGCATGTCGTCGCGATAGCGCACGCTCACCCGCTTCGTGCTGACGTCGACATCGGCCTTGAGCGCGCGGACGTCGGCCTCGATCTCGGGATAGATTCCGGTGAGTTCGTCGCGCTCGATCGCCTCGACCGGCTTGCCCGCGCCGTTCCAAAGCGACGAACAGACAAAGGCCGCGCGATAGCCCGCCGCCCATGCGCGGTTCAGTTCGGCATTAGGTTTCGGCGCCTGCGCTGCGGCGGGCACGGCACCGGCAAGGAGCGCGGCGCCGAGGACGCGCAGCAAGTCAGGGGCGATCGCCGAAAGCCTGCCGCTGAGCTTTCTTTGCGCGATCCCACCAGGCCCGGCGGAGGACATCGGCGACGCGATCGGGATCGTCCGACCCGAAGCGGACGAGCAGCGCGCGCCAGCCTTCATAATGGGGCGTTTGCCAGAAGGTGTCGGGATCGGTTTCAAGCAGGATTTCCTTTTCGTCGGGCTTGCACATCACGGCGAAACTGCCCGGCTCGCGGCCCGGCGAAGCGAGCGCCTTGCCATTGAGCTTGGGACAGAGGGTGCCGTAAAAGGAAAGCATTTCGACATCGGGAAGCGCGCACGCGAACGCCACCACATCGTCCCAGTTGTCGAATGTCAGCGCCATAATGCCGGTGCAGATCAGTCTTCCAATGTCCCGGCGGTGACCTCTACGTCGCGCCCCAACGGCTGCATGGGCTGGAAGCGAAGGCGCGTCAACACCAGCCGGTCGCTCTGAATGTCGAGATCGTAGAAGGCGTTGCCGGCGCGCGGGCGGCACTCGCCGTCACCCTCGCGCGCCACGGGCACCGAGAAGAACATCGCGTCGAAGGCGAATTGTGCCGGCCCGGCGTCAGTCCTTCGCGCGGCGCCGTTCGTCCCACCAGGCGAGGCGTTCGGCGATCCGCTTTTCAAAACCGCGATCGACGGGGCGATAAAAGTCGGCCGGCGCCATGCCGTCGGGCCAATAATTGTCACCCGAGAAGCCGTCGGGCGCGTCGTGATCGTAGCTGTAGCCCTCGCCATAACCCAAATCTTTCATCAGCTTGGTCGGGGCGTTGAGGATATTGGCGGGCGGTGCGAGGCTGCCCGTTTCGCGTGCCGCCGCCCACGCCGCCTTCTGCGCCGCATAGGCCGCGTTCGACTTGGGCGCGGTCGCGCAATAGAGGCACGCCTGCACGATCGCGAGTTCGCCTTCGGGTGAGCCGAGGAACTGATAAGCGTCCTTGGCGGCGAGGCATTGCACGAGCGCCTGTGGATCGGCGAGGCCGATATCCTCGCTCGCGAAGCGGACGATTCGGCGCAGGACGTAAAGCGGCTCCTCGCCCGCCACCAGCATGCGCGCGAGCCAATAGAGCGACGCTTGCGGGTCCGACCCGCGCAGCGCCTTATGCAGCGCCGAGATCAGATTATAATGGCCGTCGCGATCCTTGTCATAGACGGGCATGCGGCGATGCAGGAATTGCGCGAGCTCGGCGGGATCGAGCGGCGCATCGATTGCCGTCGCGAACAGGGTTTCGACCTGGTTGAGCAGGAAGCGGCCGTCGCCATCGGCGCTCGAAATCAGCGCCGCCTTGGCGTCGTCGGTGACGGGCAACGCGCGGCCGACTTCGGCCTCGGCGCGCTCGACGAGCGTTGCCAGCGCGTCTTCGCCCAAGCGGTTGAGCACCAGCACCTGCGCCCGCGACAAGAGCGCCGCGTTCAACGCGAAGCTGGGGTTCTCGGTCGTCGCGCCGACAAGCACCACCGTGCCGCGTTCGACATAGGGCAGGAAGCCGTCCTGCTGCGCGCGGTTGAAGCGATGAATCTCGTCGACGAAGAGCAGGGTGCGCTTGCCCGCCGCCGCCATCTTCTCGGCATCGGCGAAGGCTTGCCGGAGGTCTGCGACGCCCGAGAAGACCGCCGACAGCGGCGCGAAGCGCATGCCCACCGCCTCGGCGAGCAGGCGCGCGATCGTCGTCTTGCCCGTGCCCGGCGGGCCCCAGAGGATGATCGACGACAATTGCCCCGCGGCGACCATCCGGCCGATCGCGCCTTCGGGTCCGGTCAGATGTTCCTGCCCGACGACATCGGCGAGCACGCGGGGGCGCAACCGTTCGGCAAGCGGGACGGGGCCGGTCGCACCACCCTGCTTGGCCGCGGGCACGTCTTCGCCGAACAGGTCCCCGGCCATCGGCCGCTCAGCTCCGCCGCCGCTGTTTCTGGCGGATCAGGCGCACATAAGTATCGGCGACTGTCTGGTTGATCGCGTCCCATTGATAGGCGCCGCTTTCGACCACCGCCGCCGCGCCATGTTCGGCGCGCAGTTGGATGTCGCGGCAATAGCGCTGGAGATGGTCGGCGAAGCCCGTGATCGAGCCGGGGGCGACGAGATAGCCGGTCTGGCCATGCTTGACGATGCTCGCGCTGCCGGTTGCGCGCGCCGCGACGACGGGCAACCCGCACGCCATCGCTTCGAGAGTCACATTGCCGAAGGTCTCGGTCACCGACGGGTTGAAGAAAATGTCGCACGACGCGAGCGCATGCGCAAGATCGGCGCCGCCCTGGAAGCCCACGAAATTCGCGTTGGGCAGGCGCGATTCGAACCATTCGCCCGCCGGCCCTTCGCCGATCACGACCACCTTGTGCGGCACGCCGCGCCGCTGGAGCACGTCGATCGCGTCGGCAAAGACGTCGAGCCCCTTTTCCATCACCAGTCGCCCGAGGAAGGCGATCGCGGGCACATCGTCTTCGATCCCGAGCGAGCGGCGCCATGCCATGTCGCGGCGGCCGGGATTGAACACTGCCTGCTCGACGCCGCGGGTCCAGATGCCGATGTCGTAATTCATCCGCTGTTCGCGCAGCACCTGCGCAAAGCTTTCGGACGGCGCGATCAGCGCATCGCACTTGCGGTAAAGCTTGCGCAGCCAGGCGACCATCACGGGTTCGAGGAACGACAGATTATAATAGCGGACGTAGGTTTCGAAGCGCGTGTGCACCGAACAGGCGACCGGGAGCCGTCGGCGCCGCGCCCAGGCCGCCGCCTGCCGCGCCACGCGATCGGGGCTGGAGATATGCACGATATTGGGCGCGAAATTGACGATGTCCTCGCGGACCCGCGACGAGAAGGACACCGGGACGCGATATTCGCTGCGCCCCGGAATCGCGATCGACGGAACGCTGACCAGATCGCCTGTCGGCTCGAAAGCGGGGTGAGCGACGGTCGGCGAATAGACGCGCACCGCGGCGCCGTGGGCCAGAAGATAGCCGACCAGACGGTTCAGCGCCTTGTTCGCGCCGTCGGTGGTCATGTTATAATTGCCGCTGAACAGGGCGATGCGAAGGTCGGAGACGTCCATCGCGCCTGCGCTAATCCCCTCGCGGCGCAAACGCAACGCCGCCGTCAGGCCATGATACTATATGGTTCGCCTGGTTTCGAACGACACATGCGTTTCGACACGCGCGTTTCTTCGCCCTCGACAATCGCGATGTCGGTGATCGACAGGCATTTGCTACCGTTGGGCTCGGTGTTGAGCGCGGTGATTGTGGACGATCCCGCCACACCTTCGCGCGTCGGGCTCGTCCAGTTGGCGGTCGCGCCGACTTCTTCCTTTTTCGTAACCGCCACGGTCGCCTCGGCGGCGACTTTCTGCTCCTTTTCGTCGAGCTGGCAGGCGATTTCGGCGACGAGCACCGCGCCGACCAGTCCCGACACAAGCGTACCCACGCCCTTGAGGCCCACAGCACTGCCCGCGACACCGCCGAGCAGCCCGCCCAGCGCGCCGCCACGCTTTCGCGCCTTCTTGCATTTAGGATCGGGCGCATCGCTGCTGGCGCGCTTCGCTTCGTCGCCCTTCTTTTTAGGCGCCTTTTCTGCGACTTCGGGCGCGGCGACTTTGACGCCAGAGGTGGGAACCGGATAGCCGTTACAGCCGGTGTTGAAGCAGAACCGGTCGGCCAGATAGGCGCGATCGGTCTGATACTGCGCCTCCAGTCCGCGATAGGCCGCGAGGTTCGCGCCTTCGGGATCGGAGGCGGCGTGTTCCGTCATGACGCTCTTATAGAAGCGGTCCTGGGTTGCCGGGGAATAGCGCATATTTCCCCCGACCTTGGCCGTGTAAAGCGACGACAGCGCGTTTTGATAGACGATCATCGCTTCGCGATACGGAAGCATTTTTTGCGTGTAATAGGTGTCGATCGCCACGGTGCAGCGGTTGATCGCCGCCGCCTTATCGAACGGCGCGTCGATCTTCTGATAATCCTCGCGGCATTTGGGATAGCTGCGGGTATCAAGCACGGGCCGATCGGGGAGAGCGGGCAGCGCCGGTTCGGTGAGCGGCGCCGGGACAAAAGCCTTGTCGCCTTCGCTCGGCACGCCTTGCCAAGCTGCGGCCACAGCGCTGCTCGACAGCAGCACCAAAAAGATGGCGCCGACCCCTGACCGATATCGCAGCTTTGCCCGCATGACTGACTCCCATCCCTTGCCTCCAAGGCTAAGCCCGAATGGACGGCCTCACAAGCGGGGTCAATGACGCGGATCACACCGCCAAACGCCCATGCCGTGATATTGTTTTGGCCGTGGCGATGACATAGCATGATCGCATCTGCGGTTAGGGGTCCGCCTTATGTGGGGATGGTCGTATGAACCCTTGGATCAAATCGGTCGCTGCGCTTGTCGCGACGCTCGTCTGCACAGCCGCGACGCCGCCCGGCATGGACCCCGACAATCCGACCTGCCCCGCCAATCCCAGCTGGTCCGAGTATAAGACGATGGTGTTGACCCCTTTCCAGCGCAGCGGCGAAACCGTGTTGCTGGCCGAGGGCCGCGTCGACAGCGGGCTTCCGGCGCGGCTCGAAAAGGTGCTGACCGACAATCCGTCGATCAGCGAAATCTGGATCCGGTCGCCGGGCGGCGATGCCCGCGCCGGCAATGCGGCGGGATTGCTGATCCGCAAATTCAGCAAAGAGCGCCAGATGGTGACCCGCATTCCGTCGGGATGGACCTGTTTCAGTGCCTGCAATTTTGTGTTCATGGGAGGCCGCGCGCGGACGATCGACCCGGGCGGATATTTCATGGTTCATATGTTCACGATGACCGGCGACAAGAACGCCATTCAGTCGAGCGTCGCGATGGGGGCCGAGTCCACCACCGAGCTGATCAGCGACGTCGAGCGGGAGGCGGCGCTGATGGCGACGGAGGACAATGACCTGCTCATCCGCCTCGACGTCTCGCGCGACCTGCTGTCCGACGTCATGTACCGGCAGAAATCGATCGCGACCGGGGAAGACCGATCGACCCGGCGATGCCTGACGAGGAAAGAGGCGTTGAAATATAATGTCGTCAACATCGACCCGGATTAGTGGAAAAACCTAGTCCCCGGTTTCCGATGGTGCCTCGATGTCGACGACCACCGGCGGGTGGAGCCGCAGCCGGTGGACGCGGCGCTCGTCGGCCTCGGTCACCTCGATGCGCCAGCCGCTCGGGTGCAGCAGGATTTCGCCGACCTCGGGGACATGACCCGCGAGCACCGCGGCAAGACCGCCCAGCGTGTCGACATCTTCCTCGATCTCGGCGAGCCGCGGGTCGATCGCTTCGCCGACATCGTCGAGTTCGGCGCGCGCGTCGGCTTCCCAGCAACCGCCCTCGCCCGGCGCGAACAGCGCGGTTGGCTCGTCGTCATGCTCGTCCTCGATCTCGCCGACGATTTCCTCGACCAGATCCTCGATCGTCAGCAGCCCCTCGGTGCCCGAATATTCGTCGATGACGATCGCCAAGTGAGTCCGTTTCGCGCGCATTTCGGCGAGCAGGTCGAGCACCCCCATCGATTGCGGGACGTAGAGCGGCTGGCGAATGAGGTCGAGCAAAGGCGGCGGCGTGCGCCCCTCGGCGAGTACGGCGAACACGTCCTTGACGTGGATCATGCCGACGACCTCGTCGAGATTCTCGCGGTAGACCGGCAGGCGGCTGTGCCCGGCTTCGGCGAAGGACGCGACGATCTCGGCAAAGCTCGCGCTTTCCGGGATCGCGATGATGTCGGCGCGCGGCACTGCGACATCATCGACGGTCTGCTCCCCGAAATGAAGCAGGTTGCGCAGCATCTTGCGTTCGATCGGCGACAGATCGCCGACGACGCTACTGCCGCGCCGTTCCTGCCCCTCTTCCTCGGCCTCGTCGATGACGTCTTCGATCTGTTCGCGCAGCGAGGGTTCATTGTTACCGCCGAACAACAGCGCCTTCAGCCCGGACAGGAGTCCGGGTCTACTACTGTCCTCTTCCGATCGGTTCGAAGATCCCTGGTCGTCGGGCATATATGCTGCGTTTCCCTGTTAATCCTGATCCGCATATGGATTGGCGATGCCCAGCGATGCAAGTGCTTTCACCTCGAGCGCCTCCATCGCGGCGGCGCTGGCATCGTCCATATGGTCGTAACCGACGAGATGCAGCGTGCCGTGGACGATCAGATGCGTCGCATGATCGACGATCGAAATCCCCTTCTCTTCCGCTTCGCGCGCGCAGGTTTCGCGCGCCAGCACGATATCGCCGAGCAGGATTTCACCGTCGTCGCTGTTCGCGAGGCTTTCGAGCAGGTCTTCCTGCACCTGCGGAAACGAGAGAACGTTGGTCGGCTTGTCCTTGCCCCGGAAGTCGCGGTTCAACGCGTGCACCTCTTCATCGTCGGTCAGGCGCACCGAGACTTCGACGAGCGGCGCGGCGTCGGCGAGCGCGGCATAGGGCGTCAACGCGAGCGCCGCGGCAACCGCCTCTCCTGCCCGCGCCTCCCAGTCGAGCGCGTCGGGCCATGGCGTCGCGGCATGGGTTTCGACGCTCAGCACGGGAAATATGGCCGGAAAATAACGGCGGAAAACTGCGTAGCTTCACTCGCGATTTGCGTTTTTCGCGTCGCGGACAATGTGGGAATTCTGTCGTGGTCCATGGATCGACGCTATAGCGGCGCTGCAATGTAGGACAGCGAAAAAATTGCTCGAAAGTCGCGATGCCGAGTGGGGGATGCCGATGAACCGCCTCGCCGCTTTCAAACGGCTGACATGGAAAACCGCAGGAAATTCAATCGCGCTTGACGACTGCGATGGTGTATTGATATGGCAACACACAATCTGGTCGATACATTCCTCAAGCTTTGGATCATCAAATAATGCCGATTAAAATTTCCGCCGCAATCGGCCTGATTGCGGTGATGGGCGGACTTGCCCACAGTGCAAACGCCCGCACGGCGCCGGTCGCAGAGGCCGAAAACAAGACCGTCGCAATTGAACAGCTGATCCAAAGCGAAATGGCGGCCCGCGATATTCCCGGGCTGCAAATGGCAATCGTGCAGAATGGCAAGATCGTCTTCACGGGTGCCTATGGTCTGGCCAACAGGGAAACATCTGCCCCCGTCACGAACAAAACCATTTTCCGCATCAATTCGATCAGCAAGGCCGTTACCGGCGTTGCGGCGATGCAGCTTGTCGAAGCGGGCAAGCTTGATCTTGACGCGCCAATCTCAACCTATCTCGAAAAACTTCCGGAAGCATGGAGCGGCGTCACCGTTCGGCAGGCTCTCACCCATACATCCGGGCTGCCCGAAATTGTCGACGACAATACCCGGCCGATCGATGGTCTCTTTGATCCGGATGCCTCCTGGGCACGGGTGCAGCAAAATCCCCTGACCTTTCCACCCGGAGCGGGATATAGATATAGCCAGACCAACTATGTCGCGACGGGGAAAATCATCGCGAAGCTTTCAGGGAAATCCTTTTCCGATTTCGTGCGCGATCGGCAGTTTGATAAAGTGGGCATGAAGCAGACACGCTTTGCCTATCCTATCTCGGCCAAGCCTGACCTCGCTGAGCTCTATACGCATTTGACGCTGAAGTTTGACGGGATGAAAACAGTCGGCGTTGATCGCAGTGAAACTGCGTTTGTGCGTCAGGAACCATGGACGTCCGCACAATTACTCCCGATCGGTGGCATCCAATCCACGGCGATTGATTTGGCGAAATGGGTTATTGCGATCCAGAAATTGCAACTGGTCAACCAGAAGAGCCTTGAGGAACTCTGGAAACCACAGCCGCAAAAAGATGGCAGCTATCGCGGCTTCAACGCTTTCATCAATGGCTATGGCTTGGGCTGGCCATCGGTGCGGCGCGCTGAGCATCCCGCACTTGCTCTGACTGGCGGCGCACGCGCAACCATATTCATTTATCCCGAGGACGACGTCAGCGTCGTGGTCCTGACGAACCTTATGGGCGCTTCGCCAGAGAAATTCGTCGACAAGATTGCTGCACTATATATCCCCGGCCTCGCCGTCGAAAAGTGACAGCGGCGCCTCGCTCGAAACGAGCGAGGCTGCCATTCAATGCACATGCCCCAGCTTGTCGGGGTTGCGCATCACATAGATGCCGACGACCTTGCCGTCCTCGATCTCCAGCGCGGTGGTTTGCAGCTTGCCGTCAGCCTCGCGGGTGACGAAACCCGGTAGGCCGTTGATCGTCCCGGCGTGGACCAGCGTCGAGCCATATTTGCCGAACAGCACCGCCAGGCTGCGGTGCAGTTTCAGTACGGTGTCATAGCCGAACACCGGCCCCGTCGCGGCGGGGCGCTTGCCGCCGCCGTCGGCCCACATTCCGACATCAGCGGCGAGCAGCGCGCCGAGCGCACCCATGTCGCCGCTGCGTGAGGCCGCGAAAAAGGCGTTGGCGATCTGGAGCCCCTGCTCCTTTTCGAGCTTGTAGCGCGGGCGCGCATCGCGGACGTGGGTCCGCGCGCGCGGCGAGCTGGCGCGTCGCGGCGGGATCGCGGTCGATCGTCTTCGCGACCTCGTCATACTCGACGCCAAAGACGTCGTGGAGCAGGAAAGCGGCGCGTTCGAGGGGGCAGAGCCGTTCGAGCGCGAGCATCAGCGGCAACGTGACATCGTCCTCTTCCTCCTCCTCGACCAGCGGGTCGGGGAGCCAGGGGCCGACATAGGTCTCGCGCTGATTCCGCGCCGACTTGATCTGGTCGAGGCAGAGCCGGGTGACGGTGCGGCGGAGGAAGGCGGCGGGCTCGCGCACCGCGCTGCGGTCGGCGGCGAGCCAGCGGATATAGGCATCCTGCACCACATCCTCGGCATCGGCGACCGAGCCGAGCATGCGGTAGGCAACGCGCGCGAGCAGCGGACGCAGCGGGTCGAAACTCGCCGCCGCGTCCGCCGCATCGAGGCTGCTCTGGATGCCCTCGGGGGTCATCAGGCGGCCTTGGGAACGCCGTTTTCGTACCAGAGGTCGAAACCGACCGCGATACGGTTCCAGCCATTGATGACGTTGATCATCACGGTCAGGTTCACCTGTTCCTCCGGCGTGAAATGCGCTTCGAGCGCGTTCTTTGCGGCCTTCTGTGTGTGCCCCTGCGCGATGCCAGTCAAGGCGTCGGTCCAGGCGAGCGCAGCACGCTCGCGGTCGGTGTAGACGGGGGCTTCGTGCCAAGCCGACAGCAGATAGATGCGCTGTTCACTCTCGCCCTTCGCGCGGGCTTCGGCGGTGTGCATGTTGATGCAGTTGGCGCAGCCGTTGAGGATCGACGCGCGGATCTTGACCAGTTCGATCAGGCTCGGCTCGAGGCTCTTTTCGGCGGCGAGGCTGACGGCCATCCACTGCTTCATCAACTGCGGGGCGGCGGCGTAAGGGTCGGTTACCTTGGTCATATCATGTCTCCTTTGGGGGTTGTACGGACATGACGAGACAGGATCGGCGCGTGTGACATGAAACACGAAAAAAATTCGCGGCAGCCGAAAAATCGGTTAGCTTCGCCGCCTCGACAATCAGAATGAGGGGGCAATCCATGAAGTTTCTCGATGGTTTCGGCGAACAAGCCTATGCGCTGCTGCGCATCGTTTCGGGCCTGTTGTTCCTGGCGCATGGCGTGCAGAAGTTCTTCAATTTTCCTGTCGCCTTTCCGATGCCGCTCAACCCGATGATGTATGCTGCGGGGACGATCGAGCTGGTCGCGGGCGGCCTGATCATCATCGGCCTGTTCACCCGCCCGGCGGCCTTCATCGCGAGCGGCATGGCGGCGGTGGGCTATTGGACGGCGCACGCCAGCCAGGGGCTTTATCCGATCGTCAACGGCGGCGAGACGATCATCCTCTATTGCTTCATCTTCCTGTTCATCGCGACGCGCGGCGCGGGAATCTGGAGTGTTGACGGCGCGACGAAGAAATAGCCGCCTTGGGAAAACTCCTCCGAACAATGACGAACCTATTTACCCCGATCATTATCGGCGGGATATTGATCGCCATGGCCGTACGTATCGGTTTCGCCGTCTCGGACGGGGATTATGACGGACTTTGGAAAGAAATACTCGGTTTTCTGACGTTTATCGCATTCGTCCTGTTTGTCCGGTACGCGACAATTCTGCACCTGGACGCCGAGGGGCGTTAGGTCTCTTGTTCGCTCCGCATATAAAATAGGGGGCGGCCCTTTCAGACCGCCCCCAAGTTTCGGGCTTCACATGGTGAAGGTCGTCAAAGCTTGCGGGTGTTCGTCTCGATCAGCTTCTTCGCCTCGGCGATCGCCTTGGCGGTGGTCAGCTTCTTTTCCTGAACCTCATCGGCGATTTCGAGCAGGCGGCCGCTGATCACGGTGCCCGTCTGTGCCTCCTCGTTGATCGCGATGCCGCCCTTCGCCGCGGCGACGCGGTCCCATTCGGCGCGCACCGCGGCCCAATACTCCTTGGTCGCGGCCCAATAATCGTCGGCCGCCTTCACGTCATACTGGTCATATTTGATATAGGTGTTGAGGACATATTCCTGGACGATCGGCACGAGCTTGCCGTCCTTCGTGCCCATCTTGGTATTGTCCTGCCAGTGGACCCAGCCGTCGGGCGAGGGCTGATGGCGGTTGATCGAAAGGTAACGGTCGTAGACCGGATTGCGCACGGCGTCACGGCGCGCGAGCGGGCGCCACGTCCAGTTCGAGCGCCAGCGGCGGACCCCGCCCTGCGTTTCGAACTGGCCCCAGCCGCCGTAACGCGGGCTGTCGTCGACCTGATAGACCGTCTGCGACCAGCGGCCGGTGCGCATCTTTTCGGGGACATCTTCCCACGTCCACGCATTGCGGTCGGAATAGACCAGCAGCTTCGCGGGCTCATATTCCCAATCCTGCCGCCAATGCTTGATGATCATGCTCTTGTCATCGTCGCCGGTGATGACGAGCATATGCTGCAGGCTGATCTTGCGGCCCGTATCCTCGATCACGCGCACGACCTCGTTGCCGCCCGAGCGCTTGGGTTCGAGCACTTCGTAATTCGGGTCCCAGCGCGTCGATTCCTGCATGTTGAAGCTGACGCGGTAGTTGCCCGCCATTGCGAGGATGTCGGCGCGGTCCTGCTCGAAGTTGGCGGCGGCCGCCTCGGTGGCGATCGGCGGGTGGGCCGCGGCGGCGACGGGCAGCGCGGCGGTGAGCAGCAACAGTCCGGCGGCGATATTGCGATAATTTTTCATCGGTGCAGTCCTCTTTGTTTTAGAAGCGGAAGCTCAGCGACACGCTCGCGTTGCGGCCGGGCTGGGTGTAGGCGTCGGCGATGACGTCGATCGGCAGGTTGCGGCCGCCGATGAGCACCGTGTTCGCGAGACCGCGCGCGTCGCTCCACCAGCTGTATTTCTTGTCGAGGATGTTGAAGACGCCGCCGCGCAGCGTCAGCCCCTCGGTAATGCGGAGATAGGCGGTCGCATCGAGGATGGTGAAATCGTCGGGCCGGTAGCCACCATTGGTGCGCGATGCTTCCTTGCGCGCGCTGTGCGTCATGATCAACTGGCCGCCGAAACGCCCCTGCGGCTGGCGGTAACCGATGCCGGCGACGAGTTTGAGCGGATCGATCGATTCGAGCGGCGAGCGGATGCCGTCGGGGTCGATGATGTCACCCTTCGCATAGGATAGGGCGAGCGTCGTATACAGGCCGGACGACGCTCGCCCCTCGAACCGCGCCTCGGCCCCTTTGACCCGGACGCGATCGAGATTCACGAATTGGAAGATAGCGGGATCGGCGGGCGTGAAGCTGCCGCCGACCTGTTCCTGGCTGATGAAATCCTTGTAACGCGCCGAAAAGCCGGTGACGTCGAGGCTGATCGCGTCGCTGGAGAAACGGATGCCGCCCTCGATGCTTTCGCTGCGTTCGGGGCCCAGATCGGGGTTCGGGATCGAGGTGTAACCCGATGCGAGGTTCGAGAAGAACTGGTTCACCTGCCCGGGCTCGGGCGCCTTGAAGCCCGTCGCATAGTTGGCGAAGAGGCGAAATTCGTCGGTGACCTTCCACACCGCGCCGAACTTGGGCGACAGGCGCGAACCGTCCTGCTTCGCGCCCGCGAAGGTCGGGAGCAGCGGGTCGTCGTCGGGCGACAGATCGTACCAGTCGAAGCGCAGCGCCGGATAAAGCAGCAGGCGGCCGTCGGCGATCGAGATCTCGTCGCCCGCGAACAGGCCCGCGCGGGTGAAGTCGGTGGTCGGGAAAGCGCGCGTCGGATAGGTCTCGCCGAAAGGCGGCACCGTCCCGTCGCGCAGCCCGCGCTGGCGCGTCTTGCTGATGTCGCCGCCGAAGACGAGGCGGTGCGCGATCGCGCCGGTCGCAAAGTCGGCGCGCGCGTCGGCCGAGGCGCCGATCACGCGATTTTCGAAGGTGTTGAGGCGCGAGCGGTCGGCCGCAGGGGTGCGGTCCTCCTCGGTATATTGATTGTCCTCGCCGTCCTGCCAGTAGAGCGCGACGCGCGCGAAATCGATCGCCCCCTCGCCTTCCCAGCTCCAGTCGAGCGACACGCGCTTGCGCGTCCCGCTGTCCCACGCTTCGAGCCGGTCGACGCTGGCGGTGACGACGCCGAGTGCGTTGCGCGTCGCGGTCACGCCGGTCAGGCCGTTGGTGTAGAGGTCGGTGTCGAGATATTCGCCGGTCAGGCGGATCTTGTGGCCGTTCGCGGGATCATAGACGATGCGCGCGAGCGCGGCGTTCGAGCGGCCGTCCTGTGGGTTGGGGCGCGTGCGGAGCGGGCCGGTATTCGCGTCCTTGCCCGACGTGCCGGTCGGCGTGACGCCGCCAGCGACATCGCCCTTGTTGTCGAGTTCCTTGTAATCGCGGCGGGTGTAGGCAGCCATGATCGACCAGTCGCCGCTGCGCCCCGCGAGGATCGCGGTTTCGCTGAACTCCTCGTCGGCGCTGCTATAGGCGGCGCGAAGCAGCCCGCCGACATTCTTGCCGGGTTCGAGGAAGTCGGCGGGGTCCGAGGTGATGAAGCTGACCGCGCCGGCAAGCCCGTCGCTGCCGTAGAGCGCCGACGACGGCCCGCGCAGGATCTCGACCGATTTCACGAGGCCAAGATCGACATAATCGCCGCGCCCCGAAGCCTGCGCGCCGAAGGTGAAGCCGTCGGGAACGCGCACGCCGTCGACCTGGACGAGCACGCGGTTGCCGCCGATGCCGCGGATGTTGAAGCTGTCGTTGCCCGCGCGGCCGGTGGTGCCGAGCGCGGCGCCGAAGCGCGCGGGCTGGCGCTGGACGCTGACGCCGGGTTCGAAACGGATGAGGTCGCGGATGTCGGTGACGAGTTCGTCGGCGATCTGCTCGTCGCTCTTCACCGTGATGGTGACCGGAATATCCTCCGCCTTGACCGCGGTGCGCGTCGCGGTGACGACGATGCGGTTCTTGAGCGACACCCAATATTCGCCGTCATTGTCCTGCGCAAAGGCCGGCGAAGCGGTCGCGGCGAGCGCGAGGCCGAGCGCGCTGCCTGCGGCAAGGCGGGATACGGACGACAAATATCGGATGCTCAATTATCTTCCCCTGATTGCCGCTATTGACTCTCAATAGCGGCAATCTAGGCGGGGAAATTCAGGGGGTCAATATGCTATTGAGAATCGTTCTCGAAAAATGGGCTAGCAAAGCAAATGGGGGACGCCAACATGTCATCCCGGCGAACCCGAGGACACCTTTATTATAACTCGGCTCACGCCGGGTTGCGGGGTATCATTGGCAAAGTCGAGAATGCCCATTAGCGAGCCATGGAGCGTGGCGTGAACTTCGCCACGCTTCTCGCCGGGATTCAGCACGATCTTGCCGACGAGCGAACGGATGTGGCTTGAGGCATCGAGCCGCGTGTTAAGGTCGCCGAGCGTTTCAGTTAGCGCCGCGACCTTGCGCTTGTAGATTTCGGCGATGCCGGGATGCACGTCGGGAACATCGGCGGGCGCCTCGGCAAGGCGGGAGGAGATTTCCGCCTTCTCGCGGTCGAGCTCGGCCATGCGGGCCTTCATGGCGGGCTGGTATAGACCGTCCTCGATCGCCGCCATGATCCCCGCGACCGCGCGCTCGATCCTTGCAAGCCCGCGCCGGTCGGCATCGGCCTGAATGCGCCGCTCACGGTTCTCGCGGTTGACGTATGGCGCATATACGCGCATTGTCGCGCGACGGCGCGAAGGACATGGCGAGCGATTACCGGGAAGCCAATCCCGCTCTTTCCTTTGCCGAGCGGCGCGGGATTAGCGTCCGCGAGCGCGTCGCGGAAATTATCAAAGCCGTGCCCGAGAAGGCGCGCGGGATGTTCGATGGCCTGCGCCTGTTCATCGGCAGGCAGGACCGCGGCGCACCGGCCGCGCCCGATCGATCGCCGAACATCTTCGCCGGGTTCAAGCCGCCCGCGCCTGCCGCCGACCGGGCAGAGCCCGTTCAGACCGAGCGCGAGCATGTCCGGCGGCTTGCGGTCGAACGCCATGCCCGTGCGGTGTCCGACATCAGGAAGATGCAGGACAAGGGGCTACCCGTCCTGCCGCACCAGCGCACCGAACTCGACAAGGCGCGCGAGGCAATGGGCCAGATCGACAGGCACGCAGCCGAGGACATGGAGCGAGCCTATCGCCACGATCCAACTTTGGTCGGGGAAGCGGCGGGCGGACGATCAGGGCGTGCAATCCAGGCCATGCGGCTAGAGGCCGAAATCCGTACCGATCCGGATAAGCGCGCTGACCGGTTCGTCGAAGGCTGGCGTCAACTTGGACGGCAGCGCGAAGGTCTACAGCGCGATGGCGATGCTCGCGGCGCTCGAAAAGTGTCCGAGCAGATGGCGGGCATGGCGACGAGCCTCGAACGCGATGCCCAGATCGAATCCGTCCTGCGCGGTCGCAAGCTGGAACTCGGGATCAACATCGATAGCGGGCGCCAACTCTCGCACGACCTTGCGAGCAGCGTAGGCATCGAGCGGGGCCGCGATCTTGGCATGAGCCGGTAGGAGAATCATCATGGACAGCCGACCACCCTTTACCTCAGAAAGTGATCCCGCAGCGCGGGCGTTCGCTGCGCTCGGCGAAAATATCGATTTGCTCGAAGCGGCTGTAACGGGGCTTGCGGCAAAGCGCGATGCCGCGCCCGTTTACAGCGAGACGCTCGGCGAGTTCGCCGCCTTGCTCGAACGGATGCGCGCGGCGATGAACGACTTTGCCCGATTACCTGCCATGAAGCTTACCCCCGATGCGATGGCCGAACAGATCACAGCAGCCGGGGCGAAGGCCCGCGCCTCGAATAGCGCCGCCATCGAGCAGGCGCGCGTGCGGTTCGACAACGCCGCGCGCCGTATCGAACGCCTTGCCGGGACCATCACAGCCGTTCGTGAGCAGCACCGACGGCTCCTGTGGACGGCAGGCGGCGGTTTGCTCGCAGGAATGCTGCTATGGTCGCTCCTGCCCGGCGTCGTCCTGCGCGCCATGCCGCAGAGCTGGCATATGCCCGAGAATATGGCTCGCCATATCATCGGCGAGCCGAGCCTCTGGGAGGCTGGCAGCCGCATGATGCAGGCAGGCGATCCCGATGAGTGGCGTGCAATCATCGTTGCCACCGAGATGTACCGAAACAACCGCAAAGCTATCGAGGCTTGCGCGCAGGCGGCTGTCAAAGCCACGCAGCCGGTGCGATGCACGATCAGGATCGGCGACTTACGCGGGGCTCGTTCATCCGATTGAGCTTTTCGTCGAGACATTGACGATGGCTTCGCGGCAGACCGGACGACGGCTAAAGATTGAGAGTCTGATTCAAAATTATCTGGCGTAATTTCATAGCTGTGCGATTCTGCGGGTGAAGAGCTGGATCGAGGCGATGAAGAGCCATGCGGTTGCGGAAGCGATGGTCTGTTCGAAGTCCTTGGCGAGGCGCCGGTTTCGATTGAGCCAGGCCAGCGTTCGCTCGACG
>Ga0265296_1001090_pt1 | contig 33463 bp, 16 predicted proteins | sample MunlanPumphouse1_FD_189073 | JGI IMG/M metagenome (GOLD analysis project Ga0265296, IMG submission 189073) | Groundwater microbial communities from a municipal landfill in Southern Ontario, Canada - Pumphouse #1 | ecosystem: Environmental > Aquatic > Deep subsurface > Groundwater | place...
CCGCACCTTGCGGGGCGGGAATGACAATAAAGATTTATGCCTAAAAAAATATTAAAGAAAAAAAATAAGGAAAAAAAGTTGAAAAAACTCTCTTCCGCCAAAGCCATGAAGGGCAAGAAAGCTGAAATTAAGAAATTGGTTAAAATTAAAGCTGTAAAATTTCCCCAACCCCCTTTATTAAAGGGGGCAAATAAGGCCAAGGTTGAAATTAAGAAAGTCAAATCTAAAGAAAAGGAAGTCGAACCGTTAAAAAAGAAAATTGAAGCGGCTCCGGAAGCTGTGGTGCCAGAAACTACAGAGCAAGAAGTAAAAAACGGAGTTGGTACAATTCCTAATTTAACGGTTACCAAAAGAGAAAAAACTCTTTATGGCATTGTTGAGCCGCAGCAGATAAATGATGAAATGCGCAAGTCGTATTTAGATTACGCCATGAGCGTAATCGTTTCGCGCGCTTTGCCTGATGTGCGCGACGGGCTTAAGCCGGTGCACCGAAGAATTTTATACGCCATGTGGAGCATCGGGCTTAGAGCCGGAGCCAGATTCAGAAAGTCGGCGACCGTAGTCGGAGAAGTTTTAGGCAAATATCATCCGCACGGCGATACGGCGGTTTATGACTCTATGGTTAGAATGGCCCAGGATTTTTCCATGCGCTACATTTTAGTCCGCGGCCAGGGAAATTTCGGCTCGATGGACGGCGACCGCGCCGCGGCCATGCGTTATACTGAAGCTAAATTATCCGCCATCGCCGAGGAGTTATTATTTGATATTGATAAAAACACGGTTAATTTTATACCTAACTTCGACGGCTCGCACCAGGAGCCGCGCGTTATGCCGGCTAAACTGCCTAATCTGCTCTTAAATGGCACCATGGGCATAGCCGTGGGCATGGCCACTAATATACCGCCTCATAATCTAAGAGAATTGATCGATGCGATTACTCATCTAATTAATAATCCTGAAGCCACGGTAGAAGATTTAATGCAGTTCGTTAAAGGGCCTGATTTTCCGACCGGCGGTGTGATTTATAATCAAAAAGATATTTTACAAGCTTACGCTACCGGCAAGGGCGGCATTGTCATGCGCGGCGTAGCCGATGTCGTAGAAACTAAAAGCGGCATGTTTCAAATTATAATTTCCGAAATACCTTATGCGGTTAATAAATCAACCTTAGTGGAAAAAATCGCCGAGCTGGTAAAAGACAAAAAAATTGAAGGCATTAAAGATTTGCGCGACGAATCGGACAAAGACGGTGTTAGAGTCGTAGTTGATTTAAAGAAAGACGCCTATCCCAAAAAGATTTTAAACAGTTTATTTAAAATGACCCAGCTGCAAGAAACTTTCCATGTTAACATGCTGGCTTTGGTTGACGGCATTCAGCCTAAGGTTTTAACCTTAAAAATGGTTTTAGAAGAATACATTAAGCACCGCGCCGAAGTGGTTAAGCGCCGCACGCAATTTGATTTGGACAAAGCGCGCGAACGAGCCCATATCTTGGAAGGCTTGATGATCGCTTTGAATAATATTGACGCGGTTATAAAAATCATTAAAGCTTCCCGCGATAAAGAAATAGCCAAAGTGAATTTAATGAAGAAATTCAAGCTGTCCGAACGCCAGACCATGGCGATTTTAGACATGAAACTGTCAACTTTAGCTAATTTGGAAAGATTAAAAATAGAGGATGAACTTAAAGAAAAAAGAGTTTTAATCAAAGAGCTGGAATCAATTTTAAAATCAACGCTTAAAATAAAAGATATTATTAAGAAAGAAATCGAGGATCTGGCGGAAAAATTCGGCGATGACCGAAAGACCAAAATAATGGCCCACGGAGTTAAGGAATTTTCGGTGGAAGATTTAGTGCCGAACGAAGAAGCCGTGGTGATGATGACGCGGGACGGCTATATTAAGCGCACCACACCAGACACTTTTAAAGTACAGGGCCGGGGCGGCAAGGGCGTTATCGGCCTAACTACCAAAGAAGAAGATATGGTGGAATTTATGTTTACCACCATGACTCATAACGATTTATTATTTTTTACCACTAAAGGCAGAGTTTTTCAGCTTAAAGCCTACGAAATACCTCAAGCGCAGAGGACAGCCAAAGGCACGCCGATAGTTAACTTTTTGCAACTGGCCGGCGGAGAAAAAATTACTTCGGTTTTGCCTTTGGATAAATTAGCTAAAAGTAAATATTTATTTTTTGCCACGGAAAAGGGCCTGGTTAAGAAAGTTGAGATTGGCGCTTTTTCCAATGTCAGGCGTTCAGGCCTGATTGCCATTAAAATAAAAGATGATGATTCATTGATTTGGGCCAAACCGACTGATGGCGATGATCACATTGAACTGGTCACGGCGCAAGGCCAGGCCATAAGATTTAAAGAGAGTAATGTCCGCGATATGGGGCGCAACGCCGCCGGGGTACGCGGCATTAGATTAAAAAAGAAAGATGATACGGTCGTCGGCATGGGCGTTATTAAAAATGATAAAGAAAAAATTAAAAAATATCAGCTTTTGGCCATCTCCGAAAATGGTTTTGGCAAACGCACGCCAATCGGCTTGTATAAAGTTCAGGGCCGTGGCGGCTCAGGCATTAAAACCGCCAAAGTAACCTCTAAAACCGGAAAATTAATCAGCGCTTTCGTGGTTAACGCCGAGATTATGGCGGATAAAGATATGATTATTATTTCGGCCAAAGGCCAAGTTATAAGATTGACGTTTAAAACCGTGAGCCAATTGGGCCGCGATACGCAGGGCGTCAGGCTAATGAGATTTAAGGAAGACTCTGATAAGGTAGCTTGCGTGACTTGGGTATAAAAAATTTTCTGTCATTGCGACTTCGGTGAGCTCCCTTCGGGTCTGAGCCTCAGGGTCGAAGACAGCCGAACCGAGCGACTGAAAGGAGCGAAGCAATCTCACACACTATTTATTAAAATTATAGATTGTTTCTGCGATGAAAGTTAATTCTATAAAATTGTTCGTGAGATTGTCATGGCTACGCCAGATCTCGCGTAGCGATGGCTTCGTCGCTTCCGCCTGCTGGCGGAGCTCCTCGCAATGACAATTCAAATTATATGCCTAAAATATTAATTGTCGAAGACGAAGAGTTTTTGTCAGACATGTATAAAATTAAATTTGAGCAGGCGGGTTACACCACCATTGTCGCCGGTGACGGCTTAGAAGGTTTTGAATTAGCTAAAAAAGAACAGCCGGATTTAGTTCTCTTGGATTTAATTTTGCCTAAATTAGACGGTTTTAAAGTGCTGGCAAAATTAAGAGAAGAATCAAGTACGAAAAAAATTAAAGTTTTTATTTTATCTAATTTAGGACAAAGCGATGAAGTTAATAAAGGCATGGAAACCGGAGCCGACGGGTATTTTATAAAAGCCAATTTAACGCCCAGCCAGTTATTAGAAAAAGTTGATGCCATTTTTAATAATCAGGGTGAAGTAGCCAAAGATAAAAAAAATAAAATTATTTATGCTGAAAATTTTGAACATCAGACGGTTGAGAAAAAACAAGCCAAAATTTTATTGATTGAAGACGAGGAAGCGATTGTTAATATGTATAAATTGCGTTTTGATAAAGAAGGTTTTGAAATTGAAGTGGCGCGCAACGGCGCCTGGGGATTGAAACTGGCCAGGCAGAAAAAATTTGATATTATTCTTTTGGATATGGTTATGCCGGCCATGGACGGTTATGAGGCCATTAAAGCTTTAAAGTCTGATGATAATACCAAGGATGTGCCGATTATAATTTTATCCAATAGCGCTCAAGACGGTGATATAAAGAAGGCTAAAAAATTAGGAGCGGCCGCTTGCTTATTAAAATCAATGATTACTCCGGCGAAATTAGTTCAAGAAGTTGAGAAAATTTTAAACAATAAATAACAGTATTAATTATAAGTCACATATAAGTTTTGGCTAAATTTGATAAAATTTTCTACTGCGCCCGCCCGTACCGAACGGCACGTTCGGGCGGGGAACTCGCCTCGCTGCCGCGGGTCTCAAACAGTCCTCGCCCCGTTAAATCCCTGCGGGAGGCGAAGCCTATTTAACGGGGCGAGCGCGAAAATTTTACAAATTTAGCCAAAGCGTTAGTGTAATAAACGACTATGTCTGTAAAAGTAAACCATGATTTATGCATCGGCTGCGGGACTTGCGAAATTTTATGTCCGGCCGTTTTTAAATTAAATGCCGAGGCTAAAGCGGAGGTAATAACCCAAGAAGAAACGCCTTGCGCTAAAAATGCGGCCGAAAGCTGCCCGACGCAAGCTATTGAAGTTAAATAAGAAATTATGAATATGAAAACAGCTCATTGAAGATTCAAGGTTTAACTGCGCCACTTTAAATATATTCGGCGATTACTTCATTAGGTGTTAAATAGTTTAAAGATTTTTTTGGGCGGTGGTTGCTGTTTAAGTCGGCCGGCTATTTGCTCGGGACTGCAATCTCGATTTAATTCATTAACCACATATTCTTTTAGTTTGGCATATTCAAATTTTTCCAATTTCTTTTTATTCTTTTTCCTTTGTCTGGCTTCATGGATTTTTTGGGCGCTAACCGCCCGGTAGGGCAGATACAACCCGCTATTTCTTTTTACTTCCCGTAAGATGTCCGTATAGCTGCGGCGCAATCTTTTTCCTATCCATCTATGGCTCTTGCCCATCTTCAAATACAGCTCAATTTTCTCCCTCTCATAGTAGGTTATCTTTGATATTTTTGGCATAAGCAATTATTTCCTAAATGAATTAATTGCTTATGTTAATATATCTTAGGGTGGTGCAGTAGGGTTTGAATTTTGTTGTAGGTAAAAGGGCTTGACAAGACTATTTAATCGTGATAGACTAAAAAGTCAACTTAAAAAATCCCCCCAGCCCCTTTTGTCAAGGGGGAAGTAAAGGCCGATTTGAGCGGGTCAGGCACGACAAGCATGGGGATGTTCTTGCAAGGCGCGATACGGTTTCTACTGTGTTTCGCCTAGCGGAAATTTTCTTGCCTGCCCGCTCAAGCCGGTTCTTTTCAATATTTTGAAAACTGCTTCTAAATGTAGAGGCAGTTTTTTAGTTGGCTAAAGTTGCCGGCGTGGAAGTCGCTTCGCCAGCCGGCGAATCCGGCGGAGCGGATAGTTTGGCGACGCCTAAGAGGCAGACTTCCTGCCAGGGCACGTAATGGGAAGAAAATCTTTTTTCTTTGACCTCGCCGTTTAAGTAAGCAACTTTGTAATCAAAATAAGCGTCGGCTCCATTATGAGCGCGTTCGGTGCATTTTTTTTCGCCTGGTTTTAAATTTATAGTTTCAATAATTTTAGCCGGTTCAGGTTTTACAATATTATAAATCGTAGGCTTGGTATTTTTCGCCTGGCGGCCGTCTTTAGTTCCCCAAAATTCAAACGACAAGTTGTCGCCGGAAAATTTTGTCTGAATTAAAATGTAAGTCGGCATGTCGTTAATGAAGCGGTAATCGGGCCAGGGATTGTAAATAGTGGCGTCAGTGCCGGCCGGCTCGTAATACTGCACGCGGTAAGAGTGGTTGCGCCTTAGGGTCACGGGCAGGCCGCTGGCCACCGTGGACCTGAAAACCGTGGTGCCGATTTGGCATAAGCCGCCGCCGTATTCAGGCACGGTTTTACCTTCCTTAATGACTAATTCGGGCAGATAACCGGTAGAGCTGGCGACTTCGCCCAAAGTTTTTAACAGGGAAAATTCTTCGCCCGGCTTTATTAGCGCGCCGTTAACCGCTTTGGCGCCTACCTTAATATTGTGCCGCCGATTGGCCGGCGAACCGGCAAAATTTGAAGTGCCAACGCCAATTATTTCTTTAATGCCGAAGTTATTTATATCGCCGGCGCTAACTAAAGCCGGCTGGGTTTCAACCACTAATTCAATTTGGCTTGAAGTTATAATTTTACTTTCCATTTTAGCCAAGGTTGCTTCCAAATTAAGCGCCAAGCCGTCTTGGCCGTTTTGGAATTCGCTTACTTTGCCGTTGTTGATTTCAAATTTTGCTTCAATCGGCTTTTGGTCTATTTGCAGGGCGATTTGCTCTCGCAAATAAGCGTTGGTTTTAATTTTATCCAAACCAACGCCTACTTTGTCAGTAGCGGAATCATTTGGTTTTAATGCCAAAAGGCTTGCTAGCTGATTTTCTCCAATAGTCCATTTTTTGTCACCGTAAATTAAAGTTAGGGGCGCGGCGGCTAAAATAGCCTTGGCTTTGCTGGTTATATTTAACGCGTCTTTGGCTAAAATTTTCGGATATTGAGTTATGGTAGAAAGTTTTATTTCTTGGCTGTTAAGACCGGAGAGATTATTTAGCATTTGTCCGACAGCTTCTTTGTAGTTTATAATTTTACCCAATTTTTCATTAACTACGGTAAATTCGTAAGCGCCGTGGGCTGGCGTTTTTTTCACCGCCAGAGAAGCGTCTTCGGCCGGTTGAAAAGTTTTAGCAAAAGCATCCTCCAGTATTTTTTCCGCTTGGCTTTGGTTGATAAATGTCTCCAAGGGAAACTTCTTTTTATTAATTAATAGTGATAATTTTTTTTCTAAATTAATAAAAAAATTGTCGCGCCGACCGTAATTCAAAGCCGCTTCAGCCGCCAGGTCCGCCTTAAAATAAATAATTTGAATAGCTAAATCGCCGTCGGCCGAAGCAATAACAGGCGTTATGGTCGCCTGGCTGTCTTTATAGGAAAAAACCACGCCAGCTTGGCTAATTTTATTAATCTCCATATTTATCAGTTCTTTGGCTTGCTCGATCGTTTGGCCGCTTAGATTTAAAGCGCCTATAAAAATGTTAGGGTAAATTTCATCTTGATAAATTTTATCAAATATAAATGAGCCGGACACGGCTAAAAACAGTAAAATAAAAAAAATGATTGCCAACGTAAGCAACCATTGCAGTTTGTCTTTGTCTATTTTGCCATTAATAATCTCCGGCATTTTAAGAGTTTTTAATTATTTCATTTATTATATCCTTGGCTGTTTGTTTATCTCGTTTTTCCCGTTCTGCCGCTTCAATAATATCAAAACTTAAGGCTGAGCCTTCATGAACATTGTTCGGCAATTTATTTTTCGGCCAAATAATCGCTGTACCGTCGTCTGCCACCAAAACGGCTTTATCTTCTTCAAGGCGGTCAACGGTTAATTTAATTAACATAAAAATTATTTTATCTATTTCTCTTTTACCTTAATGGAAAATTGTTTGGCGCTTTTGGCTTTTGGCAAGATTACGGTTAAGACGCCGTTATCTAAAGCCGCTTCAACTTTTTCCACTTCAACTTCTACCGGCAGAATGATGGAGCGGGAAAAGCCGCCCCAATAGCATTCTTTAATTAAATAATTTTCCTCGGAAATTTTTTCCTGGATTTCGCGCCGGCCTCTGATTGTAAGCATGTCGTTATTGATTGAAATATCAATATCGCCCGGCTTAACGCCGGCAATAGTGGATTTAACTATCAGGCTGTCCGGGGTTTGAAAAACATCAATTGAAAGCTGGCCTTCATCATAATCTCCGCCCAGCCATTCGTTGGATTCTGATTTTAGGCTTGGTTGTTCAGTCATTTCATCATCGGCAGATTCAAGTTCATCCGCTTGCTCAATATTAATTTTATCATCCAGTCCGGATAGTTTTTTAAAAAAATTAGCCATAGTAATAAATTTTTTTAGAGTAGGTTATATAAATATTATAATATTTATTACAATATTTAACAAGGGTGGACAATACAGGGCTCGAAGCTCCTCGGTGCCGAACGAGCGAAAAAGAAAACTGGGGGTGACCTCCTTTTTTTAATTGTGGACAATAGAGGGCTCGAACCTCTGACCTCGTCGATGTCAACGACGCGCTCTAACCAACTGAGCTAATTGTCCGAATTTAAATTTATCTTGAGGGTGGGCGTGGATGGACTTGAAACTCCTCGGTGGCTCCTCGGTGCCTTGCGGACGAATAAAGAAAGCGGAGGCGCGCTAAGGTGTTAATATAATATTAAATAATCGGGGCGACCCCGGCTTTGAGAATCGTAATCCTGGAGGTGGGCGCACATGGATTTGAACCATGGACCTACGGCTTATAAGACCGTTGCTCTACCGCTGAGCTATGCGCCCAAACCGCCATGCGCCAAAGCCAAAAGAAAAAAGGAGTTAATCCTTTTTATCAATTTAACACTATGCTTGGTTTTTTTCAAGTTTTATAAAGGCAATTTATTCAGTTTGTTTTGAATCGCGTTAATAATGGTTGGTTCGGCTTCTGCGATGGGCAAATTAATAACCGCGCGGGCCAAGCTTTTAGTTCCGATCGGGTTAAATTCTTTTATCAGCCCTAGCGAGTCAATGTTTTTAATAGTATAAAGCAATAAATTAGTTTCTTTAATCGGTTCGTTTTTAGGCTCTTCGCCAACGGCTTTATTTTCATAAATAAGGGCAATAACTTTAGCCTGCGGAATGCTGACTATTAATTCGTCAATGACATCGGTTAGGTCTTTTTCCGTGGAATTGGTTTTGGCAAAATCCGTGGCTGACAGCGTTGACCAGACTAATTTGTTATCCAGGCTGCTGGACAGACGCGCTAAAACCCGGCCCCAGAGTTTTAAAACATTTATGCTTTTTGAGCGGTAAAGATGATTGACAATTTCTTCGCGCCGAGCGCCGAGCGACATTAGCTGGGAAGCGGTTAAGAGCGCGAGCGGGGTAACATTGTTGGTTTTAAAGCTTTTGGTTTCAGCGATCATGCCGGCTAAAAGGCAGGTAGCGATATTTTCATCCATTAGCTCGCGGCTAAAGCTTTCGAACAGAGAGAAGACAATTTCCGAAGTTGCCACCGCGGTCAGTTCAATAAAATTAATTTGGCCAAAACCTTCGTTAGTGGAATTGTGATCAATATTAATGATTGGGGTTTGGTAAAAAAATTCAGTGTCATTATCGTAAACCCGGCCTAAAGATTCAAGGTCAGGCGAGTCTACCGCGATAATTAAATCATATTTAAAGCCCGAGGCGCCCGAGGTAATATCTGAAGCGCTGAAAAAACCGTCTTGAGGCGAGATAATAAAGTTTAATTGATTATCCTCTTGCTTGTATTTGATCTGGCTTACTTTGGTGTTGGTAATATCCAAGGAAATAATAAATTTGCGCAAGTTATTAAGCTCGTGTTTTATTTCGGTGTAGCCGGGCAAAAAAGAATAGAGTTTATCCAAACTGAATTTTTCCGCCACTACCTCGACGTTTTTATCCATTTTTTTCAAAAATAAAAAAAGCGCCAAAGCCGAAGCCACGGAGTCGCCGTTCCAAGTTTTTTTAAAAGTGATTAAAATGTTGGAAGCTTTATTGATTTGTTCAAAAATTTGCTGTTCTTGAGTTAACATGTTGGTGTTTTGACTGCTTAATGGCATGAGGTTCATCTCCGCGCCAAATTTGGCGTGGGGGTTTTATTAATCAATTAATCAATATATCTTATATAAATAAAGGTGTCAAGTGGTTTTTAAAGGGTTTTTTTCTTGCAAAATAAGGGCAATTCTGTTAATCTTAAATTATAAAAATTATCTGTCATCGCGAGCGTTAGCGAAGCAATCTCACGTATGATAAAGTTTAAACTAAAGTGAAAATCTTTGGTTAAGATTATTGTTCGTGAGATTGCTTCGTCGTCCCCCCCGTCAAAATTTGGCGGGGAGTTCCTCGCAATGACAATTTATTTTAATATGCCGAATAAAGAACTGCCAAAAACATATAATCCGGCCGATTACGAAGACGCGATTTACACCGAATGGGAGAAGTCGGGTTTTTTTAATCCGGATAATCTTAAAGGAGAGCCATACTCAATAATGATGCCGCCGCCGAACGTAACTGGCGTGTTGCATCTTGGGCATGCTTTGGAAAATTCTTTAATGGATATTATGGCGCGCTATCAAAGAATGAACGGAAAAAAAGTGTTGTTGCTTCCTGGAACCGACCATGCGGCCGTGGCTACACAGGCCAAGGTGGAAAAAAATTTAGTAGAGCAGGGAATAAAAAATCCGCGCCAGGAATTAGGCCGTGAAAAACTTTTAGAAAAAATAAGAGAATACGCGGAAAAGTCAAAATTAACTATTTTAAAACAAATTAGAAAAATGGGAACCAGTTGCGATTGGTCGCGCCTAGCCTATACATTTGATGAAGCCAGAAATTTGGCGGTAAATACTATCTTTGTAAAAATGCATAATGACGGGCTGATATATAGAGGCAATCGGGTGGTTAATTGGTCGGTCAAAGGCCAGTCTACTTGCTCGGATGATGAGCTAGTGTATGTTGAACGGCCGGCTAAGTTATATACTTTTAAATACGCTAAAGATTTTCCCATTGCCGTAGCTACCACTCGGCCGGAAACAAAACTAGGCGATACGGCCGTGGCGGTTAACCCTAAAGACAAAAGATATAAAAAATATATTGGGAAAATTTTTACGGTTGATGTCGGCGCGGCTAAGCCCTTAGAAATAAAAATTATTGCCGATGAAAATGTGGAAATGGAATTCGGCACCGGCGCGGTCGGCGTGACACCGGCTCATAGCATGGCTGATTTTGAAATGTATGAAAAGCAAAAAGCCAAGGGCGAGCCAATTGTTTTAATTCAGGTAATTGAACAGAATGGCAAAATGACGGGGGCAGCCGGAAAGGAGTATGTCGGCTTATCGGTTTTAGAGGCGCGCGAAAAATTTATTGGCTGGCTTAAAAAAGAAAAATTATTGGAGAAAGAAGAGGAAATTACGCAAAACGTTGGTACTTCCGATCGCTTTGGCGACGCAGTTGAAGTTTTGCCTATGACGCAATGGTTTATTGACGTTAATAAAAAAATTCCGGAGAAAGATAAAAGTTTGAAAGATTTGATGCGGGAAGCCGTAACCGTCGGGCATAATAATAATCCTGAACAAAAAGTAAAAATTACGCCGGAAAGGTTTGAAAAAATATATTTAAATTGGATAGAAAATTTACGCGATTGGTGCATCTCGCGCCAGATTTGGTGGGGGCACAGGATTCCGGTGTGGTATAAGGCGAATGTTACATATTTTAAAAAGAAAATTTTATATAAAAAATTTGGTATAAAAAATGATTCTGAATTTGATAGTTTTTCAGATAAGTTTTATGTAAATGATAAAGAAAAAATACAATGGACATCGCCCGGAGAAAACGATGGCGAAGCGTGTCTTAGTTTAGGGTATATTAATTTGTTAAAGAGTAGAAACTATTTAGATGAGTTTTGGATTAATAATAATAAAATCAAAAAGTTAACTCGAAAAAGTGAAATTATTATTAGTGAAAATGCTCCGGAAGAAATAGGCTGGGAGCAAGACCCCGATACCTTGGATACCTGGTTTTCCTCCGGTCTTTGGACATTTTCCACTTTAGACTGGCCCAAGAAAACTAAAGATTTAAAAACGTTTCACCCGACGAGTTGGATGCAGATGGGCTATGAAATTTTATTTTTTTGGATGGCCAGAATGATTTTAATGTCCACTTACGCCTTAGACCAAATTCCTTTTAAAGATGTTTATATTCACGGCATGTTAAGAAACGAGTTGGGTAAGAAATTTTCTAAATCTTCAGGCAACAATGTTGACCCGCTGGAGATAGCGGATAAATACGGCATGGATGCTTTGCGCTTAAGCGTAATGAGCGATACCGCGCCGGGTAATGATTCAAAGTTTTATGAGGAGAAAGTAGAGGGAGCGAGAAATATGGTAAATAAGTTATGGAATATTTCGAGGTATATAATTACGAATTATGAATTACGAATTACGAATGAGAAAATTAAAATTGAAAATTTGGTTAAGACGATCTCTGACGATTGGATTATAACAAATTTTAACTCTATGTGTTCTTTGGTGAAAGAGGATTTGGAAAATTATAGATTTTCCCAAGCGGTTGACATCTTGTATAAGTTTACTTGGATTTATTTCGCAGATTGGTATTTAGAAGTCTGTAAATTTGAAAAAGACAAGGACGATATATTGTTTTATATATTAACAAGGCTTATAAAAATATGGCACCCGTTTGCGCCGTTTGTAACAGAAACAATTTGGCAAAATATTGATAATCAGACATTACTAATGATTCAAAGATGGCCGGAGTACGAAGAATACGAGGCTAAAGATAATTTAGACAAAAATTTAGGTAAACCACTTTTTCAAGGAGGAAATTTTGAGGTGATAAAAGAAATTATCATTGCTATTCGCAATGCACGGGCAGAAAATAAAGTTGAACCCGCTAAAAAAATTAAAGCAGTGATTTATGCCGGTGATAAAAAAGGATTAATTGAATCACAGGCGCATTTAATAAAAGGTTTGCGAACTGGCATTGAAGATTTAGAAATTAAAGATAGAGGTGAAAAAATATCAGGCGCGATTTCCGCGGCCATAGGTGATATTGAAATTTATCTCTTAGGCGCGGTGGATAGTGTTAAAGAAAAAGTCAGGCTAGAAAAAGAAATTATTAATTTAGAAAAAATGATTGCTTCGGCGGAAAGTCGGCTGGCAAATAAAGAATTTATTGATAAGGCGCCGGCGGCAGTAGTGAAAAAAGAAAAAGATAAATTAAAAGGCTGGCAGGCGGAATTAAAAAGTTTAAAGAGCAGATAAAAAATTTATAATTAATATTATCTTTAAATTAAAGGTGGTGTCCGTGAGATTGCTTCGCCCCGACCAAAGCGTCGGAGCTCGCAATGACAAAAAGGGCTACTGCCTGCAATGACAATTAACAATATGAAAATTATAACCGACGAAATTAAAATTAATGAAGTTTTAAGGCGGGGGGTGGAAAATATTTATCCTAACCGCGAGGCTTTGGAAAAAGTTTTACTGTCCGGAAAAAGAATCAGGCTGTACTGCGGTTATGACCCGAGCGCGCCGGTTTTGCATATCGGTAACGCTATTTCTTTAAGCAAGTTGGCGCAATTTCAAGAGTTAGGCCATGAAATAATATTTTTAATCGGCGATTTTACCGGCATGATTGGCGACCCGACCGATAAAACCGCGGCCAGAAAAAAATTGACTCGCAAAGAAGTTTTGGCCAACGCTAAAAATTATAAAAAACAGGCTAGCGCTTACCTAAAATTTAACGGCGCTAATCCGGCTAAAATAATGTATAACAGTAAATGGAGCGATAAACTAAGCTTTAATGATTTAATTGAAATAACCTCTAATTTTACCGCGCAGCAGATGCTCGCCCGCGATATGTTTCAGGAAAGAATTAAGCAGGCCAAGCCGATTTATTTGCATGAATTTTTATATCCGGTAGCCCAAGCTTATGATAGCGTGGCCATGGATGTTGATTTAGAAGTCGGTGGCAATGATCAGACTTTTAATATGCTTTGTGGCCGGGATTTAATGAGAGCCATGGAAAATAAAGAAAAGTTTGTTTTGACCATGAAATTGCTAGTTGACTCCGGCGGCAAGAAAATGGGAAAAACCGAAGGCAATATCGTTAATTTGGATGAGTCGCCGGAAAATATGTATGGGCAGATTATGTCCTGGCCGGATGGAGTGATCGAGGTTAGTTTGGAGCTATGTACCAATCTGCCGATGACCGAAGTTAAAGATATGGCCGGCCAAATTAAACAAGGCGTAAATCCGCGCGATATAAAAATGCGTTTGGCTTATGAGGTGGCTAAGATAAATTATGGCGAGAAAAAGGCTAAAGCGGCAGAGGATTATTTTATAAAAACCGTGCAGAAGAAAGAAATGCCGGAAGAAATTAGAAATTATGGAATAATAAAAGATGAAAGATTAATCGTAGTTTTGGTAAATACTGAATTGGCTGGCAGCGGAAGCGAAGCTCGCAGATTAATAAAGCAAAATGCCGTTAAAGTTGACGGGAAAGTTGTTAATGATATTAATTATATTATCAAAGCAAGCAAGGAAGGCGTTATTGTTCAAAAAGGTAGTCGGCAATTTGTAAAAGTTAAACAAGTATAGACATTTGCGCTGTCGCGGGGCTTACTTTTTTATGACTAAAAAGTAAACAACCCCGCATTTTGCGGGGCGGGGAGTTCCGATTGGCTATCACGTTGAATTATCTTCGTACTGTAAGCTTTGGCGCCAACTCCATTCCCCGAACCCCGGGTGATTTTTAAATATAATGAAAGATTTAATTATACGAATACTTTGGAAACAATAAAACAAAATATCGCTGAAACGATTAATCGGGCGCTGAAAAAAGACTTAGTTAAGGCGACTGATTTAGTCTATCCGCCCAATCCGGAATTTGGCGATATTAGTCTGCCTTGCTTTAACTTAGCTAGGGAGCTTACCCGCCTGCGCGGACAAGAAAAAACCGCGGTGGAAACCGGAGAATTTCTGTTAGGCAAAATTAAGCTTAATGACACGGTAGTCGCGGCTAAAGCGATTGGCCCGTTTTTAAATTTTACTTTTAACAAGGCCAAGCTGGCGCAAGATACAATCGAAGGAGTTTTAAAGCAAAAAGAAAAATATGGTCTGAATCAAAGCGGTAAAAATAAAACCATCATGATTGAATTCGCCCATCCTAATACTCATAAAGCTTTTCATATCGGGCATTTAAGAAATATTTTAACCGGCGAGACCATGGCCAGAATTTTGCAAGTCAACGGCTATAAAATTATCCGCGCCAATTATCAAGGCGACATCGGGTTGCATATTGCTAAATGCCTTTGGGGCGTTGGCCAGCTAAAAAAAGAATATCAGACGGTTAAAGCCGCGCCAGCCAAGGTTAAGGCTGAATTTTTAGGTCAGGCCTACTCGTTAGGCAGTAAAAATTATGAAGACAACGCCGAGACTAAGAAAGAAATAATTGAAATTAATAAAAAAATATATAATCAGGATAAAATTGTGATGGCCATGTATCGAATTACTAGAAAATGGAGCCTTGATTATTTCGCCGGCATTTATAAAAAATTAAATACCAAGTTTGACCGGCTTTATTTTGAATCGGAAGTATTCTCGGCCGGCCGGGAAATAGTGCTTAAATATTTGAAAAAGGGCGTTTTTAAAGTGAGTCAGGGAGCGGTTATATTCGAGGGAGAAAAATACGGCCTGCATAGCCGAGTTTTCATAAATTCCGAAGGCAATCCTACCTATGAAGCTAAAGACATGGGTTTAGCCGAACTGCAGTTTAAAGAATTTAAGCCCGACAAAATTTTACATGTGGTCGGGCCGGAGCAGGCCGAGTATTTTAAAGTGATTATTAAAGCTCTGGAAATAATTATGCCTAAGATTAAAGGTCGTGAAGAGCATTTGCGTTACGGCTGGGTCAGGCTAAAAGAAGGAAAGATGAGTTCGCGATTAGGAAATGTAATTTTAGGAGAATGGCTTTTAGACGAAGCTAAAAAAGAGGTTTTAGAAATTATGAAAGGCTCGCGCGGGCTTAAAAATAAAGCCGAGGTGGCGGATAAAGTATCTTTGGCCGCGGTAAAATATTCTATTTTAAAAAACGGATTGGATAAAGATATTGTCTTTGATTTAAAAGAATCGGTCAGTTTTAACGGGTCGTCAGGACCGTATTTACAGTATACGGTAGCGAGAATGAATAGCATATTAAGAAAGTCAAAAGTTAATTCGTTAGCTGGCAGTAAAAAATTAGAGCTGGGAGAGGCGAAAGAACAACAATTAGTTATTAAATTAGCGAAATATCCGGAGATTGTGGCCGCGGCCGGAAAAAATTATGACCCAAGCGAGCTGACGAAATATTTATTTGAATTAGCGCGGGAGTTTAATGACTATTATCATAGCGTGCCGGTGCTCAAAACTAAAGCCGATATCAGGCTGGCCAGGTTGGCGCTAATTATGGCGGTTAAACAGACGCTCCAAAATGGGCTGGAGTTATTGGGCATAGAGACGGTGGAGAAAATGTAAATATTTCCGCTCCGCTAAATCACATGGAAGATTGGGGTAAATTCATAAAATTTTCTTCTGCGGAACTCGCCCCGCTGCTGCGGGGCTCAGACAGTCCTCGCACGAAAATTTTATAAATTTACCCCAATCTATTGCTAAACTATGTTAGAAATTATTATTTCAGCTGTAACCTCGTTTATTATTAATACCATCTCTTTTTGGGGCTACCTCGGCGTGGGCGCGCTGATGGCGATCGAAAGCGCCTGCATCCCGCTGCCGTCCGAAATAATCATGCCGTTTGCCGGTTTTTTAGCGGCGCAAGGCAAGTTTAGTTTGCTTGGCGTGACTTTAGCCGGCGCTTTAGGCTGTGTGGCCGGTTCAGTCGTAGCTTACGCAGTCGGAATTTTTGGCGGGCGGTCTTTTATAGAAAAATACGGCAAATATATTTTAATCTCACGCCATGATTTAGCCATCGCGGATAAATTTTTTGATAAATACGGTTCAGCCGCGATTTTTTTTTCGCGCCTTATGCCGGTAGTGCGCACTTTTATATCTTTACCCGCCGGCATCGCTAAAATGAATTTCAGCAAGTTTGTCATTTATAGCTTCCTGGGTTCGGTGCCCTGGAGTTTTGGCCTGGCGTATTTAGGCAAGATTTTGGGCGATCATTGGGATACGCTCGGAGTTTATTTTCATAAGTTTGATTTTGTGATTGTGGCGGTTATATTGATAGGAGCAGTTTGGTATGTAAGAAGGCATTTAAAAAGTTTAAAAAATAATTAATATTTGTCGTTGCGAATAGCTTGTAATTTATAAAATTAGTCTCCCTGCGGACTTACCCTGGATTCCCTCCGCCAGCTGGCGGATGCGCGGGAATGACAAAGGGGGCGAGGGAATGACAAAAGAGGGGTCGCTTCTCGCAATGACAATTGTTTTTATGGAAGTAAATTTAGAGCTACTTTCTATCCAAAATCCCTGGTGGCGAAATTCCCCTGGCCCCCTTTATCAAGGGGGAAGCTTAAAGTTCGACCCGGTGATTGAGTTATATAATCGCCAAACTTTAAAATGGCGGCCCGCGGTTTTAGATAAGATTAGTTTAGATAAGGATGAACTTTATTGCCTTTACGGCTCTAAAGGCGTGGGCAAAACCACGTTACTCAAGCTGACGATTAAAAAATTAATCGAAGAAGACCGGGTTAATCCGAATAATATATTTTATTATTCCTGCCATAATCTTGACAGCTACGAACAGCTTAACGAAATGATTAAGCTGTTTTTAAATTCGAAAGCTGAACTTAAAGCGCGGCCCCTCGGCGAAGCTCGGGACAGGCGCTATATTTTTATTGACGAAATCGCCATGATAAAGCATTGGCAGAAAGGCATTGAACATTTAGCCAAAGCCGGTAAATTAATTAATGCCGCGGTTATTTTATCAGCCTCGTCTGCCGGCGACGCCAAAGCTAAATTTAACGGCAAGATCAAGAATATAGTCATGAATACTTTAACTTTCGGCGAATTCGGCGGTTTAATCAATCCCGAACTTTTTAAAAACTTAACTCCGGAAAATTATTTAGAGCGTCGGGATAAGCTTGAATATTATTTAGATATTTATCTTTTAACCGGCGGTTTTATTTCGGCCATTAATGATTACAAAGAGAACGGCGCCATCAGGCAAAATGTTTACAGTAATTTTCTGCATTGGTTTTTAGCTTATGTGGCTCGGTCAAACCGAGACATAATTTTAACCAGGCAGATCATGGAAAAATTGATTTTAAATTTAGGCCAACCTATCGGCTATAAAACCTTAACTCATAAAACCAAGGCTAAAACCCATCTGACCGCGGCCGAATATTTAAATGTTTTAGAATCAATGTTCGCGGTTAAAACCGTTTACCAGTCAGCGGGCGGAGAACCTTCCAGCCGCAAAGCTAAAAAAATTTATTTTCAAGACCCGTTTATTTTTTGGCTATTTTATTCTTATACTCATGGCTCGCTTAATTATTATCAGCTGGCGCGCGAACGGTTGCATGACGATCAGGTCTTCGCCGTCTTGGCGGAAAATATGGTTTTGAGCCATTTAATTAAAGATGCGGAAGCTAAAATAACTTATTGGCGCGACAATATTAAGAAGAAAGAAATTAATTTTTTAGTTAAGCGGGGCAAGAATATTACGCCGATTTTAATCAGGTATAATCAGGAAATCAAGCAGGCTGATTTTAATATTTTTAAACAAGCGTCCGCCAGCCGGCGGATTAAGAAAGGAATAATAATCAGCCGAGAGCGGTTGGAAAATAAAAATGGAATTAAAATAATGCCCTTGACTCATTTTTTATTGTTTTATAGGGAGTTGATATAATAAAATCCCCCTAACCCTCCCTCGGGAATACTCGGGACAGGCTCTTTGTTAAAGGGGGCGTTAGAGTATTTTCGCCAGATATTGTCCGGTATAACTTTTTTTATTTTTGGCCACTTGGCGCGGCGTGCCGATCGCCACGATGGCGCCGCCCTGATCGCCGCCTTCCGGTCCGAGGTCGATTATCCAATCTACTGACTTAATGACGTCTAAATTATGCTCAATAATCAAAACCGTATTGCCTTTATCAACTAATTGATTTAGAACATGCAAAAGTTTTTTAATGTCATCAAAATGCAAGCCGGTGGTGGGTTCGTCCAAAATATATAAAGTTTTGCCGGTGGCGCGGCGGGATAATTCGGTGGCTAATTTTACTCTTTGCGCTTCGCCGCCGGACAGGGTGGTGGCCGATTGGCCAAGCTTAACATAACTCAAGCCGACTTGATTTAAAGTAAAAAGTTTTTGCTCAATAGCCGGGATGTTTTTGAAAAAATTCAACCCTTCCTCAACCGTCATATTTAAAACATCGGAAATATTTTTTTCTTTGTAATGGATTTCCAAAGCTTCTTTATTATACCGTTGGCCGTGGCAGACTTCGCACTCGACATAAACATCAGGCAAGAATTGCATTTCTATTTTAATCATGCCGTCGCCGCCGCAAGCTTCGCAGCGTCCGCCGGGGACATTAAAAGAAAAACGTCCGGTTTTATAACTCCTGATCTTAGCTTCGGGCAGGGAGGCGAATAAATCTCTGATCGGCGTAAAGGCTCCGGTGTAAGTCGCGGGATTGGAGCGCGGGGTGCGGCCGATAGGCGATTGGTCAATATTGATTACTTTATCAATGTCTTCAATACCATCAATTTTTTCATGCCGGCCCGGTTCTTGCTTAGCGCGGTAAAGTTTTTTATTCAGGGCGTTAGCTAAAATATCGGTCATTAAGGTGGATTTGCCCGAACCGGAAACGCCGGTGATGGCGATAAACAGGCCCAAAGGAAATTCCACGTCGATATTTTTCAAATTATGCTCACTGGCCTTGATAATCTTTAATTTTTTGCCGTTGCCCGCGCGGTATTTAACCGGAGCCGGAATGAATTTTTTACCGCTTAAATATTGGCCGGTTAAAGATTTGGCGTTTTTCTTTATGTTTTGCGGCGTGCCCGCGGCTACGATTTGACCGCCATGCTCGCCCGCGCCCGGACCGATATCAACCAACCAGTCAGCCGCCAGCATAGTGGCTTCGTCATGCTCAACCACGATGACCGTGTTGCCTAAATCGCGCAGTTTTTTAAGCGTGCCGATCAGTTTGTTGTTGTCCCGCTGATGCAGGCCGATGGACGGCTCGTCTAAAATGTAAATCACGCCCATTAAAGCCGAGCCGATTTGCGTGGCCAGCCTGATGCGCTGGCCTTCGCCGCCGGATAAAGTATTGGCCGTTCTTCCGAGCGTTAAGTAGTCCAGGCCGACGTTAGAGAGAAAATCCAGGCGGGCGCAAATTTCTTTTAAAATTTGCGTAGAGATCTTTTTGTCGCGCGCGGAAATTATTTTTGAATCAGCCAGTTGGCTAAAGAATTTTTTTTCTTGGTCAATGGTTTTGTTTGAGATATCATAGATTGATTCCCCGGCGATGGTAACGGCCAGCATTTCCGGCTTTAAGCGTTTGCCCGAGCAGGACGGGCAAATCAAGACTCTCATGTATTGTTCAATTTCTCGCCTGACATAGTCAGATTCGGTTTGCTGAAACCGGCGCTCAAGGTTCGGGATAACGCCCTCGAATTCAGTAGTCAGTTCGCCGGAAAAGCGTTCGCTTTCGTAGTTGACATTGTAATTTTTTTCACCCGACCCAAAGAGTACGATATCCAGTTGTTTTTTCGTTAAATTTTTGACGGGCGTGTTTAAATCAAAGCCTTGGGCCCCGGCGACCGTGCCTAAAATGCGCATCAGCCAGCCTTGGCCGCCGGCCGTGCTATGGGCCCAGGCGCGGATGGCGCCTTGGGCGATGGTTAAATTGGAATTAATAATTAATTTTGGGTCAATTTCCAGTTTAGTGCCCAAACCGGAGCAATCCGGGCAGGCGCCATGAGGCGAGTTAAAAGAAAAATTGCGCGGTTCCAGCTCAGGCAGGCTAATGCCGCATTTAGAACAAGCGGAAAGTTTAGAAAAAGTGGTTTCAGAAACCTCACCCCTGCCCTCTCCTTCTAAAGGAGAGGGAGTTCCCCTCCTTGCGAAGGAGGGGTTAGGGGAGGTAATTGCGACTAAGCCATTGCCCAGCTCTAAAGCTTTTTCCACGCTTTCGGTCAGCCGCGCCATATCTTCTTTGTCTTTAGTGATTGCGAGGCGATCAATCACGATGGCCACGTTATGTTTTTTTTGCTTGTCCACGTTTAAATCGCGGATTTCTTCTAAGGAGTAAATAATATTGTCATAGCGCAACCTTGAATATCCGGCTTTGGCCACGCCGTCCAAGATGCCTTTATGCTCGCCCTTTTTATCTTTAATTAAGGGAGCTAAAATTATAATATTTTTATTCATGAAACCGGCGGTAATTTGGCTGATGATCTCATCAATTGACATGGGCTTGATTTTTTCGTGGCAAGTCGGGCAATGAGGCACGCCGATACGGGCGTAAAGCAAGCGCAGATAATCGTAAATTTCCGTAATGGTGCCGACGGTTGAACGCGGGTTATGGGAAGTGGATTTTTGGTCGATGGAAATGGCCGGAGACAAACCGTCGATAGAGTCAACGTCAGGCTTATTCATCTGGCCGATGAATTGCCGGGCGTAAGCGGATAAAGATTCAACATAGCGGCGCTGGCCTTCGGCGTAAATCGTATCAAAAGCCAAGGATGATTTACCCGAGCCGGACAGGCCGGTAAAAACCACCAGTTTATCGCGCGGAATCTCCACGTTGACATTTTTTAAATTGTGGACGCGCGCGCCTTTGATTTTGATGCTATTTTGCATATTTGGATATTGTCATTGCGAGCCCCGACGCTTTGGCCGGGGCGCGGCAATCTAACGTACTATTTATTAAGTTTAAAGATTATTTTTATAAAAAAGGCTTATTTCAGAAAATTGTTCGTGAGATTGCTTCGTCGCTGTCGCTCCTCGCAATGACAGAGAGGGAGATAGAGTTATTTAAAACAATGCAATTTATTGTAGAGTAAAAAATTGATCTTGGCAAGCAGGCGAGTATGTGGTTTTTTTAAAATGGCTAATAGTTGACAAAAATATGGTAGGGGGGGGTAAATCTGGATTGTCATGGCTACGCCAGATCTCGCGTAGCGATGACTTCGTCGCCCCGTCCGCCTCCGCCTCCGCCTCCGCCAGTTGGCGGATGGCGGATGGCGGATGGCGGAACGGGCTCCTCGCAATGACAAAAAAGTAAAATCCCTCTAAGCCCCTTTGCTAAAGGGGGCAAATACTGGATTGCGGCTCGTGGGCCGCAATGACAAAATAAGATTGAAAGATTTTAATAAAGGTGTTAGTCTGATAATATAATTTTTAGGCATATTTTATGGAAAATTCTCTGTTTTATTTGTTTTTTATTATTTTAATTTTTGGCCTGACTATAGTGATATTCCTGCTAACTAAACGCAAAGAGTCTGGCGACGGGGAAAAATTGGCCGCCATGATGGAGCGGTTAACGCAGTTAGGCGAGCAGAACCGGGAATTAAGGCAATCCATGGACGGTAAGCTAACCGAGACCCATCGCGCCAACCAGGAGCAAATTGGACAGACCACAAAAATTATTCAAGACATAACCGGGCAATCGGCGCGCTTAATTGCCGATGTGACCGAGAAGCTTACTAAATTAGACGAGACTAACAAGCAGGTGATTAATTTTTCCGCCCAGCTGCAGAATCTGCAGGATATTTTAAAAAATCCCAAGCAGCGCGGCGTCTTAGGCGAATATTTTCTGGAAGAGACTTTAAAAAATGTTTTGCCGCCCAATTCTTACCAGATGCAATATTCGTTTAAAGACGGCACGATCGTGGACGCCGTGGTCTTCGTTAAAGAAAAAATTATTCCGGTGGATTCAAAGTTTTCTTTGGAAAATTATGAAAAGATTTTAAATTGCCGCGAGGCCGCGGAGAGAGAAAAACTTGAAAAACTGTTCAAGCAGGATTTAAAACTGCGCATTGATGAGACGGCCAAATATGTTAAGCCGAGCGAAAATACCATGGATTTCGCTTTCATGTTCATTCCTAGCGAAGCGATTTATTATGATTTGCTAATCAATAAAGTCGGCGCCGTGCAAGTTAACACCCGTGATTTAATTGAATACGCCTTTAAAGAAAAGCATGTGATTATTGTTTCGCCTACCTCGTTTTTGGCTTATCTGCAAACCGTCTTGCAGGGTTTGCGCGCTTTGCAGATTGAGGAGAGCGCTAAAGAAATCAGGAAGCATGTGGAAATGCTGGGTCGGCACATTTTAAGCTATGATGATTTTATGAAAAAATTAGGCGTTAGCATGTCCGCGGCGGTTAATCATTATAATAATGCTTATAAGGAATTTAAAAAGATAGATAAAGACGTGGTGAAAATCGCCGGCGGGGAAGCCAAGATTGAAATACTGGCGATTGATAAACCGAAGATGGAAGAATAACGCATTGTCATTGCGAGCGTATAGCGAAGCAATCTCACAGACAATTTAAATAGAATAAATTTTCGTCGCAAAAATAATCTATAATTTTAATAAATAGTACGTGAGATTGCCGTTCGGCTGTCTTCGACCCTGAGGCTCAGACCCGAAGGGAGCTCACGCCGAAGCCGCGTCGCCTCGGGTACGAGGCTCCTCGCAATGACAGGTCGGGGTGAGATTGCGAAGCTTGTCCCGAGTAACAGCGAGGGATCTGCGTTTGCTTAACCGCTCCTCGCAATGACAGTAGAAGTAGAATTTATGGATAATGGAATGAAAAATAATTCAGAAATCAAGGAGGCAATCATTAAAGTGATTGCTTTTTTTGACATGTTTGATTATCCATTAACCGTAAATGAAATTTTTTATAGTCTAAGCGTGAAATGTGAGTTAAGAGAAGTGATTGAAGCGGTGGAAAATATGGTAAAACCCCCTTTAATTCCCCCTTTTGAAGGGGGGCGAATACAATCCCCCCTTACCCCCCTTTATCAAGGGGGGAGAATTATTGAAAGTAAAAACGGTTTTTATTTTTTAGCCGGACGAAGCGCGATTGTAGCAGAGAGACATCGGCGCTATAACTTTACTGACAGAAAATTTAAGCGCGCGCTTTTAGTTTCAAAAATTTTTAAACTTATTCCTTGGATAAAAATGATCGCGGTAGGCAATTTGCTCGGCGCGCATAATTTAAAAGATGACAGCGACATTGATCTTTTTATCGTTGCCGAGGACAAGCGAATTTGGCTGACCAGATTTTTTTGCGTGGGCATTGCCAAGTTTTTAGGCTTACGGCCGCAAGCTGATAATTCGCGCGATAAAATTTGTTTAAGTTTTTATGTGAGCGACCAGGCGATGGATTTAAGCGGGCTGAGGCTGAAAGAAAAAAATCTGGATTCCCTCCGCCAGCTGGCGGATCGCGGGAATGACAAAGAGGAAAGCGGGAATGACAAAAAAATAAATCCCCCCTGCCCCGTTCGGCTGAGCGCTCACGACGAAGCCCCTTTGTTAAAGGGGGCAGAAATTGTAGATATTTATTTTATTTATTGGCTGGCCGGGCTAACGCCGCTTTACGACGCCGGCGGCACGTATCAGAAGCTTATTAAGGCCAACCGGCGGCTTTTTATCAGCCTGCCTAATTGGCAACCGGTTAATCCGACTAGGCAGCGGCAAATTAAGCCGTTTTTATCCGAATTTTATCATGACTTGGTTGATTTATTCTTCGGCGGGCTGGAGCCGCAGTTCAGGCGCGCTCAGATGAAAATTTTTCCGCCGGCGCTAAAAAATTTAATGAATCAGGATAGCCGGGTGGTAATAAACGATCAAATAATCAAATTGCATGCTAATGACAGGCGGGAGGAATATAGGGAAAAATATTTGGAGAAAATAAATAATCTGTTGTAATTTGTCATTGCGGGTGGAAACCCTCCTTCTAAAGGAGGGGTAGGGGAGGTTTAGAATTTGGTTATGTCTTAAACCCCCTTAATCCCGTTCGGCTGTCTTCGACCCTGAGGCTCAGACCCGAAGGGAGCTCACGACGAAGCCCCTTTATAAGGGGGACGAATTTGAAGATTCTCGCAATGACAAGATAACAAGCGTGGTTTATGAAATATTTAAATAAAACAATTGAATATGGTTTGTATCTGCTAGTTTTTTTATTACCCATGCAGACTCGCTGGATTATTAAGGCGGGTGAACTTAATGGCGGGTATTTTGAGTATGGCACGTATAGTTTGTACGCGACAGATGTATTATTAATTTTGCTTTTGTTGCTATTTATAATTGTCATTGCGAGCGACCGGAGGGAAACGCAGGTCCCTCTCTCCGCTCGGGATAAACTTCGCAATCTCACGGACTCGGAACTTAACCAGAGATTGTCATGGCTACGCCAGATCTCGCGTAGCGATGACTTCGTCGCCCCGTCCGCCTCCGCCAGTTGGCGGATGGCGGAACGGGCTCCTCGCAATGACAAGATTGCGCATTGGTTTCTCGGCGGATTGCTCCTAATATCCATGGTTTCGGTGTTTTTTGCGGCTAGCAGGCCGTTGGCTCTATATAAGCTGGGCTGGCTGATATTGGGCGTAGGGCTGTTCTGGCTGGTTGTAAGCGCTAATTATGATAAATTAAAGTTGATTTATTTTATGCTGGCTGGCGTGTTTCTACAAGCTGTTTTAGGCAGCTGGCAGTTTTTAACTCAATCAAGTTTTGCCGGTAAATGGCTGGGCCTGGCGTTTCATAACGGGGCTGATTTAGGCGCGTCGGTGATTGAAGCGGTTGGCGCGAACGGTATCGGCGAGCGTTGGTTAAGGGCTTATGGAGGGCTGGACCATCCGAATATGCTTGGCGGATTGATGGCGATAAGTATTTTGTTAATTATATATTTAATTTTGGTTGATATTTGTCATTTCGACCCCGCATCTGCGGGGGAGAAATCCCTTGTACTTGCCACTTTAATCTTTAAGCGATTTCTCCCCCGCATCAAAGTGCGGGGTCGAAATGACATTTTCCGGACAGTCCGGACCCCTTTGCTAAAGGGGTTAATTATAGTATTTACGGTGGCGCTGTTCTTTTCTTTTTCCAGAAGCGCCTGGCTGGGGTTAATAATCGGGCTGGCGATAATGATAGTCTTAGCGGTCGCGGACAGAAATTTAAAGCTGCAAAAAGGCTTGGCGCAAATTATTTTGGTAATGGGGATTTTGCTGTTTATTCTGTTCGGCCAATATCAGAATTTAATAACTTCGCGTTTAGGCGGAGAAGGGAGGTTAGAAGAGAAATCAATTTCAGAGAGATTGGCATCGTATCAAGAATCATGGCGGTTGATAAAAAATAATTGGGCGGCCGGAGTCGGTTTGGGAAATTATACTTTAGCCTTAAGCCGGCAAATGCCCGGCCAAAAAAGTTTTTATTATCAGCCGGCGCATAACGTGTTTATGTTAGTCTGGGCGGAGATTGGGATAGTTGGATTATTATTTTTTCTTGCGCTGTTATTTGCTGTTGCGAGTGGCAATTTATTTTGTCATTCCGGCCGCCGAGCCGGAATCCAGTTTGGTCGCGATGAACAAAATTCTGGATTGCGGGTCAAGCCCGCAATGACGGGGTGTCTTAAGTCTTCTCGCAACGACAAAAGGGAGTACGCTCCTCGCGATGATAGCAAGATGGCGATTTTAATCGTACTAATTATTATTATGTCGCTTGACCATTGGATCTGGAGTTTGCATTTCGGGGTGTTATTTTTTTGGTTGGTTTTAGGGGTGATTGCGGATAGAAAAAGAGATGAAAAATTATTTTTAGATTAAGGTAATGGATTCCCGCCTTCCCTCGGCAAGGCTCGGGACAGGTCGCGGGAATGACAGATATTGGATTGCTTCGTCGCCTGTCCGCCTCCGCCTCCGCCTCCGCCTCCGCCAGTTGGCGGATGGCGGATGGCGGCTGGCGGCTGGCGGAACAGGCTTCTCGCAATGACAATTAAAAAAAGGGGGTGGCTGTGGATAAATAGGTAGAAAAATGTTTTAATAAATCGCCCGGCCGAAGGCGGTTTTTTATTAATTGAGTTTGCTCGGCAGCGGATAAATTTTGTTTACAAAAAATATCAAAAAATAGACTTTAAAATTTAGTCTAATCTAAGTCTAAAAATCATTACAGCCTAATCAGCCCAATATCAAAAAGCCGCGGCATTTTTTAAGCTGAAAGCCTAAAAATTAATTTAAATATTTTAGGTTAAATGGATGCTATAATTTTAAATATTTTTATGTTATAATAAAGACAGAAAAAGTTGATAAGCAGTTGATAAGGTGAACAATCAATTTATACTAAAATTAAAGCAAAATATAAATATGCTTCCGGGGTTGAAATAAACAACCATTCAATCCTGCCTAAAAAAGACACATCCCCATGCGTCGATTACAATCTGATAGTTACAAAAAATTAATGCCCCTGAAAAGGATAGCCGAAGCTAGTTCTTATAGCTTTGGCTATATTTCTATTTTGGTGCAAAGGAAGAAATTAAAGGCTAAAAAAATCGGCAATAAATATTACTCGACCCAGGAGTGGTTTGACCAATATTTAGAGCTTCACGCGCGGGATGAAAAAAGGCTGTCTTCGGAAGTGACCAAAGAGCTGTCTTCTAATCCCCCTAACCCCCTTTATCAAGGGGGGACTAATAAGGCTTCCGAGTCCGTAGCTTCGGCCAAACTAAAAAGCCGGATTGATAATTTAGTGGAGCGGGCGATCAAGGAGAGATTTGAACTGCAGGTTAAACAGAAAAATAAACCGAAAGAAACAGTAGTTCGGTCTGTTGATATAAGCATTGATGAAGCTTCATTAGAGCAGCCAAAAGTTGACGAGCAAATTAATCTGGATTCCCTCCGCCAGCTGGCGGATCGCGGGAATGACAAAGAAGTAGAAAGCGTGACAGCGGAGAAGGAAGAAAAAGATTTGGCGGAAATTTTAAATAATAACATCGCTTCGCCCGAAGCCAGATTGGTCGCCGATTTTGTTGAGCCGGAAGAGAGGCTAAAAATTAAGTGGCAAGAAAATTTAAAACAAGAAGCCAAAGATTTATCAAAACAGCAAAGCGCGGCCGCCGGTAAAATAAAATCTGAAGTCAGGCGGGAAGCGCGGGCCGTGTTCTCGCGAAAACTAAAAGCCGCAGTTTTTGCCGCGGGGATAGTAAGAGGGGATGCTTTAAAACGTTTCTGGATTCCCGCCTGCGCGGGAATGACAAAGGGGATAGCGTCGCTTCGCTGGAAGGTGCGATCGCTGGCCATGACGATAGCGGCAAAAATTAAATCCCCCTTACCCCCGACGCTACGGTCGGGGCAAGTCCCTTTGTTAAAGGGAGCTGATCGTTTAACGTTTAAGCCTTGGCAGTTAAAAACCGCGGCCGCGGCCATAGCCGTGGCTTTGGCCATAATTTCTTTAAATCGTTTCGCACCCGGCGCCGCGGCCAACTTCAGCCAGATGGCCAGGCGCGCTTTTAGCAATGTGGCGATACAGGCTAAAAGTTTAGCCGAGCGCGGCTTAAAATCAAAATATTTTGCTCAGATAAATGCCACGGGCGAAAAAGTTCACCCCGTTAAATCCCAATTTGTGATTGGGGCGCTACGCGTATTTAACGGGGTAAAAAAATCGCCGGAACGCTTTAATGCCATAATTCCCGGCAGCGCTTTGACCGCGCGAGCCAAAGCTTCCGCCGGCAATATTCTTTTAAATTTAGCCGACCGCGCCAGCGCCTTGAGTTTGAAATTAGAAAATAACCTTAGGCGCCGCAATCAAGTTTTAGCCGCCAGATTAGGCGCGCTTAAAGATCAAGCCTTATTCATCGCCGGTTTTTGGCAAGGCCAATACCGGGACAATATCAATTTACTGGCTTGGATTTCGGAGCAGGCCCGGAACGACAATGTAAAAAAGGGCCAGGTGGCCGGAGTGTCGGAAGTGTCAACCGGCCTGCCCGCGCAGGCAGGCCCTTCGCCGATGTCGCGTCTGCTGGCTTTAGCCAATACAACTTCGCGCCGCGGCCAGGAAGTATTAAGCCAGGTAAAATATAATACTGCCGCTGTTTTGGAAAATTCAGCCGATAGCCAGCGCCGGCTGTCGCTTGCTCTAGGCCGGAAGCTGGCGAAACTTACTTTAGCCGGCGCCAAGGGAGCAGGCTTAGTCTCCCGTAGCGGCCAGAATAAATTGGCGCAATTGGAAAATACCATCAGCCAAACCAATGAATCAATCAGGCAAACCGGCCAAGCGCTTCAAGAATATAATAATAGCGGCCGGAAATATTTAGCTTCCGAGGCCGGCCTTTTTTTATGGTCGCTCGGCGATCTTTACGCTAAATTCATAGACAAGATTTTCCCCGAATCGCTGAAGAATAAATATGCCAAGTATTACCTGCCCGCGCAGGCAGGCGAAGCGCCGGCTAAAGAAACCGTGGCGGTGAAAGAGGCGCAATCCCCCCGACCCCCTTTATCAAGGGGGAGCGATATTAATCCTGGCCCCCTGTTGAAGGTGGGCGCATCCGCTTCTGCGCCGGCCAGTCCTAATTTATCCATTACCGGCAACGCGGATATCGGCGGCGCTTTAAACGTTAGCGGATCGGCTACTCTAAAAAATAAATTGAGCGTTTTAGGATCAAGCGAATTTTTAGGCGATGCGGTGGTGAACGCGGCTTTAACCGCCAAAACGCTTCTGGTCACCGGCTACGCCCAGTTCGCCGGCCAGATTAACGCTAAAGATATTACGGCCGATAATCTTACGTCAAGAAACGGCTTAACCGTAGTCGGCGGTTCATTTATCGGCGGCGATGAACTGATCAAAGGCAATCTGAAAGTGGCCGGCACTTTCCAAGCCGGCCATACGGAATTTTCATCACTGGGCGTGACCGGCCAATTGGGCGCGGAAAGCTTGTCGGCCGGTTCGGGCGGTTTAGTGGTGAGCGGCAATAGTTATTTTTCCGGCCAGGTTGATTTAAATGAAATTTTAGACATAGACATTAAAAGCGGTTCGGCTTTAACCGTGGGCGACGGCGTTTCGGATACTTTCACGGTTGACACCAATAGCGACATTGTGACTATCGCGGCCACGCTGAATTTATCCGGCCAGACGCGCTTTAACGGCGACCTGGATTTAAACGGCGCTTTGGATTTGGACACGGCTTCCACTTCGGCTTTAACCGTGGGCGACGGGACAAATAATAATTTAAGCATTGATACGGTTAACAGTATTTTGAATTTGGGCTATAGCTCAACCACTGACCAGATAAATGTCAATGCCAAGCAACTCGCCCTTTACTCCGCCAGCTCCACTACCGGCCTGTTGGTTAATTACGACGGCACGGGCAATATCGTGCAGGTTTTTGATAACGCGGTAACCAGATACACTTTAGCCGATAACGGCAATATTATTCAGACGGCTTCAACCACCGGCTATGCTTATCTCTTAAATCAAGCCGGAACTAACGGCAACTTACTCTCGGTTCAGGATGAAGGCACGAACAGGTTTACCATCGCTGATTATGGCGTGACCAATTTAATCGCGAGTTCCACGACCGGCACGGCTCTGACCATTACCCAGAACGGCGCCGGCGATATTTTAAATCTCTACAACGGCGCGACTGAAGTCCTGACCGTATTAAACGGCGGCAACGTCGGCATTGGGACGACTTCTCCGGCCAGCTTACTGCACCTCGCCGGTACGACCGAGCAATTGCGTTTAGGCTATGACGGGCAAAATTATACTAGCGTAACCGTTAGCGCGGACGGAGCGATTCAGTTGGCGCCGACTAACTCGGCCACCACCACGATTGCCAACGCGCTGGCTCTCACCATGCCGAAAGCCTACTTTTTAAACAACGGTAAAATCGGTTTTGGCACCTCCGGCCCGAGCGCGGCTTTAGAAATCGCCACTACCACTAACCCGCAACTGCGGCTGGCTTACAATGCGGCCAACTACGCTAATTTTAATATTCTGGCCGACGGCGCCATGACCATAACCACAACCAACACCGGCACCACCACCGTAACCAACGCTTTCCAAGCCGCTTCAAGCTTCTATGTTTTAAATAACGGCAACGTCGGCATCGGGACAAGCAGCCCCCTGTCTAAATTATCTGTTCAAGGCACAGCCGGGCAGGATATTTTCAATATTGCCAGTTCTACTGGTCAAAATTTGCTGTCCGTAAGCAATACGGGCCAGTGCGTTACCGGCGATACGCTCTTGTCTGTCATAACCTCCCCTAACCCCTCCTTCGTAAGGAGGGGAACGGCCGCCCCCTCTCCCTTAGAAGGAGAGGGTCGGGGTGAGGTAAAGCAAGTCCGCATTGACCAGATCAAAGGCGGGGAATATGTAATGTCTTTAAACGAAAAAACCGGCAAGTTAGTGCCGGCTAAAATCAAGGGACTTCTAGACATGGGCGTCAAGCCGATTTATAAGATTACCACCGAAGATGGCCGGACGATTCGGACGACCGCCAACCATCCGTATTTGGTGAAACAAAAAACCACCTTAATAAATAAGATGGCTGCCGGTCGTTTAGTAAGCTCGAGCGCGGACGCAGATTTTAGTAATTCTAATATGACCTTGGCCAATGTCCAGCCAATCAAAAATAACTCGGTAATCGCCAATACGGAAACGATAAATTTTTCCGCTGGCGCCGCTGATGGAATCGGCAAAATGGAGAGGTTCGCCCGTGGCAATGTAGAATTTAACTTTTTTAATAATTCTTCGCTGGGTTTCCAGAGGAAGTTTGCGAAGTTGCCGATCAGCGTGTTTGGTAAGACTATAGTTGATCATAAACCAAGTCTACGTTCAACTGCTTTTGCCGAAACAATTCCAGACTTTCTTGATTTGGTAATTTCTTCCCAGAATTTCGGCGAAGCGTATTCTAAATCTTCAAGCAATTTTTCCATCGCTTCCCTATCTAAAAACAAGCCGAATGTTCTGCCTCTTTTATCAACAAATCTAAGCACGCCTTTCAGTTTTTCTAAAACAGAAGAGGGTAATTTTGATAAAGAAAATATTTCTTCTTTAAGAAGCAGTTCTGACATAGATTTAAAAGTTAATAATAATATCGATAATTATAGCAACGATGATCATGATTTGTCAAACACCGAATGGACCAAGGTTTATAAATTAAATGTCGGCGACGAGATCACCGTGGCTTCTTTTGATACCCCCTTGACAAAGAGGGATAGGGGGATTTCTAACGACATCAAATTCGTTAAAATCGCCCGCATTGAGCTTCTGCCCCCCGAACAAGTTTATGACATTGAAGTTGAAGGCACGCACAATTTCGTGGCTAATGGCATCATCGCGCATAATACCTATATCTATGGAAATTTAGGCATCGGGACGACGGGACCGAATGAAAAATTACACGTTGCTGGTGCTATACAAATTCAAGGTACAACGGCAGGTTATGCAAGCGTAACGAATGCTGGAATGTTGGACAGCTCTGCGGGAAATTTCCGATTCCTGTCGTTTGGCGATGCATCAACATACGGGTCATATAGTTTTTATCACGCCTATGCAAACAATGGCGGTGCTCCATTCACGTCCATGACTATAAACAGCAGCGGCAACGTGAACATTCCTTACGCCAGCTCTACCGCTTTAACCGTTTCGGGCACAGGATATTTTGGCGGCATCGGCATCGCCTCAAGCTCGCCTTCAGCCTTGCTTGGCGTAGTGGGCAACTCCTATTTCACCGGCGACCATTACCAGCAGGGCAATGCCACCACCACGGGCAATTTTTATATTGGCCAAAACCTGACCGTGGGCGGCAATTCAACCGTGATCGGCGCCAGTTCGGCCGACACCCTGTCCATTAATTCTTCCATAACTTCCAACCTGATTCCGGATTTAAACATTACGCGCAATTTAGGCTCGGCCGCTTTTTACTGGAAGGATTTGTATATTAACAATGTGATCGCCAACAACTTGTCAGCCGCCAGCTCATCCGTGGCCGGCACTAACGCGGTCACCTTTACCATCAATGCCGATAATGCCACGGCCGATACGGAAAACATGGACCTGATTTTCTTCCGTGGCACGGTCGTACCCAACGCTCTGTTGTCATGGGATTCATCCTACGACCGCTTTGACCTGAATCAGGCGATTTTCATCCAGAATGATTCGCTGTCTGCCGCCACCTCCACGCTTTTAGTCCAGGGTTTTTCCGGCCAAACCAATGACATTTTTCGCGCGGTCAACTCATCAGGCGATGTTTTATTTAACATTAAGGCCTCTGGCAACGTCGGCATCGGGACGACTTCGCCTTACGCCAAATTGTCCGTGGCCGGCCGAGCCGTGTTTGACCAAGACATCCGCTTTGATTATTTCACTTCCACATCCACCTCGGCCACTTCAACTATCGCCGGCGGCCTGGCCATTAAAACCAGCGGTTTGGTCTATGACTGGCAGACTGATAATGTGGGCATCAACACCGCTTCTCCGGCTTACAAATTAGACGTCAACGGCACGGTCAGGGCCGTGGCCAACGCTTTCTTTAATTCAAACACCGCCCTGGGCGACGCCACCACCACAGATGTAGTCTATTTTAATTCCCGCATCGGCACGCACTTAGTGCCGACCATTGACAATGTTTCCGACTTGGGCGACGGCGCCAACTGGCTAAGATGGCGCACCGGCTATTTCGGCACGAGCGTTGGCATTGGGGGAACCGCCACTTCCACCGGCAGCCAGCTGACTGCTGCCGACGCCTATCTGGTCAATGCCAGCTCCACTCTGTCCATCAATACCACCGGCAACCAACCGGTAATATTTGGCACTGGCAACGTAAATATTCCTTACGCCAGCTCCACGGCCCTGACCGTTTCTGGTTCGACGTATCTGACTACGCTCACCACAAGCGGCACCGCTTCCACCACCACGCTGTACGTGTCAGGCAACCAGTATCTTTCGCAGATGACCAGCGGTTCCATCCTATTTGCCGGTACTAACGGATTGGTTTCACAAAACAACGCTAACCTCAACTGGAATAATATCTCTAACTTGTTAACCGTGCTGGGCAACGCTTCCACGACTCAAATCGGTTCAACTGGTTCGGCGTACTTCGCTACTGCCGGAGGCAACGTCGGTATCGGCACTTCGACTCCTGGAGCAAAGCTCCACTCGCTCAGTGCAGGGACGACTCAGTTAAGACT